>ENA-UOOH01003308-UOOH01003308.1-fermentation-metagenome-genome-assembly--contig:-NODE-3308-length-12449-cov-11.551073_pt1 | contig 12449 bp, 10 predicted proteins | sample MGYA00245778_ERZ724025 | MGnify/ENA primary metagenome ERZ724025 (study PRJEB28704, sample SAMN03018313) | fermentation metagenome | biome: anthropogenic terrestrial biome; feature: soil... | reverse complement strand
GAAGTTAGGCAGCATTCGAGCCGCCGGGCGGTTCCCATGGACGACGGGGGTTGCAGTCGGAAGCATCTTGGCCCGATAAAAGGGATTTCTCGAAAGCGCTTGCCGGGCGCAGGACTTTTCTGCGGCGGCCGGGGCTTTCAGATTATAAGACAGCCTGTCGAGAGCGTACCCGGAGCGAGAAGAAAACCTGAAAATAACTATTAGCTGCCAGTCGTGGCCGCCGTAGGCGCGTAAGACGCGGATGCGTCCGGGAGATGTCTTATCCTGTCCCGGCAAACCAAACTTTCAGCTTTCGCCGTTTCCCACGCCGGGCCGGTGGGAGCGGCAACTTGCCGCTGCAGTTGACAGAAGGGGAGGAAATACGATATAATGACAAAACGAGGTTCCGTTTATTTGGAAAGGAGGGGTATCCATGCTCAGGACTTACCAGCCGAAGAAGCTGCACCGCCAGAAAGTGCACGGTTTCCGCAAGCGCATGGCCACCAGCAACGGCCGCAAGGTGCTTTCGCGCCGCAGGGCGAAGGGAAGGGCGCGCCTGTCGTACTGAACGGGCGCGCGGATTTGACGCGGGAGAAGCTGGGGGCCGCGGGGAGCGGCCTCTCTTTGTCTGCGGCCCTGCCGTTTTGTTTTTTTCCATCATTTTTCAGTGTGGACAGGTTGTATTTATGACTGGGTATGTTACAATCAGAGAGAACAGGGATTTCCGCAGGGCGTACAGCAGGGGAAAATACTATGTGAGCCCCATTCTGGTGACGTATGTCGTAAAAAACCGGAGCGGCCTGCTGCGGACCGGCATCACGACGAGCAAGAAGACCGGGAACGCCGTGCGGCGCAGCCGGTCGCGCCGGGTGATACGCGCGGCGTTCCGCCCGCTTTCGGGGCGGGTGGCCGGCGGCTGCGACCTGGTGTTTGTGGCGCGGGCGCGCACGCCGATGGCGAAGAGCCAGCAGGTGCGGCGCGCGATGGAGCGCCACCTGAAGGCGGCCGGCGTCCTGCGATGAAAAGGCTGCTGATCCGCTGCATCCGGTTTTACCAGCGCGCGATTTCTCCGCTGAAAAAACCGTGCTGCCGGTTCTACCCCACCTGCTCCAATTACGCGATAGAGGCCATCGAGCGGTTCGGCGCCTTCAAAGGCTTTTTTCTGGCATTGTACCGGGTCCTGCGCTGCAATCCTTTCAGCCGGGGCGGGTACGACCCCGTCCCTGAAAAAAAGGACAGGCATTAACTCGGAAGGCAGGGAAATTTTCCGCATGAACGATCTTTTTAATTTTCTGGGGAGCCTGATCGGCTACCTTTTGTGGTTTTTTTATGTGCAGGTCAAAAACTACGGCGGAGCCATCATCCTGTTCACGGTCTTCTTCAAGTTGCTGACGTTCCCGTTTTCCATCAAGACGCAGCGGTCGATGGCCGCCAGCAGCAGGCTGACGATGAAGATGAAGGACCTGCAGAAGAAGTACGCGAAGGACAAGCAGAAGCTGCAGATAGAGACGCAGAAGCTCTACGAGCGGGAGGGGGTCAACCCGGCGGGCGGGTGCTCCACCATGTTCATCCCGCTGCTCGTGATGTTCTGCCTGTACAACACGGTGCTGTTCCCCATGGCGAACGCGCTGCATCTCTCTTCCGCCGGAATCGACAAGGCGGTCAGCCTGCTGGGCCACGTGCCGGGCATCAGCTCCACGTTCAACCAGACCTACGCGCAGATTGAGGTCGTCAAGCACTTCGCCGAGCTGCGGCCCTACCTGACCATGTTCAGCGCGCAGGAGATGGCCCGGCTGGAGTCGTTCAGTCACGGGTTCCGCTTTCTGGGCCTGAATCTGCTGGACACGCCCTGCGACCCGGGCAATATCTTCGGCACCATGTTCCGCTCGAACCTGTGGGTCATCCCGATCGGGAACCTGGTGCTGGCCTACCTCACCCAGTACTTCACAATGAAGATGCAGCCCGGAATGCAGCAGCAGCAGGGGTGCATGAAGGCGACGCTTTTCATCTTCCCGCTGTTTTCCGTGTGGCTCGCCGCCACCATGCCGGCCGCCGTGGGGTTCTACTATATCCTTTCGCTGCTGCTCGGCTTTCTGCAGACGGTGGCGCTGAACATCTGGTTTGCACCGGATGACCTGAACGCCCAGGCCGAGGCGCGCAGGGTCGCCCTGCGCGAGCAGGAGGAAGCCGCCCTCAAGCCGCTGCCCGCGGTCAAACTCGCTGCAGCCGGAGCCCGGCCGGCAGCCGGAGCCCGGCCGGCAGCCGGAACCCGGCCGGCAGCCGGAACCGCCCAGACGAAAGGGAAAAAGAGAAAACATTGAGGGCGTTCCGGCGCGGGCGCAGCCGCAAACCTGTTGTGGGAGGGATCAACATGAAAGAAGCAATCGGAACGGGCCCGACGGTGGAGGAAGCGAAGGAAGCCGCCTGCAAAAAGCTGGGCGTGGAATCCTATGAGGCGGAGTTCGAGATTCTGGAGATGCCAACCCGCAAGACGTTCGGCCTGTTCGGCGGAAGCCCCGCCAAAGTGCGGGTCTATATCGAGGATGACCCCGCCGAAGCCGCGGCCGGGTACCTGAAGAACGTGCTTTCCCGCATGGGCGTGAGCGGCGCGGACGTCTCCGTCCGCAAAGAGGAGGGCGGCGCTCTGCTGACCCTCAGCGGCAGCGACATCGGCTTTGTGATCGGCCACCGGGGCGAGACGCTGGACGCCCTCCAGTACCTCGCCGGGCTGGTCGCCAACCACAAGGGCGGCCCCTACTACCGCGTCGCGCTCGACATCGGGCATTACCGCGAGAAGCGCCGCCGCACGCTGGAGTCCCTCGGCCGCAAAATGGCGGAAAAATCCCTGCGCACCGGGCGCAACGTCTCGCTGGAGCCGATGAACCCCTACGAGCGCCGCATCATCCACACCTCCGTCCAGACGGTCGAGGGCGCCAAGTCGTGGTCGGAGGGGGAGGACCTCCGGCGCCACGTGGTGATTGGCCCCGTGGCCGGCGAGCGCCGCCGCCCGAGCCGTGCCGGCAACAGGTACCCGTCCGGCGGCCGGTACCCGGCTGGCGGCCGGCCGAGGTCCGGGGGTCCGGGGCGTTCCAGAAACCCGAACGGCCGTTCTGGCGGCCGGAGCCCGGCTGGTGGCCGGTACCCGGCGGACGGCCGGTACCCGGCTGGTGACCGGTACCCGGCTGGTGACCGGAACCGCTCTTACCGCGGAAGACCGTATGAGAGACCGTATGAAAAGCGGCCCGAGCCGGGCGGGCGGCCGGAGTCCGGCGGGCGGCCCGAGCCGGGACCGGAAAGCACCCCGCCCGTTTCCGGCGGGGTTCCCGCTGCCGGCGGGGCTCCCGCTGCCGGCGGGGCTCCCGCGGCAAGGCCGGAAGAGAACCTGAAGACGCCGCTTTACGGCCGGGTGGACGGCGCGAAAAAAGACTGAATCAAATCCAGGGGCGATTCCGCGTTGGAATTGCCCTTTTTTGCACGGAGGAATTCACCATGGAACGGTTTACTTACCACGCGCCGGGCGACACCATCGCGGCGATTTCGACCGCGCAGGCGCCGGCGGCCATCGGCGTGGTGCGGATTTCCGGCCCGCGCGCGCGGGAGGTCGCGGGCCGGGTGTTCGTTTCGGCGCACGGAAAGACGCTCGACGACATCCGGGGGTACCGCGCGCTGTTCGGCCATGCGCACGACGCGGACGGCGCCCTGATCGACGAGGTCATCGCGCTGAATTTCCGCGCGCCGGCCAGCTTTACGGGCGAGGACGTGGTGGAGCTTTCCTGCCACGGGGGGCTGTACGTGACCCGCCGCCTGCTGCGGGCGGTGCTGCGGGCCGGCGCCGCCCCCGCCGGGCCGGGCGAGTTCACCCGGCGCGCGTTTCTGAACGGCAAGCTCGGCCTCACGGAGGCCGAGTCCGTGATGCAGATCGTCTCGGCCCGGGGCGAGCAGGCCGCGCGGGCGGCGCTGGCCGGGCACGGCGGCGCGCTGGAGAAAAAAATCCGCGAAGTGCGCGAAACGCTGACCGGCGCCGCGGCGCACCTCGACGCCTGGGCCGATTACCCGGAGGACGACGTGCCGGCCGTCACGGCCGGGGGCCTTGAAAAGACGCTCGGCGGCGCAAAGAGCCGGCTCGACGCGCTGCTGCGGCAGTTCGAGGCCGGCCGCGCCCTGCGCGAAGGGGTGGACACCGTGATCGCCGGCAAGCCGAACGTGGGCAAATCCACGCTGATGAACCTGCTGGCCGGGTGCGACCGCTCCATCGTCACGCGGTACGCCGGCACCACGCGCGACGTGGTGGAGGACACCGTGCTGCTCGGCGGCGTGCCGCTGCGCCTGGCGGACACCGCCGGCATCCGCCGGACGGACGACCCCGTCGAAAAGGCGGGCGTTTCCCGCGCCCGCGCCCGCGCGCGCTCCGCCCAGCTGGTGCTGGCCGTCTTCGACGCCTCCCGCCCGTGGGACGCGGACGACCGCGGCCTCGCGGAAGAAGTCCGCGGCCTGCCGTGCGTGGCGGTCGTCAACAAAATCGACCTGCCGCAGAAATTAGACAAACAGTATATTCAGCACTATTTTAAACATATCGTATCCATCTCGGCCGCTTCCGGCGAAGGACTGGAAAGCCTGACGCACGCGGTGCTGGACGTGCTGGACGCGGCGGACTGCGACCCTTCGCAGGGGGCGCTGTTCACGGAGCGCCAGCGGGACGCCGCGCGCCGCGCGGACGAGAGCCTCGGCGAGGCGCTGGAGGCCCTGCGCGCCGGCATGACGTTTGACGCCGTGACGATTTCGGTGGAGGACGCGGTCTCCGCGCTGCTGGAGCTGACAGGCGAGAAGGTCACGGAAGAAGTGGTGGACAATGTGTTCCGCCGTTTCTGCGTGGGAAAATAAATCAGTCTTTGGAAAAGGGGAACCGATTTTGAGTTACGACGCCGGAGCCATCGACGTGGCCGTCATCGGCGCGGGGCACGCGGGAATCGAGGCGGGCCTCGCCGCGGCGCGCCTGGGGTGTCAAACGATTGTTTTCACCATCAACCTGGACGCGGTGGGAAACTGCCCGTGCAATCCCTCCATCGGCGGGACGGCGAAGGGGCACCTCGTCCGCGAGCTCGACGCGCTCGGCGGCGAGATGGGCCGCACGACCGACGAGTGCTTCATCCAGAGCCGGATGCTGAACCGCGGCAAGGGGCCGGCCGTCCACTCGCTGCGGGCGCAGATCGACCGGCGCGAGTACGGCAAAATCATGAAGCGCAAGCTGGAGCGCCAGCCCGGCCTGCTGCTGCGCCAGGCGGAGGTCGTCTCCGTCGCGCCGGGCGGGGGCGGCCTGTGGAAGCTGACGACCCGCTTCGGCGCCACGTTCACGGCAAAGGCGGTCATCTTTGCGACCGGCACCTATCTGGCCGGCAAAATCTTCGTGGGCGAGGTCTCTTACGAAAGCGGGCCGGACGGCATGTTCCCCGCCGCGTTCCTGACCTCCTCGCTGCGGAAGCTCGGCATCCGCCTGCGCCGGTTCAAAACCGGCACCCCCGCGCGGGTGCTGCGCTCCAGCATCAATTTCGACGGCCTTCAGGTGCAGCACGGCGACGACCCGGTCGTCCCGTTCTCGTACGACACGCTGCAGCCCGGCAGGAACCGCGCGGTCTGCTACGTCACGTGGACCAACGAGGAGACCAAGCGCATCATCCTGCGGAACCTGCACCGCTCGCAGCTCTACACCGGCGGCATCACGGGAATCGGTCCGCGCTACTGCCCGAGCATCGAGACCAAGATGGTGCGCTTCAAGGACAAAAAGCGCCACCCGCTCTTCATCGAGCCGTGCGGGCTGGACACCGAGGAGATGTACCTGCAGGGGATGAGCTCCTCGCTGCCGGAGGACGTGCAGCTCGCCTTTTACCGCACGATTCCGGGGCTGGAGCATGTGGAGATTATGCGCACGGCCTACGCCATCGAATACGACTGCGCCGACCCGCTGCAGCTGCGCGCGACGCTGGAGTTCCGCGACTTCCCCGGCCTGTACGGCGCGGGGCAGTTCAACGGCAGCTCCGGCTACGAAGAGGCCGCCGCGCAGGGCTTTGTCGCCGGCGTGAACGCGGCCCTCAAAATCAGGGGGCGCGCGCCGATGATTCTGGACCGCGCGGGCAGCTATATCGGCACGCTGGTCGACGACCTGATTACCAAGGGCACGAAGGAGCCTTACCGCATGATGACCTCGCGCAGCGAGTACCGCCTCGTCCTCCGGCAGGACAACGCCGACGAGCGCCTCACGCCGATCGGCCGCCGCATCGGCCTGATTTCGGACGAGCGGTGGGCGCGCTTCCAGCACAAGGAGGCGCAGAAGCGCGCGGAGCTTTCCCGCGCGCGGCGCACGGTGTTTTCGCCGACGAAGGAGCTGAACCGCCTGCTTGTTTCACATGAAACAGCGCCGGTTTCCTCAGGCGTGACGCTGGCCGAGCTGCTCCGCCGCCCGCAGCTCGATTACCGCGCGCTCTCTCCCGCCGACCCGGACCGCCCCGCGTACCCCGGCGCGATTTTCGAGAATGTGGAGATAGAGCTGAAGTACGAGGGCTACATCCGCCGCCAGAAAGCGCAGATTGCCGAGATGCGCCGGCTCGAAAACCGCCGCCTGCCGCAGGACGCGGATTACACGAAAATCACCGGCCTGCGGAAAGAGGCGCAGGAGAAGCTGCAGGCCGTCCGGCCCGAGAGCGTGGGCCAGGCTTCGCGGATTTCGGGCGTGAGCCCGGCCGACATCTCCGTCCTGCTGATCTGGCTGAACCGGGAAGGCCGGGGCGAGGCCGTATGAGCGGCGCCGCGGAGCTTTTCGCCGGTCTTGCGGAGAAGGCCGGGCTGCCGCTTTCGCCCCGGCAGAAAGAGCAGTTCCGCATCTACGCGGAACTGCTCGCCGAGTGGAACCGGAAGATGAACCTCACCGCCATCCGCACGCCGGAAGGAATCGCGGAGAAACATTTCCTCGACAGCGCGCTGATTTTAAAGTTCTGCAGCCCGCCGAAGGGCGCGTCGGTCGTCGACGTCGGCACCGGGGCGGGGTTCCCGGGCGTGCCGCTCAAAATCCTGCGGCCGGACCTGCGCCTCACGCTGCTGGACAGCCTGAACAAGCGCCTCGTCTTTCTTTCCGCCCTGCTGGAGGCCCTCGGCCTGCCGGCGCAGACCGTGCACGCCCGCGCGGAAGAGGCTGCCCGGCGGAAAGAGCACCGGATGCGGTACGATTTCGTAACGGCCCGCGCGGTGGCGGCGATGCCCGTGCTGTGCGAGTACTGCCTGCCGTTCCTCGCACCGGGCGGTGTGTTCGCGGCCATGAAGGGCCCGGACGCCGCGGCGGAGCTTTCCCGCGCGCGCCGCGCGATCGGGCTGCTGGGGTGCTCTGTGCTGGGCGCGAAAACGTACTCCCTGCCCTCGGGCGACGGGCGCAGCCTGTTCCTGATTCGGCGCACCGGCCCGCTGCCGGCCGCCTACCCGCGGCACGGCTCCAAAATCGCCAGAAGTCCGTTATAAGCGGCGCCGGCAGAGCCGGCTTCAGCCCGCCGCAGGTCGCGCAGGGAACAGGAAGGCTTATTTTGGCGGGACAGGATAAGACAACTCCCGAAGAGAAGTTTCAACACTTCCTGCTTTCCCGGTGGAAAATCCCCGTGTATGGCAAGTGCTTTAAAAATAAAAGGACCATAAACGGAAAGGCTCCCGAAGCATGTGCTTCAGGAGCCTTTTGCGCTTTACAGCCGGCCTTTTCAGCGCGGGGCGCTTTTCAATTCCACGACATCCGCAGCCTTTTCCTGTTCGCCGCACAGTCGGCGGGATACAGGTTGATCAGCGTCTGGGTAAGGATTGTCAGGATAAAAATTCTAAAAGTAACGGGAGTCCCATATTTTTACAAAATATACCGGAAAGGGGTGCTATGCTTGTACTGAAAAGGACAGGCAGGGGGGCGGAAATCTTGCATCGCAGCGAAAAGAACAGGGTGGTCGAAATCGGGGCGGACAGAATCCGCCCGAATCCCGCGCAGCCGCGCCGGGTTTTCGACGAGGAAGAGCTGCGGAACCTCGCGCAGAGCATCCGGGTCAACGGGCTGATTCAGCCGCTCATCGTGCGCCGCACGGTGGACGGCTACGAGCTGGTGGCGGGCGAGCGCAGGCTGCGCGCCTGCCGGTTGGCGGGGATGCGCGAAGTGCCCTGCATCGTGCGCGAATGTTCCGCGGACGCGAGCGCCGCCATGGCCATGACGGAGAATCTGCAGCGCCGGGACCTGAACATGTTCGAGGAAGCCGAGGGAATCCGCAGGCTTCTCGAGCAATGGCACGTCACGCAGGAAGAGGCGGCCTACCGCCTGGGCAAAAGCCAGTCCGCCTTGGCGAACAAGCTGCGCCTGCTGCGCCTTTCGCCGGAAGAGCGCGAAAAAATCACCGCGGCGGGGCTCACCGAGCGCCACGCGCGCGCCGTTCTGCGCATCGACGACGCCGCACTCCGCCGCGCCGCGCTCAACACCATCATCCGGAAGCAGTACAACGTCCGCCAGACGGACGAGTACGTGCTGCGCCTGCTCGCCGGGGAATCCGCAAACAGCCAGAAAAAGACCTTTGTCGTCAAGGACGTCCGCATCTTTCTGAACACCATTTCCCACGCGGTGCAGACCATGCGCCAGAGCGGCATCAAGGCCCAGTCCCTCAAAAGCGAAACCGACGAGTATATCGAGTGCATCGTGCGCATCCCGAAAGCACGGGTCCACGCGGGTGGACGAAAACCCGCCTGAGTAAAATTACAAGTATTACTCCTATTTCCCTATATCATTTCCCGCAGAAGGGGCCGGATGTCCATCCGGTCCCTTTTTGCTTGCCGGCAGGCGGCGTGTCGCCGCATCCACCGGCCCGCCGGCAGAGCCGGTTTCGGCCCGGCGTGGGGCACGGTGAAAACCTGAGGCGTACTCTGCCGGGACGGTCAAAGGCAACTCCCGAAGCGTAAATTTTGCTTTTGGAGCTTTTTCGCGTCTATCATTGACCTTTGTGCCTTATTGTGCCTTATAAATAGGCTTTTTCTGATTTTAAGGTTTTTCTTCAGTTCGCGCTCAGGCCGGACGTGCAACGTCTTACTCGCCTACGGCGACCCCGTTGGCACTGCGAAAAATCCGCGCTGCGTGCTCGCACTGGGAAGCAGCGGCCGGGGCCTTCGGATTCCGGGCAAGCCTGTCGAGAGCGTACCCGGAGCGAGCGGAAAGCCTGCGGTAAACTGCCGGCCCCGTTTCGTGACCGCCGTAGGCGAGAAGGGCGCTTTGCGCCTCCCCCCGCCCCCCAAGAGCCGTCATCCAGTTTTGTAACATTCGACACGCAGGGCGGTTCCCATGGACGACGGGGGTTGCGGTCGGAAGCACCTTAGCCCGATAAAGGGGCTTTTCTGAAAGCGCTTGCCGGGTGCAGAAAAGCCCTTTTCCTCTTTCCGCACCGGGAAACACTGGCTGGGGCCTTCAGATTACTGGAAAGCCTGTCGAGAGCGTACCCGGTGCGAGTGAAAAGCCTGCGGTAAACTGCCGGCCCCGTTTCGTGGCCGCCGTAGGCGCGTATGACGTTGCACGTCCCCTGCGCGGCCTGAGCGCGGTCTGGAAAAAGATTTTAAAACTTTAAAAAGCCGGTTTATCAGGCATAAGGCGCCTTTAGAAGGGCTTTTGGCAAGGCAAGCGACGCCGATAAAAGATAAACCGCTCTTCGCGGAAAATGCTTGACTTTCCGTAGAAAAGCGGTATAATTTGGATGCAGGGCACAAAAAATGTGCAATGCGGGAACGGGTGTTAGCGGCACCCGCCCCCTGCATACGGAGAGTAAGCTCCATACACAACCGAATTCTCGGCGCATTGCGTTCTCTATTATAACGCCTGTTTGCCTTTTTGTACAGAGGGAACTTCCCTTCCGTACGGAAGGCGGCGGGGGCCGGATAAAGGGGAGCGCGGTCGCTTTTCGGTGACGCTGTATGCGGGCATGGAATCCGCGTACGGCGTCTTTTTTGTGTCTTGCAGCGGGCGGCCGGGACAAAACAGGAAAAACGGGAGCTTAAGCCACTCCCACTCACTCTCCTGCCTTCCTTCCCGGCCGCTCGGTCGTCCTATGGCCGGCGCTGCCCGCGGCGACACGCCGTTGTTTCATGTGAAACAATGGGTAAAAACGGGATTGGCGCTTCCTATTTTACGGCGGGCGTGCTATAATAAGACCAAACTTCCGGAATCGGCGGAGGGGGGAAACGGGATTGGGGAAAATCATCGCGATTGCGAACCAGAAGGGCGGCGTCGGCAAGACGACCACGGCGGTGAACCTTTCCGCCGCGATGGGCCTGAAAGGCGTGAAGACCCTGCTGGCGGACGCGGACCCGCAGGGCAACTCCTCCAGCGGGGTCGGCGTGGACCGGCGGTCCCTGAAAAAGACGATGTACGAGGCGATCATCGGCGACGCGGCCGCGAAGGACGCCATCCTCCACACGGAGTTCCGGAACCTGGACCTGCTGCCCTCCAGCATGGACCTCGCCGGGGCGGAGATTGAGCTGGTGGACCTGCCCCGGCGCGAAACGCGGCTCAAAGCCGTCCTCGCGCCCGTCGCGGCAGAGTACGGGTACGTCTTCATCGACTGCCCGCCTTCGCTCGGCCTGATAACCGCCAACGCCCTGACCGCCGCCGATACCCTGCTGGTCCCCATCCAGTGCGAATATTACGCGCTGGAGGGCCTTTCCCAGCTGATGAACACGGCGCGCCGCGTGAAGCGGAAGTACAACGACCGGCTGGAGATTGAGGGCGTGCTGCTCACCATGTATGACGGCCGCCTGAACCTCACGCAGCAGGTGGTCGAAGAAGTCAAGAAATATTTTCCGCGCAGGGTGTTCGGCACGGTCATCCCGCGCGGGGTGCGGCTTTCCGAAGCGCCGAGCTACGGCAGGCCGATCCAGTATTTCGACAAATCCTCGCGGGGCGCGCAGGCTTACGACGCCCTCGCGGAGGAAATTCTGCGTGCCGACGGAGGTCAGGCGTAAAATGGCGGCGAAAAAGCGGGGCCTCGGCAAGGGGCTGGACGCGATCTTTGCCGAGAACGACATGGATGACGAACACGCGGCCATCCGGCTGAAAACCTCGGAGCTGGAGCCGAACCGGAACCAGCCGCGGCGCACGTTCAGCGAGCAGGCCATGAACGAGCTGGCCGATTCCATCGCGCAGCACGGCGTGCTGCAGCCGCTGCTGGTGCGGCCCATCCCCGGCGGGGGATACCAGATTGTGGCGGGCGAGCGCCGCTGGCGGGCGGCGCGCATGGCCGGCGTGAAAGAGGTGCCGGCCGTCGTGCGCGAGATGACCGACGCCCAGGTGATGGAGTACGCGCTGATTGAGAACCTGCAGCGCGAGGACCTCAATCCCCTTGAGGAGGCACAGGGGTTCCGCACGCTGATGCAGTCCTGCGACATGACGCAGGAGGACGTGGCGAAGACGGTGGGCAAATCCCGACCTGCGGTGGCGAATTCCCTGCGGCTGCTGAACCTGCCGCCGGAAATCCAGAAAATGGTGGGCGAAGGAGTCCTCTCGGCGGGGCACGCCCGGTGCCTGCTCAGCTTTCCGGACGCGGAATCCATGCACCGGGCCGCCGAGGCCGCAAAGGCCGGCGCCTCCGTCCGCGAGCTGGAGCGCATGGCCCGGAAGGCCAACGCCCGCCCCCGGCCGCCGCGGCCGAAAAGCCGCGTGCGCTATTACCAGGAGGCCGAGCTCGCGCTCAAAGAGCAGCTCGGCCGCAAGGTCCGTGTGGCCGGCACCAAAAAACACGGCGTGCTGCAGATCGAGTTCTACGGCGAGGATGACCTCGCCGAGCTCCTCCGCTTATTTACTGCCGGCTGAGGCAGGCGGCGTGTCGCCGCTCCCGCCGGCCCGGCGTGGGGCGCAGTGAAAACCACAGGCCCGCTTTGCCGGGACAGTCAAAGGCAACTCCCGGCGCCGGCAGAGCCGGTTTCGGCCCGCCGTGCAGAACGGAGCCAATCGCAGGCTTTGTCTGGCGGGACAGGATAAGGTAGCTCCCAAAGAAAAGTTTTTCACCCCCTTTGGTTTCTCCAGTGGAAAGTTCCTGCGCCAAACAAACGCTTTCGAGAAATCCCTTTTATTGGGCCAGGATGCCTGCGACCGCAACCCCCGTCGTCCATGGGAACCGCCCTGCGGCTCGAATGCCGCCTAACTTCATGACGGCTCTTGGGGGGCGGGGGGACGTTTTAGGGCCCCTCCCGCCGGGAGGTAACAGTCCCCCCGCGCGTACTTTGCCTACTTTCGGACAAGACCGAAAGTAGGGGCCCTGCGCGGCCTGAGCGCGAACTGGAAAAAGACTTTAGGATATAAGAAAAGCCTAATTTATGAGGCGCAAAAGTCATTCTATATAGGCTTCCCGCTCGCTCCGGGTACGCTTGCGGCAGGCTTTCCCGGAATCTGAAAGCCCCGGCCGCCGCAGAAAAGTCCTGCACCCGGC
>ENA-UOOH01003306-UOOH01003306.1-fermentation-metagenome-genome-assembly--contig:-NODE-3306-length-12453-cov-2.908856_pt1 | contig 12453 bp, 8 predicted proteins | sample MGYA00245778_ERZ724025 | MGnify/ENA primary metagenome ERZ724025 (study PRJEB28704, sample SAMN03018313) | fermentation metagenome | biome: anthropogenic terrestrial biome; feature: soil; material... | reverse complement strand
AATACAAATTTCCCCATGCAGTTGGGTTAATCTGCAACTATATTATACGAGGAGGGCGGAAGATGTCAAACAAAGCCAAAACATCACCGGGCAGACTTGCGTATGTGAGCAAAAAGCTGTGGCATGACCGTATTTCCTATGCGTTTTTGCTGCCATACGCGGCGGTGTTCATCACCTTTACGGTTTTGCCGGTGTTGACTTCGGCGTTTTACAGCTTTACTTATAACAATATTTTTGAACCGGCACGATGGGTTGGCTTCGAGAATTACATCCGTCTCTTCACAAGGGATGACGTGTTTCTTACAGCATTGCAAAACACCCTTGTGTTTGCGATTATAACCGGGCCGGGCGGCTATATACTGTCGTTTGTAGTTGCCTGGCTGATCAACGAGCTTTCGCCTTTTCTGCGCACACTGTTCGTTCTGATCTTCTACTCGCCAACCATCGCCGGCTCTGTCTATGTCATATTCGGCACCCTCTTTTCGGGAGACATTTACGGTTATGTAAATGGTGCATTGATTAACTTCGGATTCATTACCGATCCGATTGAGTGGCTGACCGATCCGCAATACATTAAAGTTGTCATTATCCTCTGTGTTTTATGGAGCAGCATGGGAGCCGGCTTCCTTTCCTTTGTTGCCGGTTTCAAAAATATCGATAAGCAGTACTATGAGGCGGCATCAATCGATGGTCTGCGCAACAGATGGCAGGAGCTTTGGTATGTAACACTCCCCATGATGAAGCCTCAGCTCATGTTTGGAGCGGTAATGAGTATCACAGGTGCGTTTTCGATTCATGAAGTCACGGTTGCGCTTGCAGGGTTTCCTTCAACAGAATATGCTGCGCATACCATGGTGAATCATATGTGGGATTACGGGTATCAGCGATTTGAAATGGGCTACGCTTCGGCAATCGCAACAATTCTTTTCCTCCTGATGCTCTTTAGCCGAAGGCTGATCAACATTCTTTTGGAGCGGGTTGGACGCTAATATGTCATCAGCTTTTGTGAATTAAATTCTGAGTGTCTTTAAACAGGAAGACATAGAAAGGCATGGTATAGCATGGATGCCAAATTAAAAAAACCAAATCCGGTTTTCATTATACTCAGCACAATCGGAAGGGCATTCGGGCGTATGACCGGTGCAGTAGTCCGGTTTTTCCGCAAGCTGCTGGGCGTACGCATGACCCGCAGTCTGGCGGGAGATTTGCTGAATATCCTGTTTTTGTCCATACTTGCCGTCTTTATGGCAATACCGCTAATCTATGTGGTTAACAATGCGTTCAAGCCGATTGACGAGCTGTTTTTATCTCCGCCGCGGTTCTTTGTTCAGAATCCAACCATGGATAATCTGAAGGATTTGCTGGCAATCATGAATAATTCATGGGTACCGATTACCCGATATTTCTTCAATACGTTGCTGATCACAGTCGCGGGTACCACCGGTCATGTAATTTTCGCTTCTATGGCGGCCTATGTGCTTGAGAAACATCATTTCTACGGACAAAAGGCTTTTTTCAGCCTGGTCGTGATGACGCTGATGTTTTCGCCTACCGTAACCGCAATTCCCAACTTTGTGATTATGTCAGGTCTGAATTTAGTAGACACCTATTGGGCGCTTATTATACCGGCGATAGGCTCGTCTCTAGGACTGTTTTTGATGAAACAGTTCATGGTAACGGTGCATGACTCCATTCTGGAAGCGGCAAAAATAGACGGAGCAGGAGAGCTACATATTTTCTTCCGCATCGTAATGCCCACAGTCAAACCGGCGTGGCTTACACTGATCATATTCTCCTCACAGCAACTATGGAACACTACAGGCGGCGTTTTGATTCGAAGCGAGCAGCTCAAACCGCTGCCCTATGCGCTAAACCAGATTATGGCGGGGGGATTTGCCCGGGCGGGTGCGGCTTCGGCAGTCGGATTGATTCTGATGAGTGTGCCCATCCTGATATTTATCTTCAGTCAGAGCCAGATACTGGACACCATGTCTACATCGGGCATTAAGGAATAAGGAGGCGGAGATCATTGAAAAAGAATTCTCAAGTATTCCGCTTTCTGACTGTGATAGTAACCGTGCTTTGCATGGGAGCAGGCAGTTTGATTGTATCGGCGGAATCTTCTGATGCGGGAATGGAACAAATCAACGCGCAAAAGCTGTCTTTTAGCAGCTATACCTATAATAACTGGGGCGTTCCGGTAAAATGCCCCGATCCCTATACGATTGAAAAGGCAGTGACCGGTGTAACCCTCGGGATCGGCGATTTCAAAAAGCCAAACGATTTATTTGCAGATCATAAAGGGAATATATACCTTGCTGCAAGCGGGGACACCGCCGCCGATAACCGCCTGATTAAATTTGACAGCAGGTTGAAGGTTATAAAAATATGGACGGGATATACCGATTCATCGGGGGCTGTGGTGCCGTTCAAAGAGCCCCAGGGGGTTTTTGTAACGCCTGAGGACAGCATCTATGTAGCAGACGGTATATCAAAAAACATTATCGAAATGGATCAGCAGGGAAAAGCAATTCGAATTATTGCCCCTCCGTCCAAACAGGACAGTACCATTATCACCGATGACTTTATCGAACGCTATCGTCCTTCCAAGCTTGTTGTTGATTCTACCGGACGTATTCATGTGGTAGCAATCAGTGTTAACGAAGGAATTGTGGATTTTGATCCCGACGGAAAGTTTGAAGGCTTTCTGGCGGCAGGCAAGGTAAACGCAAATCCCATGGAAGTGCTGTGGAAGAAAATCTCCACCCAGGCACAGCTCGATAAAATGCAGGATTTTGTTCCCATCGAGTATAACAACATTTCTCTGGATAACGAGGATTTTATATTTGCCACAGCGGCTGCCATTGATGAAAAAATTGTGCGGTCTGAGATTCACTCCGGAAGGGGAACAGAAAACGGTGCGCTGGTACGCAGACTCAATATGCTGGGCAAGGACATTTTGCGGCGCAAGGGCTTTGGTCCTCCGTCGGGTGATTACGATATTTTTGATCTCGATAATAACATGGACGCTGCGTATAAAGGCATTTCCCACATGGTGGATGTTGCAAACGGTTCTGAAGGCACCTATACGGTTTTGGACGACAACCGCAGCCGAATCTTCACATATGATTCTGAGGGCAATCTTCTGTATGCCTTCGGCGGTCCGGATGTGACTGCCGGCGGATTTAGAACCCCGAATTCGATTGCACAGTCCGGAAGCTATTTATATGTTCTGGACAGCGGAACCCGTACCATTACGGTATTCCGGAGAACCGAATTCGGCGAGAACATATCCCAGGCAATCATGTGGCAGGAAAGCGGCGATTATCACAAATCAGCCGAGCTTTGGAACATGGTGCTGACGCAAAATGCCAACTATGACCAGGCTTATTCCGGACTTGGAAAGGCCGCTTACCGTGACGGAGAATATGAAAAAGCCATGGAGCTTTTTGAGCTTGGCTATAACAAGGACTGGTATTCGCGGGCTTACGTAGAATACCGGAAAAAGGTGGTTGCGGACTGGTTTGCTCCCGCTGCGGTTACCGTTTTCATAGCCGTATCGATATTGCTCACGATTGTAAAGGTTCGAAAAGTGATCACCCGCAAAAAGATGGAAGCACTGGAAAAGGGGTGGATTGATCTATGAAAAGCATAGGAAAAGGACTTCGATACTCCTTTACGATCATGGCGCATCCCATCCGTGGTTTTTACGAGATGCGGTTTGAGAAACAGGGCAATGTTGTTTCATGCTTGATCCTGCTTGTGCTGATGGTTGCAAGCTTAATTTTTCAAAAGCAGTATACCGGGTTTATCTTTAATTCTACCAATCTCAAGGAATTTAACATTCTTCTCGAAATATCCAATGTTGTTGCCCCGGTTTTGCTTTGGTGTATTGCCAACTGGTCAATCACAGTCCTGATGGATGGGGAAGGTCGTTTTGTAGATATTTTCATGGCGACCTGTTATGCTACCGTACCATTTACCATAACAACATTTATCGGGGTATTAATGAGCCGTTTTCTATCGATAAATGAGCAGACTTTTATCGGTCTTGTATTAGGAATCGGCGTTGCGTTTACGGCGCTGCTGATTTTCTTCGGGATACTCACGGTTCATCAGTTTACGGTAATGAAGAATATTTTCTCAATTATATTAACCATTGCCGGCATGGCTTTCATAGTCTTTCTTATTTTGTTGTTTGCCGGCGTGTTTGATGAAATGTTCCGCTATATTGCGGGGGTTATTACAGAAATTCAGTTAAGGATGTGACGACATGCGATTAGAAGATATAAAGCGTACGCTTGCCGTCCTTCTGGCGGCTGTAATAACGCTAAGCTTTTCGGGATGCGGAGAGTTGGCACCGCTGTTTGCAGAGCTTCCTGCTTCGGATGTCATGAAGTGGGAAACCGATGATCCGATCCAGCAATCAAACGATATGCTGGGCCTTGACAAGATGAAGCAGGTTGCGAACAAAGACGGACTTACGCTGTTCGTGAATGAAGTTACAACCGAGATTGCGGTGAAATCCAAGGACGGGACTGTATGGTTTTCAAATCCACAGAACCGACTGGATATGAATGAATCATTGATCGGTCGTTATTCCTCGCCGTTATTGGTGACAGCAATCGATTCGGCTGAAACCTCCAAGCAGATGAATGCCTTCGATGACAGTGTAAAATTTGGTCAGTTTACCACCAAAGCCATTACAAACGGAATCAGGGTGGAATACCATTTCGGCCGTGTCGTAAAGACGCCGCTGTATCCCCAGGTGTTGACAGCGGATAGGTTCAATAAATTGATTGCTGGTCTCGAAAAAAGTGAACAAAATAACATGAAGCGTTATTATCTTGAGGTCAATTATGACACCGTTAATGATGAGCAGGCGCTGAAAAATCTGGAATCACGATATACAAAAATCAAAAACATCAAGCATATTTTCGTCTTAAAGCAGTCTCCGTCAGCGTTGGAGATTAACAGAATCAATCAGTACTTCACAAAGCTGCAATATACACCCGACATGCGGATGGAGGATCAGGCGGCTGTCGGTTACACAGATGTGGACGTAGCAAGAGGAAACTTTATTATTCCGGTGGAATACCGGCTTGCCGGTGGCAGGCTGAATGCCCGGATTCCGGTAGAGGAAATCAAAGCAACCGATAACATAAAGCTGGACACCGTTACACTGCTGCCCTATATGAATACCGCAGCGGGATTCAATAACAGTCAGGCTGTCTTGCCTGATGGCTCGGGAGCAATCATTGAGCTGAGCAAGATAAGATCCGGCGGTACTCCTGATTATGAGGAAGGCTTTTATGGGGTTGATTATTCTTTGTACCAGAAGAATATGACATCACTCAAAAGTAATCTTTATCTTCCTGTGTACGGCGTTACAACGCCCACCGGCTCCATGCTGGCGGTGGTACAAAAAGCCGACTGCACATCATCTGTTTACGCTGCAGCACGGGTATCCGAGCAGGATATGGGTGCAATTGGTGCCAAGTTCAAACTGCTGGATTATGCCAAGGTGCTGCTTACATCAAATGATACCGAAACGGTAAACAGCTATCCCGATCGATCCATACAGGATGAAATTGCTGTTGACTTCACCTTTATCAACGCAAACCAGTGGACGGATCTCGCCGCCGCTTATCGTCAAAGTTTTGAGAAGGAGAAAGGGCTTGTCGGCAAGTCGGATCAGAACCCGACACCCATATTGGCAAATCTGATTGGAGCAGTCGACGACAAACAGCCGATTATGGGATTCCCGAGAGAGGTAATCGTACCGCTCACCACCTTTAAGCAGGCGGAGGAAATTGTGGGAAAGCTAAATCACATGTTTCCGGAAAGCCCGCTAATCATTCGTTATTCTGGATGGCGAAAGGGTGGATTAAAGTCCTCGGTTCTGAACAGGTTTGATGCCGAAGGGAAACTCGGTGGGAATAAAGGAATTCTTTCACTGCTTGACAGTATGAACGGTATGAATGCCAAACTATTCCCGGATGCCGATTTCCAATATGTCTATCGAGACAATCTGTTTGACGGGTTCGGTGCAACAAAAGATGTGGTGCGGTTTATTACCAGAGAATCGGCATTTAAACCCGAATATAACAAAGCAAACTTCATGCCGGAGGAAAGCGGGCTTAACGGTTATATCTATCCTCCCAACCGCATGTCCAAGAATGCAGATCGTTTTTTGAAAGCGGTGAAGGGCAAAGCATTCACGGGATTCTCTCTTCCCTATCTTGCATCCGATCTAGCAGGAAACTTTGATAAAAACAATTATCTGACGAGAAATCAAGCAAAAGATTATTCAGAGGAGCTGCTGAAAAAGCTGCGGGATGAAGGCTATGAGCTTATGTCGGGCGGTGCCAACGCCTATACCCTGCCTTATTTAAGTTATGCGGTAAACATCTCGATGGAAGCAAATTCTCATCCGCTGATCGACCGTTCAATTCCCTTTGTCCAAATGGTGTTGTCGGGTGTTGTGAAATACGGAGCCGGTGTGCTTAACACCGCTGCCGACGACAGCTATTATCTTCTCAAATGTATCGAAACCGGTTCAGCCATGTATTTCACAGCCATTTATGAAGACAATTCAAAGCTCAAAGGAACCAATTACAGCGATTTTTACAACGTCAGCTTTGGTCAGCTTGAAAAAAGAATTGAGCATGTCGGAAAACAACTATCCGCTGCATTGAAACCGGTTTACGGCAGCGCCATAACCAAGCATACCCTGCTTTCCGACGGTGTAGTCCGGGTGGATTACGCAAACGGGAAAGGAATTATTGTTAATTACAATCAGTCTAATGTCACAACCGAAGCAGGAGTTATTCCTGCGGTAGGATGGCTGCATGTGGAGGGGAGATAAGGATGCAGAGAAAAGTGAAAAGCAAGGGTCCCGCTTACAAGAGCAGTTTGATGCAAAGACGCAATCGGACCGGATATGTCTTTATCACCCCCTTTTTAATCGGTTTTGCATTGTTTATGTTTATCCCGATGATACAGTCGTTTATCTTCAGCTTTAATGATATCAAGATTGTAGAAGAAGGATACACCCTGATTCCAAAAGGACTTTACAATTATAAAAACATACTGATGATCGATACAAGATTCCGCCAGAACATTGTGACTTCCTTCGGATTGACGATTCGCGATACGCTGGTTGTGGTGCCTTTCAGCTTTTTTGCGGCATTGATACTCAGCAAAGAGTTTAAAGGGCGGACGATTGCACGTGCAGTTTTCTTCCTCCCTGTCATTGTATCCACCGGCGTTCTCGCTACCATTGGTATGAAAGACTCTGTCATGATGATGATGATGAGCCGCGATGCCGCTTCTGCCGCCAATTCGATGCAGGATTCATTCTCGGCATCATCCCTAGTCAATCTATTGTTTTCCGGCAGTCTTCCGATCAGCATGCTGGAAACCATTTCACAGGCTACTTCAGGAATCTACGAATATATCATCAAATCTGGAATTCAAATCATCATTTTTATCGGTGGCTTAAACACAATATCACCGTCCTTGTACGAGTCATCCAATATCGAAGGCGCAACCGCGTGGGTGAACTTCTGGAAAATCACCTTTCCGATGTGCGGGCCTTATATCCTACTCAATCTGGTGTATACCATCATCGACTCGTTCACCAATCTCAGCAATCCGCTTATTTCCCGTATCAGAAACGATTTGATGGGACTGAAAAATTTCGGAATCGCTTCGGCGGCGGCATGGATCTATTTTATTGCAATTTTCATTGTTCTCGGTATCGTGTTTGCAGTGCTGCAAAGGAGGGTGTTCTATCATGAATAGTGCCATGAACGCTCCACGGATACACAACCCAAAGCTCCGTAGGCTGCTCAGTAAGAAGAACGTGACCAGACTGCTGATCGCATTGTTCAGAACCGTATTTATTATTGGAATCTGTTTTACGATTCTATATCCGCTGTTAAACAAGATATCCATGTCGTTTATGGATGAGACCGACCTTTATGATCGAACCGTCAAGGCGATTGCAAAGAATTTTACCCCTCAGAACTACCTTGAGGCGATGAAGTTTATTGATTACGGGGAGATTCTGCTCAACACGGTGATTCTTTGCACATTGGTGTCGGTGCTTCAGGCAGCTTCCTGCACCGTAGTCGGCTACGGTTTCGCCCGTTTTCGGTTTCGTGGACGCGGCATCTTTTTTGCACTGGTGATTCTCTGCATGGTGGTACCCACCCAGGTCATCCTGACACCCCAGTATCTGAATTTTAAGGCAATGAACATGCTGGGCAGCTTTGCTCCCTTTGTTTCCCTCGGACTGACAGCAGTTGCCCCCAGATGCGGGCTTTACATTTTCCTCGCCCGTCAGTTTTTCAGAGGAATGCCAAAGGAAATTGATGAGGCGGCAGCCATTGACGGTGCGGGTCCTTATAAGACCTTTACCAGCATTATGCTGAAAAGCGCAATACCGATTATGGTAACCATCTTTCTTTTCTCATTTGTCTGGCAGTGGGGGGAGAACACCTACACCAATCTGTTTTACAGCAACTTTCAGACCATTGCAAAGACACTTGACAATATCGGGTACTCCCTTGCTGATATACAGTTGGGAGGCGGCAGTGTGGTATCACTGGCTGCACAGATGGCATATCAATCCATCATGCGTGCAACTTCAACGCTGCTTGCCATCATACCTCTTTTAATCATTTATGTTTTCTGCCAGAGGTTTTTCATTCAGTCGGTGGAACGAACCGGCATTGTTGGATAACCGAAATGAGGGGGGGAGGGTTCCGATTATGAGAAAAATCATATACGCATTGATGGCAGCAATTTTGTTTTTAACAACGGGGTGTGCGGCTGATCCGTTGGCTCAGGACAGACTGCCCCAAAAGAAGCAGCAAGAGATGAAACCCCACAGCGACACCTATCCCAAGCTTTGGCAGGAGGACGGATCTCTGTTCGATGATTTTACCAACGGTGTTAATCCGGAAATTTGGGCGGTACCCGATACCAAATGGGGGTATGAGAATAGGGGCGTCACCAGTCGAAATGTCAGCTATACCAGCGACGGAATTCTGGTTCTTGCCGCTAACGGTGATCTCTATGACGGAGAAATTATGGGGGTCAGCGATAACGGAACCGATGCAGACACCGGAACACGGGCGGGTTCTGTTATCCGCAGTCACTATTACTTCGGACCCGGCAGCTATGAGGTTAGAATGAAGGTTCTGCCGCGTTTCGGCGCATGCTCTGCAATGTGGACATTTTTTAATGACGGTTTACGCAATCATGAAATCGATATTGAGCTTCCCGGGCCCGCAAAATACAGCTTTGATTATGCCGGCATGACTAATTACATTACCGAAAAGTCATTTTCCTCTACCAAAGCCAAAACCATTCCCAACAATGACGGGGAATTTCACGTGTATCGGTTTGACTGGCATACCGATCCGGCAGACCCGCGTGTGGAGTACTACATTGACGGGGAACAGCTGGTTGTAAACAGAAGGAATGTGCCCACCGTCCGCTCTTATTTTACAATCGGAGTATGGTTTCCGCAGGGATGGGCGGGGGTTGCCGATTTTGAGCGCAATTATATGTATGTCGATTGGTTCAGATTCACACCCTTTGATGAAACAGGATGGGAGGCAAATCCCCGTCAATCTCTGGAATTTGATATCAGCGGGCTTGAACATACCTATCCGTCGAAACCGTCCCCCCTTCCTGTGAACAACTTCTTTGCAAACGGTAGCTTTGAGAATGGATTGAAAAACTGGACGGCGGAAGGTGATGTTCAGACAGAATCCGAACATACGACGGACGGAAAAGCAAATGCCGCGATTGGGAAAGGAGGCAGCGTAACCCAGTATATTTCGGGCATATCTCCTAAGGTGAAATATAGTCTTACCGTAAACACAAAGAATTCGGTCAAAAAAATGGACGCTGTTTTGGAGGTGGAATATACCGACGCTTTCGGTAATTCACTGCTTGACAGTGCAGTGGTAACAGAAAAACTTCCGAACACCGGATACTGGCAGCATAAACTGGTTCTGACACCGCCTTCCAAGACCAAGAAGGTCAGAGTTACATTGGAGAACAATGGAAACGGAACGTTGTGGGCAGACGAGGCGGTCCTTGAGCCGATTGGCGCTGCCGAAAGCAAATAGTTGGAAATATTCTGCCCGGTATGTCGAAAGAATCATTTGATTCTGTAAAAGTTCAATAAATTATGCAAAGAGAAATCAATTTAAGTATGTAATAATGGATATAAAGAATTGCAGTAATCGATTAACATCAACAAATAGAGGAGGATAAAAGAATGAAAATCGGTTTTTTTAAAAAAACCACAGTGTTTGTTTCTGTGCTTGCTGCTGCAGCAACACTGATGACCTTGACAGCCTCGGCCGCCCCTTTAACAAGGGATACGGTAAAAGGCTATGCCAAAAGCATACCAAGCAAGAATGACCCGGGTGTTCTGACCTACGAGGATTTTGAAAAATCCACCAAGGACGAGGATGGAAGAATCGGAAAGTTTTCTGCTACCGTTCCCGATGACACCTCAATTAATCCTGCAACCCTTGAAGTTGTAAGCGGAGTCTCGCACTCTGGTTCAAAGAGCCTCAAGGTTTCCGCCCGCGGAAAAAACGGAAACGGAGATCCCCAAGGCTATAACACGGTTGCCTATAAGGATATCGGTATTGATATTGCCGAGAAATTTAAAAAAGATCCTGCGAATCCCAATAAAACCGATACCTATTTCATTTCGGCATGGGTTCGCAATGTTGACCCTAAGGTTACACAGTACTTCTGGCTACAGATGCAGTACGGCGGTTCGGGTGAAGTATGGCTGCCGGGTCAGTCCTATTCTGAGGTTACAGGCGACAAATGGACACAGATCGGCATTGTTGTAGCCAAGGACAAGACATATTATCTGCCCTTTATTGAAGATACCACCAAATCAGGTGTTTACGCTCCTCGTAACGGCGTTTCCACCTGGTCAGCGCTGAAATTTATTACGAAAAACCCCAAGAATGATCCCAAAGACACCAATGAAAAGGTTATCCAGACAAATTATGATTTTTATGTGGACGATATCGTAATCTGGAAAGTTGACAATGCTTCCAAGTTGATTGCAGAGCTTCCTACAGACAGCACAGGTACCACAACCAAAGCGCCGCCTGCAGGCTCAAAGACAACTACTACAAAGGCAGACTCTGATAAAACCACAACTTCCAACGGACAGACCACCGATTCTTCCGCATCCACAACAGATTCAACAGCCGCCTCTGAAACAACCGAGAATACAGATTCTAACGACATCACCACGACAACAGCCGATACACAGGTCGGCGGCGAAGACCCAATCGACAACGATTCCAATGCTGGTATGGTTATATTTATTATTATAGCTGCAGTGGTTGTTTTAGGCGGCGGAGGTTTCTGTCTCTACTGGTTTAAATTAAGAAAAACCGCTTAGGGGTATATTTGGTAGAAATTATTTTTGAATATGCTATAATTGAAGGAGGAAAATCAAGTGAAACGAATTCTTAGTTTGGCGCTGAGTATCGCCATGATGTGCGGGCTGGTTTTTAACGGTATGGTTTCAGCCGATACCGTAACACGTCCAACGGTGACACTGGCAGAGAGTAGCTTTGAAAATGGACTTGAAGCTCCATTTTCAGCCAATGCCAGTGATGGAGGCGAGAAAGCCACCGTAACGCCAATCTCATTGGAAGGTGAGGTAAACGCTTATCTGCACTTGACCGTGCGAACCGAAGGACAACGCTCGGCAACGGCACAGCAAAATATCAAGCAGCAGATAATCGACAATGGGGCAGACGGCAAATACTATGTGTCTGCACGTATTATGCTGGACAATCCGGAAGATACGGCTTATGCTCTTCCGTATTTCGACGGCAACACCATCAAAATGCAGCCCGGCGGGGGTGAGCGTTTCCCGGTAACCGGCTCATGGAGTGATATCGGTAAAAAAAGCGATGGCAGCTTTATGGCGTTTGCAAGCATTGGCGGTGATTTGACAGAGTCGACTATCGCGGAACTAAAACGCTTGAAATTCTATGTTATGCTTTATACTGCCTCAACCGGAAACACAACATACGACGGCGACTATTCTATCGATGATATAAATGTATGGTTTGTCCCCAACGACGGCGCACCCGCCTCTGTAACAGAGATTGGTGAAAACATCCTTGTTGATGGAGATTTTGAGGCGAATATGTCAACTCCTGATGCTTATAATGGCTTGTTTTCAGGAGACGGCACATGGTATGTAGGCACTGCTGGCGGTACCGGTGACGCAAAAGACAGACTGTGCACACTCACAATCGCAACCGAAAGCTCTGCCGCTGATGCAAAATATGTGCGTTCAGGCAAAGGTGCCTTGCATATAACAGACAGACCGGGTGCTCACCAGAGCATTGCAGTAGACATGAAGAGCATTATCAATGAGGT
>ENA-UOOH01003304-UOOH01003304.1-fermentation-metagenome-genome-assembly--contig:-NODE-3304-length-12464-cov-3.501974_pt1 | contig 12464 bp, 10 predicted proteins | sample MGYA00245778_ERZ724025 | MGnify/ENA primary metagenome ERZ724025 (study PRJEB28704, sample SAMN03018313) | fermentation metagenome | biome: anthropogenic terrestrial biome; feature: soil; material... | reverse complement strand
GGGGTGTGCTTGTCGAGGTCGCCGAGCAGCTTGTTGAGCGACTTCTCGTTGCGCTTGACGTCGAAGCCGCTCTGCTGCTTCGCGACCAGCTCGTCGACGATGGCCTGGGCCTCGGCGGCGGTCACGCCGTCCTTGACCGCTTCCTTGACGAGCTCGCGAGCCTCTTTCTGGCTCAGGATGTTGTTGCCGAGCTTCTGGGCCAGCAGTGCCCGGAGCCGGGCGGGGTCGTTCGTGACGGGCATCGAATCACCTCTCGTGCGAGGGGGCCTGAGGGGCCCGGGGTTCGTGTAGGACTTTCCCTTTATCGGGGCGTGTGGGCAGAAGTTGCGTAGGGAGAGGTGGGACAGTGTGCTCTTTTTCTCGCAGGGGATCCAGCGGGTCGCGAGAGGCGGGGGCCGCCGTACGGATTGGGGACAAATGGCCTGTCGGGTGTCCGGGTTGCGGGCAGATCGCGGGCGGATGACCGAAATCCGGTCGGTCCGCCGGGGCGCCGTCGCGGGCCCACGCGGCGGCCTGCGGACGGGCGAGGCGGCGAGCGGCGGTGCCGCGCATCCGCTCGAGCCCTCGCGAGGGCGCCGGAGCCGGGGCCGGAGCCGTGCACCCCCTCGGTTGAGCGCCGCTGGGACCTCGAGCCGGCGGCGAAAAATCGCGCCGGGGCCGATCGCTTGCGATGATTGCCGCTGGAACCGCCGCGCCCGGCCGGGGCCCGCTTGCGGTGCGAAGACTGCGCGACTCGGAGGAGGATCGTGTGGCAATGCCCGAGCTGCAAAGAGACGGTGGACGAATCGCTCTCGGCCTGCTGGAACTGCGGGACCAGCCCAGACGGCGTGTCGGATCCGGCCTTCAAGAAGGCGCTCCTCGAGCGCGACCACAGCGCCGAGCAGGCTGATTTCCTGGCGAAGTACCGCTGCCCGAAGTGCGGCCACCAGGGCGCCGAGATCGAGACCATTCGCGCCGCTTCGGGCCTGGTCTCCAAGCTGCTGCACCTCGAGAGCGCGAGGTTTGAGGCGGTCACCTGCCGGCGCTGCCGCTACACCGAGCTGTACAAGGCCGACCGGAACACGCTGCGGGACATCCTCGCGACGCTCGCGGGCTAAAGCGAGGCCGCCGGGCGCCTCCGGTGTCGGGGGTTGCGCCGCTCGCCCTTCGCGCAGGTGAGCTGCTGCTCGACCATGCGGCGGAAGGCGGCGCGCATCGGCGCGAAGCGGGTCGGGTCGCCCTCGAAGGCTTCGAGGGCGCAGGCCACCGCCTCGAGCGTCGACAGCCGATCCGGCCCCGGCTCCCGCCTCAGCCCGGCATAGCCGCTCGCTACCCCGGAGATCGACACGCGGGGAAGCGCGGCGAAGAGCGGGTTCTCGCGCAGCATCTTCTCTGCCTGCTTCCAGGTGCCGTCGATGACGAAGAGGTGGGCCGGAGGCGAGGCGGTGAGCGAGTCGGCAGCGACCGCGCCCTCGCCTGGATAGAGCAGGTACGCGCCTGGCTGCGAGGCAAGCGCGCGCACGCGGTCGTGGCCGGCGAAGCGGACGCCGCAGTAAAGCTCGGATTCGGCAAGCGCGAGGTGCGTCAGCCGGGCGCTGCAGATGGCGAGGCGCGCCTCGCGAGGATGCTGGAGCAGCACCACGCGGGTCCGCGTCGGGATGAGGGGCAGGCCGTCGCAGAAGCAGAAGTCGGTCGGTCGCAGGCAGCGCCGGCAGGTCTCGCGCATCGCGGGCGGGAGCAGAGCATGCGCGGCGCAATCCGTCGAGGAGCGAACGACGCGAGCGGCTGAGCAGGCCTCACTCGAGCACCCGGGCGAGCGCGACGCCGAGACCGGCGGCGACCATCGCCGCGCCGGTAGCCCTCTGAAGCACGCCGAGCCTCGAAGCGAGCCGTCGCCGCAGGTAGCGGCCGGAGGCGGCGAGGGCGAGCCACCAGACCACCGAGCCGGCGAAGAGGCCAGCCACGAGCAGCGCGGCGTGGACGGGGTGGGCCGACGGACGTCCGATACCGGCGGCAGCGAAGGCCGCAAGCAGCAGGAAGAGGCTCGTGGGATTGAGCACCGAGAGCGCGAACGCGGTCCAGAAGGCAGAGAGGCCGCCCTTGGGCTCGGTGCTCTTGGCCACGGCCGGCGGCTTCTCGAAGAGCAACCGCACGCCAAAGCCGGCGACGACGAGGCCGCCGAGTACCTCGAGTGAGCGGTGGTGCTCGCTGATGAAGGAGGCGACGAAGTGAACGCCGAACGCGGCGACGGACCCGTAGAGAACGTTGCTCGTAGATGCGCCGAGACCGCTCGCGAGACCGATTCGGCGGCCCCTTGTGACCATCCGCTGCAGGCAGAGCAGGCTCACCGGGCCGATGGGCACACCGACGACGAGCCCGATGAGCAATCCCTTGAGCAGGAACTCGGTCAGCCCGGTCAGTCGAGGTCTCCTCGCGAGCGGTCTTGGCCGGCGCCCGCGGCCCGGACGAGGCGAGAGCCTCGAAAACGCGCTCTTCGCAGGGTCGCTCGGCCACCTGGAGGCCGCCAAGGGCCCTTGGAGCCGATCGAGGTGGCCGGAGGGATTAAAGCAAGCCTGGAGGCGTGACTGGCCCGGCAGGGCCGTGCAGCGGCCCTGGCGCGATTTGCGTAGAAATCGACAACTCGAGCCAGCGGCGGGGCCCGGCGCTTTGGCTACTTCTTCTCGGGCGTCTCGACGCGCTTCCAGACCGTGGTGCGGCCGAGGAGCGAGAACCCGATGAAGCCGCGTACGTTGAGCGTCTTGCCACCGTCGGCGATTCTGATGACGCACTTGTACGTCTTGCCGCTCTCCGGGTCGTAGATGGTGCCGTCATCCCAGGTCCCGTCGCCCTCGTAGGTGAAGCCCTCGAGCAACGGCAGGCCGATGAGCGGGCGTGCCTTGAGCGTGTCGTCCGGGTTCTCCCGGTCGTGCTGGGGTTTGCCTTCCTCCGGATCGCCTTTGCCGTAGGTCGGTTCCTTGAGCGAGACGATCTTCCCGCAGTAATTCTCGCCGCAGCGGCTGATCTCGACGTTCGAGATGTCCTTGGCCGTGATCCAGCGGCCGAGGATGGCATTGGCAGCGGTCTTCTCGTTCGCGCCGGCGAGGGCGGGCACGCAGAGAGCAGCGCCGATGAGAAGCCCGAACAGTCCAATAGAGGTGCGCGCCATGGCTCGTCTCCTTCACGGATCGGCGAGGGGGAAATCCAACGCTGGCGCCCTGGTTCTCCCGCCGCAGACCAGAGCGCCGTTTCGGGCGCAGCTTACCGTGTCGGACGAGGCAGGTGACGGCCGGGGTTTTTTCCGGAGCGCCGGCGTTCGTGCCGGCCGCCGGACCGCCCGCGCATCTTCCTGATTCCTCGTTGGGGCCATTGCTATTCGCCCCTCCCGACCCGCGACCGATCGCAAGGGTTCCGGGCGAATGCCGGGGCCGGTCGCCTTTCAACTCACAACTGTCAACTCACGACTCACAACTCCCATGATAGCTTTCCGACGCTCGAACCATCGTCTTGAGCTGGCGCCGTCAGCAGCCTGAATTCCGGGAGGTCTTGAAGATGCCCGAAATGCGTGTGCCACCCGCGGGCCCAGTCGTCGTGCCGACTTGTTTCGGAGCGCTGTCCGGGCACGTGCGCTATCGGGTCGGCGGCGAGGAGAGGTTTGTCGTGCTCCCGTTCGAGCCGCGCGCCGACCTGCCGGATGTCTCGCTTGAAACCCGCCTGATCTCCGAGGGGGACAGGCTGCAACTCGCGGTGACGCTGCACCCGTCGACCCCGGTCGAGCTGCTCGAGGCGAAGGTGGAGCTGCGGCTCTCTGCCGAGTTGCACCGCGAGGTGCTCTCGGCGCTCGCGAACGGCTGGCAATCCTGGAGCTCGACGCGGGAGCTCGACCGCGCCAGAGCGCTCAAGCCGCCGAGCCCGCTGCTCTGGTTTCTGCGGCCGCTCGGCGACGCGGGATTCACGCGCTACGGCACCGGGCGCGGCGTGTTCCATAGCTGGTCGTTCACGCACCTGCGGCTGCGTGACGGGTTCGTCTTCGTCGGCTCGACCGCCGAGGGCTCGGGCTTCACGGTGCTGCGGCTCGACCTGCAGACCGGGTCGATAGAGGCGGAGAAGGACTGCGCCGGCAGGCGCGTCATCGACAAGCCGTTTCGGCTGCTCGGGCTGCACGTGGCGCGAAGCCCCAGTCTCGACACCGCGACCGACGGCTATCTCGAGGCCGCCGGCATCGCGCCTCGGCCCGTCGAGGGCGAGAAGGCCTTCGGATGGACAAGCTGGTACCGCCACTACACGAACATCGACGAGCGCCTGATTTGGCTGAGCCTCGACAGGTTCGCGGGTATCGGCCGGCCGGGCGACTTCTTCCAAATCGACGACGGCTACGCGCCCGCGGTAGGCGACTGGCTGCTGCCCTCCTCGAAGTTCCCTCACGGGATGAAGGCGCTCGCCGAAGCGATCCACGAACGGGGCTTCCGGGCGGGCCTGTGGCTCGCGCCGTTCGTCTGCGAGAAGCGCTCGCGGCTCTTCCTCGACCATCCGGACTGGCTGCTGCGCGACGAGCGCGGCATCCCCGTCTCGGCGGGCTGGAACCCGAGCTGGTCGGGCACCTACTACGCGCTCGACCTGTCGCGGCAGCCCGCGCGCCGCTACGTGCGCGACGCGGTGGCGACGATGAGCGGTGAGTGGGGCTACGACCTGATCAAGGCCGACTTTCTCTACGCCGCGGCGCTGCTGCCGACCAGCGAGCAGACCCGCGGCGAGCGAATGGCCGACGCGCTCGAGCTGTTGCGCGAGGCGCTCGGCGACAAGGCGCTGCTCGCCTGCGGGGTACCGCTCGCCAGCGCGGCCGGACGGGTCGAGTATTGCCGAATCGGCCCCGACGTGAGCCCGTACTGGGAGGACCGGTTTCTCTCCCTGCTCGACTACGGTGAGCGCGTCTCGACCCGCTCCTCGCTGGCGAACACCATCCACCGCGCGCACCTGCACCGGCGCCTGTTCGCCAACGATCCGGACGTCTTCATCCTACGGCGCACGCAGAGCAAGCTGACCGAGCGCGAGGCGCAGACGCTCTTCGTGGTCAACTACCTGCTGTCGGGCGTCCTGCTCTTCTCGGACGACCCGGCGGCCTATGGCGACGAGAAGCAGCTCCTGCTGCGCGGGTTTCCCATGCTGACCCCCGAGCGGTTCGAGGTGACGCCGATAGGCGAGCTCTACCGCGTCCTGTTCGAGCACGGTCCTCACCGCTACCTGCTGCTCGTCAACCTTGGGGACCGGGAGCAGACGATCGCGCTCGCTCCGGAGGAGCTGCAGGCCGAGGTGGCGTTCGACCAGGTCTCGGGCGAGCTGCTGTCGGCGCGCGACGGGCTGTCGCTGCCTGTGGCTGGGCGTGGCTGCCGGCTTTTCAAGATCTCCACGGTCGCGGGCGTCGACACGGTCCTCGGCTCGACCTGCCATCTGCTCGGCGGAGCGGGCGACGTCGCGGAGATCTCGCGAAACGCAGACGGGCTCTGGTTCCGTGTTCGCGAGGGCCTGCGCGCGCGCGGCCGCCTCGTCATCGGTCTGGCCGAGGGCAAGCCAGGAACGCTGCTCCCGGTGAACGGAACGCCGCGCGCTGTCGGCGAGAGGGCCGGAATCCGGTTCGTCGAGGCCGAGATAGGCCCGCGAGAGGTGAGCCGATGAAGGGCATGAGCAAGCGGGACGTTGTAACCCTCGGGTTGCTCGTCCTCACCTCGGTTTTCCTCTTCGCTGACCAGAACATCATCAACCCGGTGATCGAAGACATCGTCCGGGAGTACGGGGTCGACCGCGAGCAGATAGGGCTGCTCGGCTCCGCCTTCTTCGTGCTGGGCGCGCTCATCAGCCTGCTGTTCGGGTTCTTGACCGACAAGTACTCGCGCAAGGTGCTCTTTGCGGTCGTCGTCCTCGTCGGCGAAATCCCCTGCCTGCTGACCGGCTTCGAGCTCTTTACCCAGACCTACGAGCAGCTCCTCGTTCTGCGGGTGCTCACCGGCATCGGGGTCGGCGGCATCTTTCCGCTCACCTTCTCGATGCTCGGCGACTACTTCCGGCCCGAGCACCGCCCGGTGGCCAACGCCTGGATCGGCGTCGCCTGGGCGATAGGGCAGGTGCTCGGCCAGACGCTCGCGGGCTTTCTGGTCGAGGACTACGGCTGGCGGCTGCCGTTCCTGCTCATCGCCGCGCCCAACTTCGTCCTCGTGCCGCTGTTCCTCGCGGTCGCCCGTGAGCCGAAGCGCGGCCAGTGCGAGGACTCGCTCAAGGAGCTCATCGACGCGGGCGGCGAGTACGCCAAGCGCATCTCGCTCGCGGAGGTCGGGCTGATCTTCAAGAACCGCACGAACCTGCTCAGCTTCCTGCAGGGAATCACGGGCTGCATCCCCTGGGGCGTGCTGCCGTTCTTCCTCATCGACTTCTACCGGACGCAGAAGGGCTTCCCGGTGAGCATCGCGACGACGCTGACGCTGGTCTTCGGTATCGGCGCGACTCTGGGAGGCCTGTTCGGCGGCTTCATCGGCGAGAGGCTCTACAAGCGCAGCCCGGGGCTGGTGCCCATCTCGGTCGGTGCGTCGATCCTCGTGGGCACCCTGCCCTGGTTCCTGCTGCTTGGCCTCGAGTTCCCAGCCGCGCCGACCTGGAGCAGCTTCCCGTTGCCCGCGCTCGTCGGGTTTCTCGCCGGGGCGGTGGTCACCTACCCGAGCCCCAACGTCAAGGCGGTGCTGATGAACGTCAACCCGCCAGAGCGGCGCGGCTCGACCTTCGCGGTCTTCAACCTGACCGACAGCGTGGGCAAGGGGATAGGCCCATTCATCGGCGGGGTGCTCATCACCTCAATCGGCTACGCCGAGGCGATGGCGGTCAGCGTCGCCTTCTGGATCCCCACGGGAATCGTCTACCTGCTCATCGCGCGCACCTTCCAACGAGACATCGACCGGCTTGACGCCTACCTGCGCGCGCGGGCCGACGAGCTGCGCGCCCAGCCGCGCGAGCCTGCGCCCGGTGAGGATGCCAGCGGGCCTGCGCTGGCCTGACAGCGTGTCGAAGAATCCTTCGAGCGACGCACGTTTCCGCCCGAGCCCCGCGGCGGGCTCGCGGCAGGCCGAAAGTCGGGCCCACTTCGACTTTGCTCGAGTGACCGAAAGGGGCCGACGCCGAGCTCGCAACAGAGCCTGAAGAGGCGTCGATAAAACCCGCTTCGACTTCGTCCGGCTCCGGCTGGGGGCCGTAGCTTCTCGACGAGCGAGGTGGCGCGGGGCGCAGTCGAAGGGTGCCTTCGCCCTCCCTCGTCGCTCGGGAGGCTGCGCTCGAGGGTGAGCGGGTGGCGGGCCGAGGTGAGGGGGATTGGCTGCAGACCTGAGCGCCGGGTACAAACGGTTCGCGCGGGTCGCTCGGCGCAAGTATCTTCTTCGAGTCATGCGGCTGCGCTTCAAGCTCGTTCTCCTCACCGCGGTCTCGACCCTGCCTTTCCTGGTCGCCATGCCTTGGGCGCTCCGGGAAGTGCAGGGCGCCTTCGACCGGGAGCTCGACGGGCGGCTTGACGGCGCCGAGCGCTCGGCGCGCGCCGCCATCGGAGAGCTCGAGTCCCAGGTCGAGCGGGCCGTGCGCGATCTGGCGATGGACCCGGCCGTCGAGGACATCGCGCGCGCGGTGCATACCGGCCACCTCGATCGCGCCGATCTCGTTCCGGCCGGCGAGCGGCTGATGGTGCTCGCAGGTCTCGATGCGCTCGAGATCCTCGACTCCGAAGGGCGCATCCTCACCTCGGGCCACCTGCCGGCCCGCGCCGGAGACCCCGACCCTGCCGCGCTCGAGCTCGCCGGCGCGCATCCGCGGGGCGCGGCCCCCGGGCGCATCGAGGTGCGCGCGCCGACCGGCATCGCCCCCGCGCTCGCGCTCCTCGCCTCCCGGCCCGTCGACTACGGCACCTCGCGCATCTTCATCGTCGGTGGGCGCATCGTCGGCGAGGCCTGGGCGCGCCGGCTCTCGGAGCTGACGGGGGCCGAGGTGAGCGTCGCCGATCAAGAGCGCGAGCTTGCGCGCACGGGTGAGGCGACGCTTCCGCGGGCGCGGTCGGTCCCGATAGGAGAGGCAAGCGCGCGGCTTGGTCTCGTGCAGGTCGAGGTCTCGGGGGCCGGGATCCACGCCGCGAAGGCGCGCATCGTGCGCGGTGCGACCGTCCTGTGGGCCGCGCTGCTCGCCATCGCCATGGTGCTCGGGCTGGCCCTCGCCGGGCGCATCGCGCGCCCTGTCGGCGCGCTCGCCCGCGGCGCGCGGGCCATCGCCGCCGGAGAGCTCGGTCACCAGGTCGACGTGCGCGCCTCGGGCGAGATCGCCGCGCTGGTCGAGGCCTTCAACGCGATGAGCCGCGACCTCAAGAGCACCACCGAACGCGCCGCCATGGCCGAGAGGGTGGCGGCCTGGCAAGGGGTCGCGCGCCGGCTCGCCCACGAGATCAAGAACCCGCTGACCCCCATCCGCATGTCGGTCGAGACGCTGCTGGCCGCGCACCGGGCGCAGCGCCCGGACTTCGACGAGATCTTCCTCGAGTCTTCGCGGGCGGTGCTCGAGGAGGTCGAGCGCCTCAGGCGCATCGTCGACGAGTTCTCCAAGTTCGCGCGGCTGCCCAAGCCGCAGCTCGCCGAGCTCGACCTCGCCGAGCTGGCTTCGACGGTCCTTTCGCTCTACTCATCGCCGCCCGGGGGGATCCGCATCGCGCGCGAGCTGGAGCCGGGGCTGCTCGTGCAGGCCGATCGCGACCAGCTTGCTCAGGTGCTCATCAACCTGGTGACCAACGCCGAGCAGGCGATGCCGCAGGGCGGCTGCATCCGAGTGCGGGCGCGCGCCTTGGACGAAGGTCAGGTGGCGCTGGAGGTGGAGGACGAGGGGCCGGGGGTGCGTCCCGAAGACCGCCCAGGGCTCTTCGAGCCGTACTTCACGACCAAGGAGGGCGGCACGGGCCTGGGGTTGGCCATCGCGCTGCGCATCGCCCAGGAGCACGGCGGGCGATTAGAGGAGCTGGGGCAGGGGGAAGGGGGCGCTCGATTTCGCCTCACGCTTGCGCGCAGGAAGCTGGCGGCGTTAGCCGGGTAACATCGCCAGCCGGTCGGACTTGGAGGCTACTTGGCCCTCGACCTCGAGTCGAAGCCGTCGCGCCGATTCTTTGCAGGAATAGGGTCCTGGGTCGAGGAGACGGCGCCGCCGGGGTCGCTGGAGCCGCCGGTCGAGAGGAGCAGGACGGGCAGGTTGGCGCCGTTGGTCGCAACCAAGCCGCTCGTCTCGTCGGCCTGCGGGATGTCGGCGGCGGCGCCGCCCGGCGAGACGGCGAATCCGACGGTGCTCTCAATGGCCTGGACGGTCTGCCCCTGCTCGTCGACGGGCCATTCCCCGTCTTCGGGCATCCCGCAGGCGCCCAAGGCGATGATGGGCAGGAGGGTGGTAAGAAGTCGGCGAATCATGACCTTCTCCGTTGGTGCTCCAGGATAACTGTGCAAGACAGATGCCTCATCGGCCGCTCATCCCTTGGCCGCCGCCCGCAGCAGCGGGTCGGCGTTGACGATCTGCGAGAGCCGCGAGCGCTTCATCTGGAGCAGCCGGGCAGCCTCGCTGATGTTTCCCCGGGTCTCGCCCAGCGCCTTGAGGATGCACTGCGTCTCTATCTCCTGCCGCAGGTCCTTGAGTGACAGTCCCCGCTGGCGGGCGAGCTCGAAGTAGTCGACCCCATCGCAAGCGGGGGCTGCACCACGGGCCCGCGGCGGCGGCGCCTGCGGCGAGGCGGCGCGCTCGTCGACCAGCGCAGCCAGCTCGCCGATGTGCTCGAAGGCCTCGGGCGTGATCACCCGGCCGCCCGCGAAGATGGAGGCCGAGCTGATGACGTTCTCGAGCTCGCGGATGTTGCCGGGCCAGGCATGGGCCCGGAGGATTTCGAGCGCTTCGGGCGAGAGGAGCTTCTTCTCCTCGTGACGCTCCCGGGCGAGGCGGGCGAGGAAGTGATCGGCCAGCTCGGCGAGATCCTCGAGCCGGGCGCGCAGCGGCGGCAGCTCGAGCATGACGCCCTTGAGCCGGTAGTAGAGGTCCTGCCGGAAGCTGCCCGCGGCGATCATCGACTCGAGGTCGCGGTTGGTCGCGCAGATCACCCGGACGTCGACCTTCAAGGTGCGGGTGCCGCCGACGCGCTCGAACTCACGCTCTTGGAGCACCCGCAGCAGCGCCACCTGCGCCTTCGGGCTGATGTCGCCGATCTCGTCGAGGAAGATGGTCCCGCCCTCGGCGAGCTCGAAGCGGCCCTTGCGCTCGCGCACCGCGCCGGTGAAGGCGCCCTTCTCATGGCCGAACAGCTCGGAGAGCAGCAGCTCCTCGACCATCGCCGCGCAGTTGACCCGCACCAGCGGCATGTCGCGGCGGGGGCTGTGCTGGTGGATGGCCTCGGCGAGCAGCTCCTTGCCGGTGCCCGATTCGCCGCGCACCAGCACGGTGGCATTCGAGCGGGCGACCGGCTCGAGGACCTTGAGCACCTTTTCAAGCGCAGGCGCGCTGCCGATGAGCCCATGCTCGGCGTGCCGAACCGCAGGGGCGATCTCGAGCGCCCGGGCGACCCGGCCCGGGGTTATCTCGCGCTCGGCCCCGGAGGCCGCGGCGATGACCGCGCCGCGGCGCGGGCTTTTGAGGAACGCGGGGCGCTGGGCCGCGGGGACGTGCGAGACGAGCTCCTCGAGGAGTTGCGCGGCCCGCGAGGCGTGGGCGGCGGCTCCGGCCGCGTCGCCAGCCGCGGCGCGCAGACGAGCGAGCAGGTGGTAGACGCGGTAGGGGCCTTCGAGATCCGGATTCTCGAGGAGCTGCTCCTTGGCGTTCGAGAGCCTGCGGGTGGCTTCCCCGAGGTCGCCTCCGAGCAGGGCGAGCTCGCCGGCGACCATGTCGCGCTCGGCGGCGAGCGGCCCCGCCTCGCGCCAGGCCAAGGTCGCCGTGGGCGAGGTGGACGCGGGCGAGCGCCAGGGCGCTCTCGGCCGCGTAGCGCGGGCTCTTGATCCGCTCAAAGGCCTCGCAGGCCTCTTCGAGAGACTCGACGGCCTTGGCGTGGCTGCCGCTCGCCTCGAGCCATTCGCCTCGCACCAGGTCGGCCGAGGCGAGCAGGTACGGGTCTCCGACCTCGGAGGCCACGGCGGCCGCGTGGTCGCACAGCTCGCCACCGCGGTCGAGATCGCCCAGGAACAGATGGAGCCGGGCGAGGTTGAGCGCGCAGTGGGCGACCTCCTTCGAGCGGCCGGCGCGGGTGAAGGCCGACAGCGCCCTTGAGAGGTGATCGACGGCGGGCTCGAGCTCGGCCGAGTCGGCGTAGAGCGACCCGAGGTTGGAGAGGGCCAGGGCCGACAGCCCGCGCTCGGCACCCGAGAGCGCGAGCGCCGAGCGGTAGAGCGCCACCGCGCCGCGCCGGTCGCCGCGCCGGTGGGAGATGATGCCCTGGTTGATGAGGGCTCGGGCCTGCTCGCGCGGCAGTGAGGCCTGGTGCGCGAGCGCCGCGTTCTGCGCGAAGACCGCGGCGGCCTCTTCGTAGGCACCCTGAGTGAGCAGGGTCTTGCCCAGCGTGTTGCGAAGGGAGAGGGCGATCTCGGGGTGCGCGGCGTGGGCCTCGATGCCGCGCTCGCAGTGGGCGCGCGCCTCGTCGTACTTGCCGCGCAGGAAGAGCACGTCCGCGTAGACCACGAAGGCCTGAGCCGCGTCGCGGTCTTCGGGCGAGGCCGACGCGCCGAGCACCTTGCGGCACAGCAGCTCGGCGGCCGACAAGCGACCGAGCAGCTTGGCGAGCGTCGCCGCCTCGGCGAGCAGCGCGCGCTGCTGGGCGGGGTCGAGCGCGCGGCGGGCCAGGGCGAGCTCGCGGAGCGCCCCGGAATAGTCGCCACCGCCGCGAAGCGCCCGGGCAAGACGAACGCGCACCGGGGCCTTCTCCACCTGCGGCAGGGCTTCGAGCGCGAGGCGATAGAGCTCGGCCGCCTCGTCGAATGCGGCCCGGCCGGCGAGCGCGTCGGCAGCCTTGAGCGCCGCGAGCGCGCCGCGGCCCCGTGGCTCGGCGGCAAGAAAGTGCCGGGCGATGGCTTGGGGATCGCCTCCGCGCTCGGAGAGCAGCTCGCCGAGCGCTGCGTGCAGGGAGGCGAGGTCTTCTGGCCGGGCACGCGCGAGCAGGGCGTCCCGGAACGAGGAGCGCGCGATGGCGTAGACGCTTGCACCGACGAGCGGGCGGGCTTCGACGAGCCGCTCGCGCACGAGGCGCTCGAGCGCGCGGTCCAGGCCGTCGGCGGGCGTGCTGAAGGCGCGCGCGAGCAGCGCTCCGAGCACCCGAGAATCGGCCGGTTCGCCATGGACGGCGAGGGCGAGCAGCGCAGCCCTCTCGGTCGAGTCGAAGGTGGCGAGGCGGCGCTCGAACAGATCGGCCGGGGCAGAGGAAGGGCCGGCGACGACCTCCTCGAGAGCGGTCGGCAGTCCGCCGG
>ENA-UOOH01003303-UOOH01003303.1-fermentation-metagenome-genome-assembly--contig:-NODE-3303-length-12467-cov-5.231953_pt1 | contig 12467 bp, 11 predicted proteins | sample MGYA00245778_ERZ724025 | MGnify/ENA primary metagenome ERZ724025 (study PRJEB28704, sample SAMN03018313) | fermentation metagenome | biome: anthropogenic terrestrial biome; feature: soil; material... | reverse complement strand
TTATTTGAGCTTCATAGTAATCATAGAATCCAGACGCTTTAAATGTCTCAAATTCAGATATGAGATTATCAACATCTGCACTGGTAACGTTTTCCTTTTCCGCAATAGCGCTTGCATAATGGCATAACTTGTCATATTGCAGACACAAGCGTTTGATGCGCTCTTCCTGTGAATAGATATCCCAATATAATTTAGGGATGACGGGAGTATATGCGTTCCAACCAAAGAATGACGGCAAACCTGAGATGGGCGTGTTTGAATCTGTATCACTCATAAGACCCTCTCCTAGTATCCGTTTATGTTAGATGTTAGCACATAATAGAAGCATACGTCAAGCTCGTTTATGATAAGCAAGTCAGGGTCACTGTATTCATTTCGCATTTTGTTAACTAGCTCAACAAAATTACCATGTTTGATATTTTCATATTCGTTGTCATTTCCGCTGCTTGCATAATCTTCATTATCAGAAAGGCGTGTTTGTGGGAAGTCTGAATAGATGTTCCTACGCTTACCATAATCATCTTCTAGCTGCATGATATCCACACCATCATCAAGTACAGCGTATATAAATTTATATTTAGGCATTATTTCAGATAACTTTATCAATAAATGATTTTTCCATCTACTATATGGTAATTCGCCTATTTCGTTATAAAAGTAGTGGTTCTTTATCTTTGCGAACAGCCTATCTCTTTGTTCGTCACTGTACCAATCTATGGCTGTTCCATCTGGTAGCGCGTTCCATGTTCCATCGGTAAAATCTATCAGACCATCATGGATAAGCTCCCCAAGTTGCACTGTAAATACAGAATGAAACTCGTCAGATAAGCTATAGTCCTCTTCTTCGTCATAATCACTTATCGTCGTTGCCATTGTTATCCCCTCCCTCGCCAGAACCTATGTCTTTTTCTAATTCCGCATACTCTTTTATGTTATTTACTGTATTATAGTTTACACTTTCGTTGTCTTGTGCCCATACGCAGTCAATAGGCGCTGCTAAATACTTGCTAAAATTGTCGTTAAGATAATCGCACGCTTCTCTACGGCAATTAAGGCCGTCAAGCGCCACAATGTCAGTCGGCTTATCACGCTTATTTACCTCATCTTCTACCATGCGTTCAGCCTTATAGGTCAGATTCTCTATACCTAGCGTCTGATATATCTGCGCCCAAGTGTTTACCTCTTCTGCTGTAAGCTCTTCTCCAAGATATTGCACCCCAGTTTGTACAGCATCTATCTCTACGTTATTTACAGTGTCAGTAGTTATAATTGCAGGTTCTCCCCCTGCTATCTGTTTGTAAATGTTCAAAGCTTGTTGTTCTTGCTCTTTAGCGCATTTAAGTAAAAAGGGTGTTTTTACATGCATCCTGTTAATTTGTTTTGTTCTGCGAACATCCACAAGTTCTCGAGCCCATACATCTATTTGATTTAGCAACGGATAACGTGTGCGATTATCCCATACAAGCACCCCATTTTCAGGAGAGCAGCTGAAATTCCAACCTTGATTTCCATAGCTGCGCCATTTAGTAGGATTATCATAAATATTGATAGGTGAGCTGTAAGCTACTTTAGTGCTGTAGAACTTACCTTCAAGTGCTTTAATAATCTTCTTCGGATAGGCTATCGTTGCAACACCTTCATATAGCAAAACAAGCTCTAAAAATCGCTCATTACACGTTTTAGGTAAATTTATCCATTTAAAACGATTGACTGCAAGCTGAATTATCCTATTACGATATATAGAAAACAATCTAGAGTTGTACTCTCCTGTTTGGAAATACATGTCTCCAAACATGCCTGCCATGTTTCCTTCTCGTCTGCGCCTTCTTCTGCTCATCACTTCACCTCATTGCCTGTAACAGTCGCAGGAGTAAAAGTTGCATTTATAATTTTGTCGAGCACTGCTTTATTACTTGCTAATGTCTCTTCCATTTTAGTTAATCGTGCCGCAATTGCATCTTCATGTGCTGCTACTATTGCGCTTGTCTCTGCGTTCTGCTGTGCTATTGCAATATGATAGCTCATGAGCTTCTTAATTTCTGCATCAGTCATACCAGAGTATCCGCTTGAGCGTTCAAGTTCACATAGTTCAACTACAGATCTAGAACCGTCTGCATCTTTCAGCCCTATGTATTGAGTTGACGTGTCAACGCTTGTAACATCAGTCGTGGGTGTGGTGTCAGCTGTTGTTGCAGTTGTAGTTGCTGCGTCAGTCGTTGTAGCATCATTGCTGGTTGTCATAGATGCTCACCTTCCCAATCTTATCGGGATCATTCCATACCGTTACACCATTTAAAAACGCATTTCGTATATCATTCTGCGCGTCTTGGTTTACACCATCTCCCATATTAATCCAAATGTCTTCCGCTTTCCAATATGTAAAATATTTCATAAGATTAAGCCCAGATGCATGAACATTCCACATCTGGTTAAGAGCATATCCAAACCGAAGCATTGCGTCCCCTGCTTGTGCAATATCTCCCTTGCGTTGCGTTCGAATCTTAATCTGTAATCCTCTGCGCTCCATTGCGTCTAAAGTATAATCTCCGCTATCTGTTCCAATTTGTGTATTTGATTCAAACATATGCGTAGCATATTCTTCTTGATTCTCTATGCGTTTCTGTTCCATGAGTATCTGCGCATTAGTTACTGCTGTATCTCGAGTGCAACCGCTGTTAGTTACTGATGTATTATTGTTTAGCACTGCATTTGTCTTTGTATTACTATTGGTGGCACTCGCATTGGACTTACTAGTACTTTGTGAAGCCTTGGCATTAGCAATACTGTTATTATATGTCCTATCGGCATTTCCTTTTGTCATAGTTAATGTTCTATCTGCATTATCAGTTGACATTGTATAAGTTCTACTCGCATTAGCTTTTAGCGTTGTTGACGTGTTTGCAGCATTTGTCTTTTGTGTTGATGCCGAATTAGAAGCTTGTGAAGTCTGTGCTGTATTAGATGTGGATGTGTTATCTGTATTGCAATCAGCAACTACTTCATACACCCCGCTGTTATTATTATTCAATTCTGCTAGCTTTGATTCTGTATTAGAAATAGTGGCTTCTGCTACTGTTGAGTTTTTACAAACAGCTGCCCATGTAGATATACCCGAATCGGCCGCGCTCGCTGCACCGTTTATAATATTCCCGATAGCTCCTAGCGCGTTTCCCGAAGCAAGACTTCCTAATGCGTTGCCTACGCCTTGTGTAACCGATGTAGCTGCATTTGCCACACCCGAAACAGTAGTTGCTGTATTCTCCGCATCAGTGACAGCACGCGTTAAACCTGCATCCCATGCTTGATTAGCTGTGTTCAGACCATTGTTGTCGTTTGTAGTGGCTGCTTTCATCGTGTTGCTTCGAGCTGTAATTGTTGCACTTGCCGCAGTTGATATACCTGTGTTTAGCGTTACCAGATCGGCTGTGTTATCAGCGTTAGTTTGAGCTGTGTTAGCACTTGCGTTAGCGTTGCTTTGCGCTGCACCAGCAGAATCGTATGCATTGCTTTTTGCTGCATTAGCAGAATCATATGCATTGCTTTTTGCTGTACTTGCAGCATTGCTTGCTATATTATATGTTGTGTCCGCGCTGCGATTAGCATTAAACAATTCGGTATCAGCACTATTATCAGTCATTACCTTTGTATTATTAGATGAGTCTATCTCATTTTGATATGACGTATTAGAGCTATATACTGTTTTTTGATAATCTTTTATAGCGTTATAGCGTTTGATATATTGATTAGCAAAGTTATCTGCTTTAAATTGCTCATAGTTATTTACGAATAACGCATATGTAGGTATATCCCATTTCCATAGAAATTCACCAAAATCATCTGAATATATTTGCTTTGTTATTTCGTCGTCATTAAGTCTATTCCATTTATAAGATATATTACCAGTTCCATTTATCCCAGTAAGATATATTTGAATTGATATATAAGGATATGCAATTGATACATCTTTCATAATGCTTGAATTGCTTATATTTTCAATATGTATCTCTTTTTTATTTCCGTTATTATCAGTTACTTCTATTCTCGAATATGGAAAAGTATAAAGCTTAGTAATATTTTTATAATTATCATCAAATCCAAAATCATCTTTGCTTAATGATATGTTAGAAATAATTGAGTTACTATTTTTATTTATTTTATAAACTGTAGTACCATATATCGAGAACGAATCTCCTTTAGTAAAATTTGTATCGTCAATCATATAGCAAGCTCTTATTGACTTAAAAAGAAATGGGGCATTCGCTTGTATATTCTCAAATAGATTCTGCGCACTTCCTGCGGCTACTCCTATTATACAAGCATTGTTAGGTATAATGTTATCGTTTGTTTGGTATGATTCGGTTTGAATTTTAGTGCTACTATAATCTAAACCACCTATGTTCCAATCATAATTAGATACAACGCTTTGATACCCCTTCCTATCTGATGAATTACTATAAGATGCCATTGTATTCTCTGCTGTAACAGCAGATGGATAGGTAATATTTTTAAGTTGAGACAGACTCATAGTAAATGCAAGTAAAATAAATTTATTACCATTATTTATTGGAACAAATGTGCTTGATGCCACAATATCCTGTTCTTCACCATAATCATAATCAGGAGCTAACAAATATTTGGTATTATTTATAGGAGAACTCAAATATGTGTCTACATCAATCTGTGCCATAGGAGCGTGTCCACGTTGCAATATAATATATGGTATTTGAATTGAATTTATATAAGTAGTCCAATTATCAAGTTGAATGCTCATTATGGTTGTTGATGGAGCTACTTGTTCGCAACTATTAATAAAATAATAGAATTTAGTAACTCTAGCTGTACTCTCATAATTAAGAGGGGCATTCTCAGACGTCATAATAGGCACATCAACCCATAAATAATTATAAGTCACGGCTATATTATACGGTATCGGGACTTTAATTGATATATTAGGTGTAACTTGATAAGCTGTTGGCAAATTTATATCTGTAGAATCAAGATTAGTAAAATAAGCGTCTCTTGCAGCATCATCTTTAAACTTGACTACATCTTGATAATCATTATTCCATAATACTTTACAAACGTGTATCTGAGTTATTGTACCCCAACGCGTGTAATCGAAATTATTTTTATAATCGTATACATTAACATTAGATATATCAGGGAAATTTGTATCAGATAAATTTGGAAACTTGTTACTCATTAATTATCACCTTCTTAAAAAGAGCCTACGCTACTGCTCGTGGGCTCTTTATAACTTTCTACCGTTATTATCTGAAAGGGGATTAAGAAACAGTAACGGTTGCAGTAGTGCTGTAAGCATTGGTTGTACCAGATGGATTTGTATAAGTGGACTTACAAGTAACAGTAATTACAGTTCCTGTTGCAACAGATTTTGCCACGTGAAGCACCCCGTACTCATCCACATACGTGCGTGAGTCAAGTTTCACTGCTGTTCCGTCACTATTAGCAGCACTCACCTCATACGTTGCAGAATTAGGAGCAATCACAAGATTATCGCTTGTAGGTGAAAGTGTACCCTCAAGCGCGATAGTAATACCAACAGTACCTCCTGCATCAACGGTTGCAGATTCCATGGTAGCATTAATTCCTGTAACAGTTTGTGTAATAACACTAACAGTTGTGCCTGTATCGGTTGTAAAGAGAATCGCAGGAACGAATGGAGAAACCGAATACACACCCCAATGATTAAGGTAATACGTAGTATCTAGCCGCTGCGGATTATAAAATGATGTAGTGTTATAGAGTGTATCGTGGCATACGAGAAAATCACGAGTAGTAAGAATAGCGACCGCATTAGGAATAGGAAGCTCATCTACGACAATCTCAGGTACTGGACTATCTGCTTTATCAAGATGGAACAAAGTTGCTAGTGTATTAACATCAACGCTTGCGCTAGTCTCAGGGGTAACAATAAGAATCATTTCCTCAGGCTTGGCGAAAACGGGAATGTCTTCAAGTGATACCGCATTATAAAGCGTCGAAGGGAATGTAAGCTTCTTGGAAAAAGTCTTAACAGCAGTCAGAAATTCCTTGCCTGTATCCTCATTGGTAGGAGCTGCGCTAAGCTTATATTTGAAAAAGCCCCAAGTGTTCTCATATTCAGCAAACAATTGAAGCATAATGCGATATTCGTCATAATTATCTGCATTATTAGGAACAGTCATCATTTTAGCAACAAGACTGTTAAGCCCAAACTCATCTGCGAACGCTGTGCGCATTTCGGTATCATTGATAGTTATAGGGTACTGATCTCGACGATTCTGCGAGTGATACCAAGTTGCAGCTTCTGGCCGATAAAGCTTTAGAAGTGTCTCTGTGGAATCCTCATAAGAGTGCGCTTTAATCCATGCTGGTACAATTTCTTGAATTGTAGAACCATAATTTAGCTTGTTGCCCTTAAACGGAGCGAGCATGTTTTGCCACGACATCCCCCGAACATATGTAAAGCCAACCCTATTAATGAGAATATCCATAAACTGGTTATAATATTTCTTGTTCATTGGGTCGAACAATGCGTCAATAGTAGATTTAATCCCCGATTGTGTAGGGTCAGGAACACGCTGCTGAAAATCGTTCGTACCTTCAAGATACGCTTTCTCAATGATAGTATTGTTGTCTACTGCCATTTAAATCACTCCTATAATTTATAATCCAACTGATCTAGAGGAACATAATCTGGTTCGTTATCTTCATTATCAGGTTTGGTAGTTTGTCCATTCTCTCTTATAATACCTCCCGATTCGACAAATTTAGACGATAAATCGTTCATGTTATCAACTTTACGATTTAATTCGTTTAATTTCGTTTCGAATAATTTTGTTAGTTCAGCAAGCCTATCTTCACCTTTAGGCTCCTCATCTTTTTCTTTTTTTTCTTCTATTTCAACTTTAGACTCCTCATCTTTTTCTTTTTCTTTTTCTGTTTCTTTAGAGGTACCTTTTTTAACTTCTGAATCTCCCATAATGCTTAACCCCTTTTCACATCAACATAAACAAAAAACCTAGCAGGCTATAAACTTTGTTTAAGTCTGCTAGGTAAATTTTAGCACACAAACACCTTATAGGCAAATTGAAAGATGTCACCAACATCCACACTTAAAGCCGCATATTCCAGCAGGGTTTGTCTTTAAAGTGTTACTCATTTAGCCTGTAAGATTCGCGTGCTCCTATATACTACTATCTAACACCAAACATTTCAAGAACCTCTTTGAAATTCTCTCTTAAAGATATGTTCTCATATCGTATCAAACCTGCATAATGAGCCTCTGTAAAACCTCTCAACATCTCCTCAGCTCTCCTCGCTGCTATATAATTAATCCTATTATCATCTAATGTTATGGCAAATACTGGCTTTGGCGTATTCTTAGGAATCCTACCTGTTATAAAATAATAGCCATGCGTCCAATCTTCCCATATAGCAAACGTGTTTCCGCTATATTTCACACCAAAAATAAATTTAGCAGCCTTTGTCTTTTTCATTATAAAATCGTCGTTAAGTTGAGAGAACTCATTGTTGTTTGAATTCATCCCTTCTTCTGTTCCTGCTAACATCCTTCCTGCCACGGTATCAATTGACTTCTCTTTTGAATATTCATCATCTTTGACATAATTAAGTAACATCGTTTTTCCTCTGTGCCATGAAAAACCATACTTTGGAACACCTACTCCATATGCCATAAAATATGGGTTCATTACGTCCAATGCATTTCCTAATAGATATATTCTAGGAGAAATGCACTCTATATCTGAGCGTTCCCTTGAAACTGTATCGACAATGTTAGCAAGAATTGAAAATTCTCTAGATAAATATCTATGAAACCTATCATGTCTATCAAGAATAGCTTCATCGAATACTATCCTCTTTACTCTGTCAAATGTTCTCTTTTTTATTGCTTGTGCCTGTGTTAATGCTAAAAAATATCCTAATAGCTCCCATTTTGGTTTTTTATTCTCATCGTCTGGCTTATCTGCAATAAAAGCAAAATTAGAATCTGTTTTAAATATCTTACCTTTAAATTCGTCGTTAGTTTCTATTCTGTCAAAATAACCTGTTTGAACTGAAGATAACTCATTTTTAAAACGTACAAGCTCAACAAAACGCGTCTTATTCTTTATATAGTCTCTAATACATTGGAGACGAATACCGTATGTTTTTCCGATACCTCGAGCACCTACTACCATAGTTACATCTGCATCGTAGCTTAAAGTAACGTTCCAATCATAATATTTAACACCTTTCATCAAAACTCAACCCCATCTATATATAGCTTTGGAATTCCATTCTCAGCAGATAATAACTTTTCATCTTTATCTATAATCCTACCATATTTTTTCTTAACGTATTCAATGCTAGATATATTAACGTCTTTTCCTAAATCCCCGAACCATCTTCCTGCTGGATATAACGCTATGCTCTCATGCGCATCTACTAAAGATTGTTTACCTTTATAATCCCTTACAACCTCAGTATATCTATCTGTCGGTTTTGGCCTATGCATCTCAATTCCATAGCAAAGATTATTATAAACAAATGTATTAAAGCCTAAAATTAACGGAAATATCTGCTCTGGAGTATATTTCTTCAACATATCCTCAATATATTCAACAATTGTATATTTTCCCTCTGGACGAGACAAGCCTGCACATGTTATATGTACCTTATTATTATAATCTAACGAAACACGCGCTTTGTTCCATGCTTCCATGTGTTTTTTATATCGAGTAGTGCCCCCGCAGTCTTCTACCTCAAAACATCCTATATGCTTTAAGTCGCTTACATATTGCGGATATTCCTTCCGCACTCTCTCTTGCGTTATTTTTATTGCGTTAGTCACTGCCTTATGCAAAGGCTCTAATGATTCAATTAGCATATCATCTGTTATATCTTTACTACAACTTACTTTAAGTGAGTCTGTATCTCCACCCGTTACCTTAACTTTATTTCCTAGCTTATTATAAAGCAGCTCCATAGCTAACGATAGATGTAACCTTGAACCCCCAACTATCCTAGTACCATAGGTATATAGCACCTTACAATGATTAGGTTGATGCTTATCCCAATTGCTCTCATCTACTACCGTGGTGCTGTCAATATCAATAGACCCGTCTTCATTAACACAATATTCGGGCTTATATATGTCTTGCGCCTGTGTTCCGTAAATTGAATTAAACTGGCCCTTTACAGTAGAGGTATAATAACTTTCGAGAAAATCCTCTTTAAGCGTTCCTGCCTTTAAGTTACGCGCTATATTATCTGGTATTGACTTAGATATGGCTAAAGTATAAGGCTCACCATAATGATAATTTTTTATAATATTTTTAACGTCTGTCTTCATACCAAATAACAAATTCGATTGTAATGTTACATAATCAGGTGGAAGCACGTAATTTCTTGTGGCTTCACCGAATATGCATTCATGATCACTCCATTCATATACCCTAGACAACAACCATAACTCTATCTCTGTTACATGTAGAAAAACTGTATCAGCTGAATACAGTTTACCATAAGCAAAGACGGCACCTTTGCATTTATCCTTATAACCCAATAGTCTAGTTAGTTCCTCGTTATAGATGTTTGCATAATTATTTATGGTAGCATCTTGATATCTAGAATCCTTATAACGAAATTTAGCACTAGGAATAACTGAAATTCCCCATTCATCAAAGCAGCTTCCTTTTTTTAACCTTAAGTTATCAAAACGTATCAAAACGTTGAATGCGCAATAAAAAGGCCTATCATAATTTTTTAATACAAAATTGAGCGAAGTATTTATAATGTTATTATAGTATTCTTCAAGCACTTTAACCGAAGCTGGCTTAAATTTTACTGGTACTTTTCTCCCGTTTATAAATGCGTGATGCATAGAAGTAACATCCAAACTAGCGACATTTTCTACAACACAACTTGCATAACGAGCCGATGTAAAAGTAAGCCCACCTCTAAAACATGCTTTTCTTAATCCATAGGAACGAAAAGAATATGGTAACTCTTGATAGCAAAGCTTCTCAAACATCATGTTTTGCGTTATTTTTTTCCCATCATTTTTTTCTACCTTTAAATTTGCTATTTTATGTTTTGCCATTTGCCGAACTAAAGATGTTTTAGTAAGCACGGTAACTCCAAAATCAGATTGTTTAATCCAATCATTAGCTTTCATAAGATATTTAAGATATGATGGAATTACTTGAACATCTCTGCTTGCGTAATACAATTCCTTCTTAGTTAATTCTGTTTCTTGATTTCGCACTTTGGTGTAATCCCAATCTCCAACTGCCTTAGGTATACCACATGTCTCACCCATAGCAGCTAAACCCCTCATTTCAAGATAGAATGTATCCCAAAACCTTAAAATTAAATTACCATCTTCATTTAACAAATCCATATTATATACATGAGTAGAAGACTGCGCACACACCTCTATCTTATATTTTTCAGATAACAACTCCATTAAAGGCTGTAAATCAAACATCAAGTTATACGCGCAAATAATAGGGATTTTTTTAATCTGTTCACCCCATATTACAAGATCATCTATATATGATATCATTTCAGCTTCTCTTCTAAAAAACTTAATGTTATCATCTCTATCAGTCTCATAATTAGATATATCAATTCCACGAATATCATTACATATGAAAAGGCACGGAAATGCTCTAGAATTTACCCCCTTTATAATATTTGTAGTTTCCGTGTCATATACAGAAGCAAGGGTAAATTCCTTTTTTTTATGATATCCCATAACGAGCAGCGCTATCAGGCAACGGTGATGTAGGCTCTTCCTCAAATTCATTCATAAACTCTTCATCCTCATCAGTCCAATAGCTTTTTTTAGTTCGCTTCAACTTGTTTGACCTTCTCTTACGTTCCCAATCTTCCTCGTGCTGTTGCTTGACAAACTCAAAAGCATACTTTAGATTAGTTACTGGCACTTCTTTTCCGTTTATCTTTACTTTAACTCCTGCATTTTCTAAATAATCAACTATAACGTTGTCTCGTTGCTCAGGCGCTGACCTGTCCCATATAAATTGCGTATAACTATAAAAATGCGCCTGTTCCCATCGTGCCATTTGTCCGTTCTTATGAAAAGATATCTCTTGCATTTTAGTGAGCCTGTTATTATCCACCCTAGAAAAGCGCGAAGCTCGTTTAGCAGCTTTATATGCATTATTAACTGGTTCGATCCCGCTTCTTACCTGTCGAGATAGCTTATCAATATTTTTTGGAACTAAATTATATTTTTTTAATTTTTTATTAAAATACGAATTCTCTACTGCATTAGAAAGAGCATCTAACTGTTTGCCTATTTTATTATATATACTGGCATATGCTTTAGCATTTAGCTCTCTACCAATTTTGTCATATTTTGCTAATGCCCTTTTAGCTCGTCTACGTGCATTATACTGCTCATCTGCTTTAGTCTTTTTTCTAGGCATAACAAATTCCTAACAAAAATGCCGCACCGCTTTACAAAGCAGCGCGGCAACTAGTAAATACAATCTTATATATTACATATCGATAGCAAGATTCTTAATAGTATTACCATTAGGTAACTCTTGCTCAATAACTTTCAAAGTAAGATGTCCAAACTCTGTAGATTTCCCCATATCAGGGAAAAGTGCATAAATATATCCAACACTACGCGCAATACCCTCTGATTGACTGAAATATACCTTTCCATCTTCAGATATAAGGTATGTATTAAGGCAGTCTTTATCTGGCGCACCATCACGACTTTTACGAACTCCAGGCATACGCAACACATCAACAACATTAATTGGTTTTTTAGTATTCTTGAGCGACACTGCACTATTTAATGCATTCAGAATCTTAATTTTTCCTTCAAAAGATGTAGTGTCTAAAGTATTAATAATATCCTCACCTTTAGCAGAAATTACTTGCGCGTCAACAGTAGGTATAATCTCATCAGTAGCCATAATTATTATTCCTCTTTCATAGTTTTATAATTTGCTTGTTCAACAAAATCTCGTAAAGCCATTTTCATATAAATAGTTTCAATTTCAGTATTCTGAATTACAATTGTATTGTCCCCAAATTCCCTTCGTGCATATATTGTAGCTCTTTTAGGTGTATACACTCCGTAGACTTTAAAACAAAAATCATCAAACTCTTTAGTATAACTGTTAAGCCTCTGCCCGTAACACGTTGAAATGCTAACGTTCCTAGCAACCCGACCATTTCCATGGATCTCATTCAATTTTCATCACCTCCCTTCAACTCTTTTTCTATGCGCACTGGATCAAGAAGATTTAGAATAAGAAAGAAAGCATCAATCTGTCCTTTTACATATGCATACTCTTCAGATGTTTTATTTTCACTAGTACTTAGCAAAAAATCACGTTGATTCAATACAATACTATATAAGTACTCTCCTGCATTTTTATCCATTTGATATCCTTTCACTGTAAATACATAATAGCAGT
>ENA-UOOH01003302-UOOH01003302.1-fermentation-metagenome-genome-assembly--contig:-NODE-3302-length-12470-cov-4.269271_pt1 | contig 12470 bp, 9 predicted proteins | sample MGYA00245778_ERZ724025 | MGnify/ENA primary metagenome ERZ724025 (study PRJEB28704, sample SAMN03018313) | fermentation metagenome | biome: anthropogenic terrestrial biome; feature: soil; material... | reverse complement strand
CCAGGTGCAGGATGGGTTGCAGGCCCATATATTCCAGCATAATGCGGTGCCCGGGCTCCTGGGAAAGATGGGACGCAAACAGAAAATCCTGACAACGTTGATTCATCTTGCATGCCATGAGAGCAGCCGCGCTGGAAATGAAGCCATCCACTACCACCGGTACGCGCCGGGCTGCAGCGCCTATAATGACACCGGTCAAGGCGGCGATTTCCAGTCCCCCTACTTTCTTCAGCACATCCAGCGGCTGGCCGGGATCGGGCTGGTTTAGCTCCAGGGCCTGTTTGATTACCGCGATTTTCTTGTGGCGGCCGCTGTCATCAAGTCCGGTGCCGCGGCCGGTGATTATATCCAGATCAACCCCGCTAAATACAGCCAGAATGGCGCTGCTGGGAGTGGTGTTTCCGATTCCCATCTCCCCGGTGGCCACCAGGGCCGCCCCGGCATCGATCTCGGCCTGAACCAGTTCTATTCCCACTTCAATAGCAGCCACTGCTTCAGCTTCGGTCATGGCTGCTTCCCGGGCCATGTTGCGGGTTCCCTCCCGGATTTTGCGAACATTGAGCCGGGGATGCTCAATGGCCGGACCCATCACTCCCACATCTGTGACCACCACTTTGGAGCCGGTATAGTTGGAAAAAACATTAATGGCGGCCCCGTTATTAAGGAAGTTCAGTACCATTTGCGGGGTGACCTCCTGGGGATAGGCGCTGACTCCTTCGGCCACCACCCCATGGTCGCCGGCCATGACCATAACCACTTTAGCCCCCAGTTCGGGGATAGTTTTACCCTGGATGGCGGCCAGGCGCACTACGATCTGCTCCATAATCCCCAGGGCGCCCAGGGGTTTGGTGAGATTGTCCAGGCGCTTCTGCGCTGCTTGCGCCGCTTCAAGGTTCGGTTCTCCAATACTCTGCAAGGTTGCTTCCAGTCGTTCCATTTGATAAAACCTCCTTTAGTATTAGCCAAAATTAAAAAGTCCCCAAGCCATTAAGGCCTGAGAACTTTACCTTCATTCTCAACCAGATGTTTTACAGGCAGGTTTCCTGACTCCCGGATCAAACGCTCCTTAGATACAAGCCAGCCTTCCCAGTTTCCCAGTGGCTATACGGCTTGGAACTCCCCGGTTACAGTGGCGGGTCCGTTCAGGTCTTGCACCTGATTCCCTATTATCCCCTAAAGGGGCACCCGAAACATAAGGTAATTCAATTTTTTTAATTATATACTTGCACATGAAATACTGACAAGCACAAAAATAATCCGATCTATAGAGTAACTGAATATCTCTCTTCCAAAATCAGCCCCGCTTCAGAGCTGCCAACCTGGTATTTTATGCATTCCAGACTGTTCAATACCGGCTCCATCCGCTGTTCAATGGCCTGCGGCAACTCGGGGTCCGGGCTGAGCAGCCCCATGACCTTGATGATGTATTCGGTCTGATTGCCTTCCTTGATCCATTGCAGGGTGATATCAAAAACATCCTTCAGGGTCTGGGTCACATCCACTCCGGTAGCGGCGATGGAATAAGCGCGCCGTTCAGGCTTGCGGCAGCTCTCCTCACCCAGTTTGAAACTGCAGGTTTCCGTGCCACATCCCTGGCAGTGACCGCAGTTCAAGAAAAACAAGCTATCCGGATGCTGGCCTATAACCGCATAGCCCAGTTGATTCAGCATATCTGACAGAACCAGGTCCTGCAGGCTGAAATCTTCAGCCGCCATCCCGGCCGGCTTAAAGCGGGAAAGAAACTTGGCATAGATCAAAATACCGTAAGGGTATTTTACCGCTACCTCCGCCAAGGCCGGGGCGTAAGGCGGACAGCCCCCGGAGGCATAATCCGGGCATCCCTCCCGGCAGTAGCCGGTAATCCGGTCATAATCATGGCAGATTTCGGAAGAGTCGATCAATTTAAAGCCGATTTCAAGGGGATAGTTGTCTCCCTGCTTATCAGTGTATATGATCCACATAGTTCAACCTCCTGCATGGCGGTATTTTTCAATATATTTGACAACCGTCAGTTATATAACTGTTTATGGCGAATAACCGTCCCGTTCTGGGCTAGTGGCATGCAAACCGTCCGGTGCGGCAGTTGGGCTCGCTTCAATGTCCTCAGGCACAGGCTTTTTACGCCAATGAGTCAAGTCGTCGAAAAGGGTATAGATCACCGGCACCACCACCAGAGTCAACAAGGTGGAGGTGATCAGGCCTCCGATAGTGGCATGGGCCATCGGGGCCCGCCATTCGGCTCCTGCTCCCAGGGACATGGCCACTGGCACCATTCCCAGTATCATAGCGGTAGTTGTCATTAAAATAGGGCGCAGGCGGGTGGCGGCAGCCTCCCGCAAGGCTTGATTGCGTTCCACTCCCCTGGCCCGGGCTTGCTTGGTAAAGTCGATCAACAGTATGGCATTCTTGGTTACCAGGCCCATCAGCAAGATTACGCCGATCATGGAAACCAGACTCAAATCGCTGCCCATCAGGAACAAGCCCAGAATAGCTCCGACAATGGCCAGAGGCAGGGAAAACATGATGGAAAAGGGATCTATATAGCTTTCAAATTGTGCCGCCAATATGAAGAATATGAACAGAATACCTATCACCAGGGCTAAGCCCAGCGAATCGAATGTGTCTGCCATGCTTTCGGCATCACCTCCGGCATATACCCGATAACCGTCTGGCAGCTTGAGTTCCTCCTCCATGCGCTGGGCAAACTGCTTATTAAAATCTCCCAAAGAAATGCCCCGCAGATTGCCGATCAAGGCAATTTCACGGGAGCGGTCAAAGCGGTCGATAGAACGCGGGGAGGTGGAGAAAACCTGCTTGGTAACCTGACTCAGGGCAATATTACCGTTTGAGGTCGGCAAGTACACCCGGCTTAAATCGGAAAGGCTGCGGCGCTGTGATTCGTTGAGCTGCAAACGCACATCAATCGCTTCCCCGCCCTCTTTATACTGTGACACCACCCTCCCGGTGAACAGGGTGTAGAGGGTATCGCCGATATACCCGGTGCTGATGCCCAAATCCGCGGCTCGCTGCCGGTCTACCTCCAATCTGGTCTCCGGGCTGCCTTCCCGGTAGCTGTTGGAAACGTCAACTACCCCGGGGATGCTTTCCAGGATGCCCTGGGCCTTTGCCGCATATTCAGCCATTAGCTCTATATCATCTCCCTGGATACGATACTCCCAGGCGTATGTTTCAGCAATGGCAGTGTTGAAAAGCATGCTGGCACTAAAACCAGGCTGGGTCTGCAATTGCTGCCGCATTTCCGCCGCGATGTCTTCCATACTCGCCTTACGCTGGCTCTTGTCGGTCAACTGCACAAAGATGCGGGCGTTCTCGGCTGAAGTGGAAACATAGGTGCTTAAAACCTGGGGATGACGGCTTATAATCTGATCCGCAGCTGCTGCTACCTGGGCGGCGGAATCCAGGGTGATCCCGGCATCCAAATCCAACAATACGCTGAACTCCCCGAAATCACTGTTGGGTACAAAACTGGAGCCCATGAACGGTATCACGAACAGGCTGCCGACGAATAACACTCCCGCTACTGCCAGGGTTTTGAGGCGATGCGCCAAGGCTGCGTCCAGCAGCAGCAGATATTGCGATTTGAACCATTCAAATCCCTGATCGAATGCGGTCAGGATCTTTCCGATTACTCCCCGATACTGGTCCTCACCCTCCTTGAGGTACCTGGAGCCCAGCAATGGAACCAGGGTGAAGGACACCAACAGGGAGACAAACACACTGAATATTACCGTCAGACCAAATTGCTTAAAAAACTGCCCTACCATGCCGGTCATCATACCTACGGGCAGGAACACCGCAATCACCGTAAAGGTGGTGGCCATAACCGCCAGGCCGATTTCAGCGGTGGCCTCCCGGGCGGCCTCTAAGGGGGTTTTGCCCAGGTGCATGTGCCGGACAATGTTTTCTATCACCACGATGGCATCATCTATAAGCAGACCTACCGACAGTGACAGGGCCATGAGGGACATGGTGTTCAGGCTGAAGCCCATAAACCATATCATCAGGAAGGTGGTGATGATGGAAGTAGGAATGGCCAGGGCGCCAATCAGGGTGCTGCGCCAGTTGCGCAGAAATAGGAAGACAGTCAAAACCGCCAGAATGCTGCCCTCAAAAAGGGTAATCAAAACACTATTTACCGCGGCCCGAACCCGCACGGAATTGTCCCGCACTACATTGATTTCGACCCCGGCGGGCAAATCCTGATTCAGCCTATTGATGGCGGCTCGTATGTCATCAGCGAGCTGTACCGTATTAATACCGGACTGTTTAACGATATTTAGTCCGATTACCGGCTGTCCCTGATAAAAGGCCCGGCTTTCCGGTGTTTTGACAGAATCCTTAACAGTTGCGATGTCTGTGAGCTTTATCAATATGCCCCCCCGGTGGGCTACGGGGAGGTCGGAGAATTCCTTGAGACTGCTTATTTCCCCTGCAGTCCGCACCGATACTGTCCGATCCTCGCTGTTAAGGTTGCCAGCCGGCACATCCATGTTTTCCTGCTGCAAAGCTGCCGCAACTTCAGCGGGGCTGATGGCGTAGGCGGAGAGCTTGTCGATATCCATATCAATATGGATTTCCCTCTGTTCATCACCGGAGACCTCCACCATCCCCACCCCGGAGGTGGTCTCCAGACGCGGCTTGATGATATTTTCGACCAGCTGGCTGCGTTCCAGCAACGAACCATCACCGGTGACCGCCAGGGTCATAATCGGGGCCTGGGTGGGATCATAGCGGGAAATAACCGGTTCGTTGATATCCTGCGGCAGCTGATTGCGGATGGAGGCCAGCTTGTCACGCACATCCTGGGCAGCAATTTGGCTGTTGGTTTCCACCGTGAATTCCGCCCACACCATGGCGACATTCTCACGGGTCTCGGCATAAATGTGCTTGACCCCGGCGATCTGACCTATGGCCTCCTCCACTTTAACAGCCACATTCGCTTCCATCTGTTCCGGAGAGGCCCCGGGCTGGACAATGGTGACCGCCACAAAGGGAAAATCCACCTCCGGCCAATCATTGATAGCCAGCTGCAAATAACTGAACAGCCCCAGGGCCACCAGGGCCAGAATGCTTACCGTTGCTAGAACCGGACGTTTCAGGCTTAGATTGGTTAAGAACATGGCCTATACCCCCTGCTCCGGGACGATTTGGATGGGGTCGTTTTCTTTGAGCTGGTTGACGTTGCTGGTAATAACGGTTTGCCCTTCGGCCAGGCCTTGCTTGATTTCCACCCGGCCATCAAAGATCGCGCCGATTTCAACCGCAACCAATTTGGCCGTATTATCCTGGGGAACAAAAACGTAGAACTGCTCCTGTTTGGATGTCAAAGCCGCCTCGGGAACACATAAAATGCTGGTCGCTTCCCCGGTATGGATTACTGCGCTGGCAAACATGCCGGAACGCAATATGCCGTCCGGGTTGGGGACCTTGATTTTACACTGAAATATCCTGGCTTGAGGGTCTGCGGCGGGATTTACTGAAGTTAAAACACCTTTAAAGGTCTGACCGGGATATGCATCGACAGTGACATCCGCTTCCATTCCAGTTTTGATCTGTCCCAAATCAGACTGGCTTATGGAAATGATCACATAAACTTCGGCTAGATTCTGCACTTCCATTAAGGCTGTGCCTGGTGATACCATTTGCCCGCGGTTCACGCTGCGGTTGGCTGCCAAACCATCGATGGGTGAGGACACCCGGGTATTTTTCAAATCATCCCGGGAGTTGTTCAATGCAGCCTGGGCCTTGGAAACATCTGCTTCGGCAGCCGTCAAGGCGGCCTGTATATCTTCGAAATCCTTATCCGAGGCCGCTCCCGCCTGATGCAGTTGTTTCAGTCTCTCATATGCGGAGCGGGTGCTTTCTAATTGGGTCTGAGCCTGAACGAAAGAGGCTTGATTGACCTCTACCAGGTTGGCATAAGCTCGATCATCTATCTGAATCAAGGTCTGTCCGGATCTAATACTGGCACCGTTGTCGACATTCAAGCTTTCAACTATGCCGGCTACCCGCGCCGAGATCAGGATTTTTTCCACTGCGTCAATGGTGCCGCTCACATTGAGGTTATTTTGCCGGATCACCATTTCCGCTTGAGCCGTCCTTACCGACTGCGCCCCGGCATTGACGCTTTCCAGGTTCGATCGGCCCTGTATTTTATTGATCATAGCGGCTCCCAGGACTAGTACGACTGCCAGAACGATCAGCCACCATTTCCATTTAGATAACGGCATTATTTTCTCCTCCATGGCTTTTTCTTCTCTTATATTCCATCATAACCTCAATAAAGACAACCTCCTATTTAGTTGGATTCTGCTGTTATATCCTGGTATAATGCCGGGCTTAATTGCTTAACTAATTTAGATTGGCGGCACTTTGGGCCGGTTGATGGGAATAGCGGTATGATATTGATGTTATTAGGGCATGATTTCTTTATGTTCACTCTGACAGAATGAAGTCAAAGCAAAGGGTGGACGGCAGAAATTTATGATTTGGGGGAATATATTTCCCTGAATCGACTTTTGGAGGGATTTTACAGTTGATCGGTAAAGTAAAATGGTTTAGTGACAGCAAAGGCTTCGGATTTATCGAATCTGAGTCAGGACAGGATGTTTTTGTTCATCAGTCCGCTATTCAGAGCAGCGGTTTCCGCTCTCTGAGCGAAGGGCAAACCGTAGAATTTGACGTTACTACAGGTCCCAAAGGCCAGCAGGCTGCCAACGTGCATATCATCTCCTAAGCCCTCGGGGACAGTAGGAGGTTTTTGACGGACACAAGCGGGGACGGTTCTTGACTTGCGCGCAAACGCGCAAGTCAAGAACCGTCCCCGCTTGTGTCCCGCATTCCTTTTTGGCTTATTCGATAGTAAAGGTTTGGCTGGCGCGAATGGTGTTGTTGACCATAAATACCAGTTTATATTGTCCCGGCTCTTTGAAAGAGATGGCGGCCCAATTGTAAGTCTGGGCCGGGTCGACGGTAATCGAATACTTGTTGATCACTTCCCCGCTCTGGGCTGACTCATATTGCAGTAGTATACTCGAGGCCCCAAATGGCACGCCATTGTTAAAGCCATAATAAAACTGTTCTCCGGCCTTAAATTTGGTATCCGCCTGAGTAACCTGCCCGCTGCCTTCATCCCGACCTCTGCCTAAAATCAGGCTGGGCTGTTGAACAGCCGTTGCCGGTTCACCGGAAGCATTCGGCGGCAGGGTAGCGTTTGGTTTAACCGCCGGGTTTTTGGATGGCTCAGTTGGCGCTGCGGGCGGATCTTGCTGACCGGTTGATGGGTTCTCTGCCGGTGCAGCCGGTTCGTTAACGGCTGGAGCTGCAGCTGGTGCGGCGCTTTCCTGCGGTTTTGAAGCGCAGCCAGCCATTCCCAGTAAAAGACATGACAGCACTATCATAGCAGTCGTTTTTTGGGCGTTCTTCAATCTTATCCCTCTCTCTCTGAATTTGTAAGTGAATGCATAGCCTTTAAGGCAATGACCTTTAAACCTGGCTGATACATTATCTATATCTCTGCACATTACCTGCCACGATTGACCCATTATTTAGACGCAAAAACACCTGATATTATTTCAACAAACACATGGTTTATCCTGCCGAAGTAATATTTTAATGTCGTATCTTACGTAAACTTTGTATGCAATCATGCGCTTTCGACATTCCTTCATTTTACTGTCTGGCAGCATTTCACTCATGCAGGATTTTTCAGCCGGATTTATCCGGGCAATTCCAATCTATTTCATTTTTCGCTTACGTTCTTGGATTATTGTCGACAAAGTACTCAAATCAGGCAGGTATTTTCGAATAAATCACGAATTAATATTAACTGGAAGAATGGCATCAGCAGGCAGGGGGTCGTCTGATGTCCTTATTGTTATGAAAGGAGGTGTAAAGGTGGCTAACATCCAAGAAATCATTACTTTTTATCAGGGTAAACCGGGGGGAATTATAGAAGCCTATCATGCCGTGCAAAGGGAATACAACTATCTTCCTGAGGAAGCGGTTGAAACAGCGGCACGAGTCTTCGGTATATCTGCTGCCCAAGCGTTCGGCGTGGCGACGTTTTATTCGTACCTCTCCGTGGCCGAGCGGGGCCAGTATATTATTCGCATGTGCGAAAGCGCGCCATGTCATATTGCCGGAGCGGATATTCTCATCAAGGCCTTTGAAGATGCACTAGGCATCAAAGTAGGTCAAACCACAGCAGACGGCAAATTCACCCTGGAACTCACCGAATGCGTAGGACAATGCCAGGGAACTCCAGTCATTACTATCAACAGCATACCTTATGTAGATATGAACCCAGAACAAGTGCCAGCGGTGCTAGCCCTGTGCAAGTAAACTTAATAGGAAAGGAGGGAGTAAGATGGCTGCAGAAATGCGCATCGTTCTGCGCAACGCCGACCAAATCAATCCTGAGAAGATAGAGGATTATATTCAAGTCGGCGGTTATCAAGCCCTGCAAAAAGCTCGCAGCATGTCTCGTCAGGATTTAATCGCCGAGGTGAAGAAATCAAATCTGAGGGGTCGCGGGGGGGCAGGTTTTAATGCAGGCATGAAATGGAGCTTTGTTCCAGACGCCCCGGTCAAATATGTAGTATGCAACCTGGACGAAGGGGAACCAGGAACCTACAAGGACCGCACCATTGTCGAAAAAGACCCCCAGCGCCTGCTGGAAGGAATGGCAATATGTGGTCACGCCATTGATTCCAAACAAGGCTATATCTACTGCAGAGGGGAGTATCCCTATGTGGTGGACTTGCTGCGCCGCGCTATCGATCAAGCCCGCAACAGCGGAGTCCTCGGGGAATTCGATATTGAGGTCCGCATGGGTGGCGGTGCTTATGTATGTGGCGAAGAAACGGCATTAATCGAGTCGATTGAGGGCCACCGCGGGGAGCCTCGCTTTAAGCCACCATTTCCGGGCGTTTCAGGCTTATGGGCCAAGCCAACCGTGGTGAACAATGTTGAAACCTTTGCAAATCTTCCTGATATCGTAATGCAGGGGGGAGAATGGTTTGCTTCCATTGGTACCCCAAGCTATCCGGGGACCAAGGTTTTGACCCTGACCGGCGATGTGGTGAATCGCATCCCCATTGAAGTTCCAACCAGCACCACCATCCGCGGGGGAATTCGCGGCGGCAAGAAATTCAAGGCGGTGCAAATCGGCGGAACCTCAGGGGGATTTATTCCCGAATCATTGCTGGATACGCCCATAGATGCCGATTCCATGCGAAATATCGGGGCTACCCTGGGCACCGGCGCTGTATTGGTCATGGATGAAACCCGTGATATTGTAGATGTCGTAACCCGCATTGCAAAATTCTTTGAACATGAATCTTGTGGAAAATGCAATCCCTGCAGAGAGGGAACTTTCCGTGCTTATGAGATTATGAAGAAGATAAACAAGAAGCAAGCGGCCCCGGCAGATTTGGATAAACTGGCCTTGTTGTCCCGGGTAATGCAAAAGGCGTGTCTATGTGGATTAGGGCAGGCAGCTCCCGGCCCGATCGTGACCACCCTGGAACATTTCAACGCGGAATATCAAGCCAGACTGCAAATCTAACGGAAAGGAGGGAAAGCCATGATTACTCTGACCATCAATGGCAGAGAGATACAAACTCCTCGTGGCAGCACTGTTCTGGATGCTTGCCAGGCTGCCGGCATACCTGTTCCCACACTATGTTATGACCCTGACCTCCGCCTGGCAGGCTCTTGCCGCATGTGTCTGGTGGATGTAAAGGGACGCCCCTTATTTGTGGCCTCCTGTGTGACCCCGGCCGAAAACGGCATGGTAGTGGAAACCGAAAGCCCGGCTATTATTGAAGCCCGCAAAGTCATTTTAGAGCTCCTGGCAGCCAGGCATGATTTCAATTGTCAGGTCTGCGAAAAGAACGGTGACTGCAAGTTCCAAGACTATTGTTATCAATACGGCATAAAAGAAAGCCGTTTCGAAGACGGCGGACGCCATGTATATCCTATTGACGATCCCAACCCATTCCTGGAAAGGGATTATAACAAATGCATTATGTGCACTCGTTGTGTCCGGGCTTGTGAAGACATTACCGTGGCCCGGGCTATAAATGTCAAAAACCGCGGCCATAATGCCAAGATTTCCACATCCTTTGACGGTAATTTGGCCGATTCCCCCTGCGTGTTCTGCGGACAGTGCGTAATGGTATGTCCGGTGGGGGCTTTAACCAGCAAGGTAAGCGCCGGAATGGGCAGATCTTATGAGGTAGACAAGGTGCTCACCACCTGCACCTACTGTGGAACCGGCTGCACCCTGGAACTGAATGTGAAAGATGACAAGGTTGTCGGAGTGACCTCTGACCGCACCCTGGAAGGCAGCCCGGTCAATAAAGGCGCACTATGCGTCAAAGGTCGTTTCGGCTGGGATTTCATTAACTCCCCCGATCGCTTGACCGCTCCACTTATTAAGGAAAATGGGGAGTTCAGGGAAGCCAGTTGGGATGAAGCTCTCGACCTGGTGGCCAAACGCCTGGGCGAAATCAAAATCCAGCACGGTCCCGATAGCATTGCTGTATTCAGCTCTGCTCGCGTTACCAATGAGGAGAACTACCTGGCGCAAAAGTTCACCCGCGCCGTCCTGGGAACCAATAACGTAGACCATTGCGCCCGTCTCTGACACTCCGTTACTGTCGCCGGTCTGGGGGCAGCATTCGGAAGCGGAGCCATGACCAATGCCATTGGCGAACTGGAAAAAGACGCCAACTGTATTTTTGTTATTGGATCCAATACCACCGAGAACCATCCTGTTATCGGGATGAAGATAAAACAGAACAAGCTTTATAACGGAGCCAAGCTGATCGTAGCCGATCCGCGCCGCACCGACCTGGCCGAGATAGCTGACGTATATATGCCGCATTTGCCCGGTTCTGACGTAGCCCTGGTCAATGCCATGATGAACGTCATTATCAGCGAAGACCTGGCCGACCAGGCTTTCATAGCGGAACACACCGAGGGTTATGAAGCCATGGCGGCAGTGGTGGAGAAATTCACCCCTGAATTCGCAGAACCGATCACCGGCGTACCCGCAGAGGACATCCGTGCCGCGGCCCGGCTGTACGCTCAGAGCGGTAACGCCGCCATCTGTTATGCCATGGGCCTTACCCAGCACCGCACCGGTACTGACAATGTAAAATCCGTCTGCAACCTGGCCATGCTTACGGGCAACATGGGTCGCCCCGGGACTGGAGTTGATCCCCTGCGTGGGCAAAACAACGTGCAGGGTGCATGTGATATGGGTGCTCTCCCGGTAGTGTATACGGCTTATCAGGCCGTCACCAATGAAGCCGTACGGACCAAATTCGAACAGGCCTGGGGAATAAGCCTGCCCAAAGAGAACGGCTTGGTCCTCACTGAAGTCATCAACAAGGCCCACCATGGCGAGATGAAAGCGCTTTATGTATTTGGTGAAAATCCCATGATGAGCGACCCTGATCTTCAGCATGTGGAAGAGGCCCTGGAAAAGCTCGACTTCCTGGTGGTGCAGGACATATTCCTCACTGAAACCGCCAAGTATGCCGACGTGGTATTGCCAGGATCCTGCTTCGCCGAAAAGGATGGCACTTTCAGCAACACCGAAAGAAGGGTGCAGCGGGTGCGCAAAGCGGTATCGGCGCCCGGACAGGCTCTCGCCGACTGGGAGATACTGTGTGAAATCTCTTCCCGTATGGGCTATCCTATGAATTACACCGATGCTGAAGAGATCTTTGAAGAGATGCGCAAACTTACTCCCTCCTACGCAGGTATCAATTATGCCCGCCTGGAAAAGGGTGGTTTGCAGTGGCCCTGCCCCACTGAGGAGCACCCGGGTACACCATTCCTGCACAAAGACGGTAATTTCAGCAGAGGCAAAGGGGCTTTCACCGCTATCGACTATATCCCCCCGGGTGAACTGCCTGATGATGACTATCCTTTGATCCTTACCACGGGACGTAGTCTATTCCATTATCACACCGGAACCATGACGCGCCGTGCCTCAGCTTTGAACGCGCATATGCCGACAGCCGAACTGGAGATCAATCCGGTACTGGCCAAAGCGAAAGGGATCGGAAACGGCGAACTGCTCAAGATCTCGACCCGCCGGGGCAGCCTGGAAGTAACCGCCAAAGTCACTGAAATGGTGGCGCCGCAGGTGGTGTTTATGACCTTCCATTTCGCTGAAACTGCTGCCAACCGGTTGACCAGTGCTGAATTCCTGGATCCGGTGGCCAAGATTCCGGAGTACAAGGTATCAGCAGCCAAAGTAGAGAAAATTTAGCTTTGCTTAGAGAGAATATATGGGCTAAGCTGGATAAGCATTAGGGGATTATATGTTAGAGCTTCATTCGAGCGCTAAAACAAAAAAGGAAGGGGAAATTTGTAAATGAACTGTTTCGCACCCGGAGAAGTAGCGGGCAATGCCTGCAATATCAGCGCAG
>ENA-UOOH01003300-UOOH01003300.1-fermentation-metagenome-genome-assembly--contig:-NODE-3300-length-12476-cov-6.012720_pt1 | contig 12476 bp, 9 predicted proteins | sample MGYA00245778_ERZ724025 | MGnify/ENA primary metagenome ERZ724025 (study PRJEB28704, sample SAMN03018313) | fermentation metagenome | biome: anthropogenic terrestrial biome; feature: soil; material... | reverse complement strand
AGACGTTGACAGTAACAGGATTCAAAGTTTTTTGACTGCCGTTAGTACCGGTTTCCCTGATGGTAATAGTATGGGAGCCGTTAGCAAGAGCCTGGGTATTCAGATCATAATGGAACCCGCTGTTGTGATTATTGTATTGTGGGAAAACATTATAGACATCCAGTCGTGAATCGCCATAGGCAGCCTGGCCGTGCACCTTACCGTCTACAAGCACAACAATAGTAGAAACACCGCTGCCGTCGAGGAACCAGCCGGAAATCCTCGCAGTTCCCGACAGAGTCTGACCATTCTTTGGAGTGTCAAGATACCCCCTGGCCGGCAGACTAGAGGTGACGCCGGTAAAGTCAAGAGAAGAACTGGCTCCATTGAAATCAAAATACTCCGGTGAAAAAGTATATCCGGTTTTGCTGGGAGTTACCCTGTATGTGGCGCCGGATTCAAAGCCAGCTTGACTCCAATTACCGCTATAGTTTGTTGTCACAGATGCAGGAATGGAGCCGGAGCCTGTAATCCGCGAAAAGGTCATTGTTGCACCGGGTAGTGCTCCTCCATTGCTGTTCGTAATGGTGCCGGATACATTGAACGCACTGCTCCCCGGGTAAATCCACTGGATCCCCGCTTTGTCAGCATCGTGCAGGGTTCTTTTTGACGTGCCGGGAGAGCCGGAACCATACATTACCTTGGCGCTATCCTGGGGGTAACCGTTTACGTTTCCGTATAAATCGCGCAGGCTTAGCCAGTGGCCCATTTCATGGAGAAGTATGCTCTGGACGTCATATTTTCGGGATTGCGGGGTCGCAGAGGTACTCCAACTATAAGAATCATTAAATTCAATATCACATTCCAACAAAGTAGTGGAATTAATATAAGACCACATGCTGGCTTGCGCTAAAACACCTTGACCCAGGTTTCCCCACATAACATCGTTTGAATTATTGTATTTGGGTTCTGTAACTGTAGTTCTGCCGGCGTAGGAGAAGGCAAAGTTTTTATTGGGAACAGCATTCCATGTGTTTGCCGCGTTTTGAACCGCTATCTCTTCTCTGTAGCAGTCCGAGGTATTGGGATTTACTTTATAGCTAACCACAGGATTATCTCCACTCCACTTAGCGCCGTAGTAGGAGAAGGTTACGGTAAAAGGATATGAATTACTGTCGGAACCTGATGCGGTGCGTACGTAAACCGGCCCGCTGCTTGCTGAAGCAGGATACCCGTTAATATTTGCAACCGGTACCTCAACTACTATTTCATTATTTGACCAGTCAATGATGCTGCCCTGAATGGTTGGTTGGCCGGATTTATAGAAAAAGTGCACCTGCCCCTGCGTATTTTCAAAATTATTGCCGCGAATTATAACCCGGTTATTTGTGCCTGCTGAAGCCGAATCAGGGGTGATCTCCGTTATATTCGGCCCATCAACAGCATCTAGTTCCTCTTCTGCTTCCTGCGGCAATGTTTCACCCCGGAGGGCTTTATTTATTAGTTCCTTAAAATCTTTCAAATACAACTTGCCTATTTTATCTCCGTCGATTAAAAACCTACCTTGGAAGCCGCCAACAACATTAAAGATATCTTTATCAGGATAATGTCTTAAAAAGACTGCCGTCCTGTCGCCGGAATTGAAGACAGGCGTATCGGACACCCACTCCCTAATGCCGTCCACCTCTCCGCCGGGAACAGTAATTGTGATATTTTTTTGTTCCGCCAATCCTTTCATGCTATCTTCAACTGAAACTACCACGGTGGTATAAATTCGTGTGTGCTCCGCGTTCCATTGACTGGTTGTTTCAATTACTTGACCGGTGATAATGGAATCAGCATCAGCGGTGAGTTCTTGCAAACTCATCTTCAAGATCATAGCCTGGGCTGTACCGATAAGATTTGGGGGCAATAAGAAACATAAAGCAATAAAGATAGTCATACCAAATGTCAATAAAATGCGTTTCATAGTATACCTCCGCTTTTCAATATATTTTACACTCTTTTTTTGCGCTAAGATGCCTTAGTGAAGTTGTTAATAATAAAGGTTAAAGGTGTCGCGCCATTTATTAATTGATTAGTCTTATCTTAAATATAATACTATTATTTTCCTTGAATATCCAGCACAATTCAATATTTTTCTAAGTCAGACGGACAGGATAAACCAGCGCCAGGTGTTCGGTAGGTAATAAGAATGTAATCCGGAATAGTACAGACGAACTTAGCAAAAAAGGCTAGATGTTATTGAAAAATGAGTTCTCTGCCACTTGGAAAATAAAAATAACCTCTGATTACGGCAGAGGGCAAACGAAACTAACATGAGTCGTCCAATTGGACGAATTATTCACTATTCTCAGGCGACGAGCTTTTATATGTGCTTCCTGCTGTAGATGAAATACAGCTTTATATGAACAAGATTGCGCTTGTGATTTTCGAGCCCTACCCCGGGGCCAAGCTTCACGCAAGGACTGATCACCCGCAAATCCGAAACAGCTGAATACCTGAAGCAGCTAAAGTATGAGTGCGTTATCCTGGACGAGGCGCACCGTGCCAGAAGAAGGAATATGAATCAAAATGCTGATCAGCATAAGGCACAACCCAATAATTTGCTGGCATTATCTCATGCTATTTAACCGCAAGCCTGAACTTGTAGCTAAAAAAGGACCAATAAGGATACCTTCAAAAAACCCGGACAGTTTACGCGTGCCCCCCTCCTTAAAGGGGCTGGGCTAAAAACATAATAGATACCGGAAGCGAATAGAGCGATTTTTTTGACAGGGCAGGGGCAGCACATTCTAGGAAAATACACACCATGAGGATAGCGAGCCCCCTGGGGTATGCAAGTAAAAAACCCGGCACGGTGGCCGGGTGTTATCTGATAGCCTTTTTCCCTTGAGAAGATAGAAGTTTAATATCATCCCAAATAGCATTAAGCTGACCAAATACTTCCTTGTGCGTTCTTCGATTGATGGCCCTCAAATCATTAACTGCGGCTTCAATGGCAGCCTGGCCTTTCTTTAATTCCTGCTGGCCTGCTTCAAGTGTAGTAAGGCGGGTATTTACCTGTTGCAATTCCTGATGGAAAGGCTTTAATTCCTCCTGGATGACGGCGCGGAGCATGCTTACCAATTCATTGCTATTGGGCATCGGTAGAAGAATCCTCCCCTCTGAGAATTCGGCTTAATTCTGTTTCGGAGATGCGCCATAACTCGCCAACTTTGACAGCTTTAAGTTTACCTTCATGTATCCATCTATATAATGTTCTAGTATTTACCTTGAGTTTATCGGCGACTTCTTGCGGTGTGTAATAATCCTCCATTTACATCCATCCTGTTCATCATAGTACCATAATATTCACAATAGTACAATCAAAAAGGTTGACATTGGATATTCTCTAATATGCACTAGTATACAACAAAATTCACCGTTGAAAATGAAAAGCCCCGAAGGGCTTTATTTTCCTGGTGGGGGTAACTGGTTTCGAACCAGTGGCCTCTTGAATGTGAGTCAAGCGCTCTCCCGCTGAGCTATACCCCCATATTAAATGTGCTCCCTTTGGAGCACTTATTATTTTACCACAAGAGGGGGTGAAGCACAAGAGCCTTCAAACAGTAAAAAAGTAATGGGATTCGCTTGCGTTTCCTGAGCACCTTTACACCTTTAGACCATTAATTCAAATTCAATGGCAATCCCTGGTAATCTCTCCGTCCCGGTAGACCGGTGCGATGTCAATATAATTCAGCCGGGCGCAAAAGGCAAGGTCTTCAGAAAAACCTTTGGCAGCTAGCTTTTGCCCGTGCAGGGAGTCGGATAAGGCACGCAAAGGGTCCTTTCTGTAGAACTCAGCCAGCCGGCAGGCAGTCACTGCAAGGTCCGATCCGAAAAGTAGATTCTCCTTGCCTTCCGCTAATTCCAGGCAAACCATACCCGCCGCAACAGTGTCCTCCAGTGAGAAGTAACCCCTGGTCCCTGCACAGATCAAGATTATATCCTTTCCTGTTCCGGCGGCTTTCCTTGCCACGGCCTTTGCGTTCAATAAGGCGCCTATGATAACTTTCGCGGAACCCTGTGCCGCTCTGCGAATGGCCTGTGTGCCGTTTGTTGTTGTAAGCACAACAGTTTTGCCTTTAACGCGGCCTGACGTATATTCGAGGGGCGAATTTCCTAAATGAAATCCGGGAATTAAGAGGCTCTCCCTTTCTCCGCCCAGAATAATTTTTTCGTGATTGCGCGCATATGCTAGAGCTTCTTCTGCCGCCACAGCCGGCACGATCTCCATGCAGCCGTTGGCGATGGCCGTGACAATGGTGCTGGTAGCCCGTAGGACATCAAAAACGACGACCATAGTATCTTCTAACTGTTCCTTTTTGATGTCACCAAACACGGGTACAATGTCAATTTTCATGCAGACCTCCGAGTGAAATTATCACTGATACTCACGTCTTATTTTTCAATACATTATGTCCCACCTGCTATGCGTATGAGTGTTTAATATTATACGTAATAGGGTTTGGAAAAGCATGCTACATAAGAAAGCAGAAGATCTAGGCAGGATATTGTAAATATGTGTAGAATATGAACCTAGTTATTCACTGTTTAAGTAAAATAAACCCCAAAAAAGGAGTTCATTACAGTTGGCCAAAGCTGTCTTAAAGCCGGGAAAGGATCAAAGAAAGAAACCCCTTGGAGAAAATAATAACCCCAGAAAGATAAAAAAAGGGCCCGTAGAAGCCCCAAAAAAGAAATTTGTTCAAAAGAATAAAGAGGTATCGAAAAAAGTAAAGTGGGATTTTATCCACACTATTGCCTTCTGGGGGCTTGCCGCCTTGCTGTTCCTGCCTCCCTATTTCAGGGGACTTTTCTTTGCGCCCGAACAGGAGAAGGCCTTGGTTTTTGCCGCTGTAATCTTCTGGTTTGCCTATCTGTGGAAGTGGCTGAGCCGGAATCACAGCTTTCTTTCCCACCCCTTCGACTACTTCGTGCTGGCCTTCCCCGCTGTCTACCTGGTTTCCGCTTTTCAGGCCGCCAACCACGGGCTGGCTGTTGACGAGATCGTCAAGACAACCTTGTACTTCATGGTTTACTGGTTAACCTCCAGGTTGGTCAGAGGTGACAAAGAGGTTGTCACGCTCCTGCACGTTATTTACATAAGCGCTATCGGGGTGGCCCTAGCCGGTCTGGCCACTGCCACAGGTTTGATCCAAATAAAAGACGGTTTTCTCAGCGGGCGGATCTATTCTACTTTCCAGTACCCCAACGCCCTGGCCAGTTACCTGGCGGCGGTTACGTTTATGGGGCTTTATCTCTGGAGGAGAGCCGTAACGCATGAGCCGGGCGGCGCAGCTTCCTTCATTGACTGGTTACCGGATTGGCAGTGTTACAGTGGCTTAAAGCCTTACCTTTACGCTGCGGGTAATTTCCTTTTGTTTGCGGTGCTCCTCGGTACGAAGTCAAACGGCGGCCTGCTGGTGTTTTCGTTTGCTCTGCTTCTCTATCTGATTGGTTTGCCTAAAGGGAACAGGATCCCGGTGTTTCTGCATCTTGTTTTATTTATCGTACCCTCATTTGCAGCAATCTGGTGTTTTCTGTCGAGAGTTGCCGGCGGCCAACCTAGCCTAGCCTGGCTCTGGATTATGATTGGTCTTGCACTGGCTCTCCTGGGGCAGTATCTTTACAGTATTATCGAGAGAAAAGGATTGCTTGATTGGATTGCAGTTCATAAAAAGGCTGTCCTGGCGGGTGTGCTGCTCATCGTTATCGCCGGCAGCATCGGGGCGGGCATCTTTGTAAGCGGTCATGGGGAAGCAGTGAAAGCCCTGGCTGAAGAGATCCGTCTTCGCAATGCTACAGAGCGGATCTATTTCTTCCAGGACGCCGTGAAAATGTTCAAGGAGCGGCCCGTCCTGGGCTGGGGCGGCGGGGGTTGGGAAGAGGCTTACCGCGCCTACCAGGGTTATCTATATAATTCCAACCAGGTGCACGGCCACTACTTTCAGATCATGGTGGAGACCGGTATTCTCGGCCTGCTGGTGATTCTCGGCATCTGGTTCAGCTTTTTGCTGCTCACACACCGGCTTTACCATGGGGCCAAAGAGGACCCGGGGAGGCGTTTGCTGGTCTGGACAATAACCGTAGCCTGTATTTCCATCGGCCTTCACGCAGCCATCGACTTCGATCTTTCTCTTTCCGCCCTGGCTATCGTCCTTTGGGCAATGTTCGGGGTGGCCAGGGGCATTGGCATATATTCTGAGATAAAGGAAGAGACAAAAAAAAGCAAACCCTACGTGCCGGTCAATTATGTGCCTTTACTGGTTGTATCGGTAGTGTTGCTGATGGTCGTTGTTATCTCCGGAACACTGGCAATGGCTGATTCCTACTCCAAACAGGTGAGCACGGCCTTTCAAAAGCAGGATTATAATAAGGGTTTAGCCCTGCGGCAGAAAGCTACTTCTTATAACCCGTTCAATGCAAATTATCACAGCAACCTGGCCCTAATTTATATGCAGTCTGGAATGCTGGAGCAAGGGGCAGTAGAGGCACAGAAGGCCGTAAAAATGAGCCAATACAACGCGCAGCGATACGCCGACCTGGCCAACATTGAATACAGTTTAAAGAATAACGAGAAAGCGCTGAAACATGCCGAAAAAGCCCTTTCTCTTGCTCCTTTTCAAATCCAGTGGTACGAAACACTTGCTCGGTCCTACTTCGTTGTTGGGTATAACGAATTGACCGGCGGAAAAAGGGACGAGGCTAAAAAACATTTGGAAATGGCTGTTGGTGTTCCTGCTAGGATAGAAGCGAAAATGTCCGGGTTGGGCGAAACCGAAAAGAAGCTTTGGGTTGTTGCCCCTCCTATGAGTTCCACTTCATTGGTGAATCTTAGTGTCGGGTCATCGCAATACCTTCTGGGGCATCTTACGGAGGCCGATGCTTGCCTGCAGATGGCTTTCCAAGATGAAAAAACAAAGGGCGAAGCTGCCCTGTGGCTTGCCCTCATCCGGGAACAGCAAGGTCTGGCGCAGGATGCACAGGATTATTTGTCTCAGGCACAGACCCTGATTCCCGAAATGGCAAAGGGTTATGAAGGGCTGAGAAGTTTTCAAACACTAGATTAAATCAATCAGGCCGTTGAATTTATTCGTTAAGCTTTTGTATTATTATAAAGCGAGAATAGTCTTGGTAATTATAAGCGCACTGGACAATTCTGTGCCGGGGTAGTCCCTGAAGAAATAGAAACCTTTTCAATTCTCGCAATACTTTACCCTATAATGAGTTGGCTATCCAGTATAATAAATTTATGTTGAAAGGAGTATTAAGAATAATGCGCAACAGGAAGTACTTGAAATTGACCATTATGTATATGTTTCTTGGTTTGATGATTCCCGAAAAAGCTTTTGCCTATATGGATCCTGGCACAGGTAGTTACATATTTCAGATTGTTATTGCTTTCTTTCTTGGCATATTATTTACGGTTAAACAATTTTGGGGAAAAATAACCGGTTTTTTCAAAAAGAATTAATTGCAAGAAGGATGAAAAAATGTCACCAAATAAAATAAACCTTAGTTCTTTTCGGGACCCCAGTGGTTTTATTTATTCTCAAGATGGTGTTATCTATAGACAGATAAACACTGTATATAAAGATAACTATGTGCATTTAATGAGCGCTGGTCTTTATGAAAACTTGATAAAAAATAAACTGCTAATTCCACATGAAGAAGTTGCTATTGAAAAAAAATATAATAACCTGGCATATAAGGTTATTAAACCCATAAACATTCCATTTATTTCTTATCCATATGAATGGAGTTTTAGTCAATTAAAGCATGCGGCTTTAGTTACCCTTAAGATCCAGAAAATAGCGTTGGATTTCGGAATGTCTTTAAAGGACGCCAGTGCCTATAATATTCAATTTCTTAATGGCAAACCAATATTTATTGATACTCTATCCTTTGAAAAATACTCTGAAGGCCGGCCATGGGTTGCTTATAAGCAATTTTGCCAGCATTTTTTGGGTCCAATCGCTCTAATGGCTTATAAAGATATTAGGTTGAATCAATTATTAAGAATTTATATTGATGGAGTTCCCTTGGATTTAGCCAGCACACTGTTGCCAACGAAAACTTATACTAAATTTTCATTGCTTAACCACATTCATCTTCACGCAAAAAGTCAGCAACATTATGCTGGAAAAAAAATAAATAAAAAAAATAGTAAAATTAGCCGCATGGGTTACCTGGGGATTATTGATAACCTGGAATCTACTATTAGCAATCTAAAATGGTCTCCTAAAGGTACTGAATGGGCTAATTACTATGAAGATACCAATTATTCTATAAATGCTGTTCAAAGTAAAAAAGAATCCCTGAAAAAATATTTGGAGATGATAAAGCCCAATTGTGTGTGGGATTATGGTGCGAATACAGGATATTTTAGCCGAATTGCCAGCAGGAAAGGGATTCAAACCATAGCTTTTGATCTCGACCCGTCAGCTGTAGAAAAAAACTACCTTCAAGCACTGGCAAATAATGAAGAAAACATATTACCGCTTTTACTGGATATGACAAACCCCAGCCCAGGTATTGGCTGGAAAAATGAAGAAAGATCTTCCTTATCTATGCGTGGGCCGGCAGACGCGGTACTGGCCTTAGCTTTAATTCACCACCTGGCTATATCTAATAATTTACCGCTATCAAAAATAGCCGATTACTTCGCTGCAATATGCAAGTGGCTGATTATTGAATTTGTCCCTAAGGAAGACTCACAAGTACAAAGACTTCTCACAACCAGGGAAGATATTTTTGCAGCTTATACCCAACAGTGTTTTGAAATTGAGTTTGAAAAATACTTTATATTCCTTGATGCTGTAAGAATTGCAGAATCTGAAAGGACATTGTATCTGATGAAAAGAGAGGAATAATTAATGAAAAGGTTAGATCTTATCCACCCTTTATTGTTCGCTATATTTCCCATATTATTTATTTATGCACATAATGTTCAAGAGGCTTCAATCAGTCAAGTTTTTATGCCGACTGTTTTGGCACTTCTATTCACCTTGCTGCTTTGGATTATTATAAGTTTTTTAGTAAAAGATAAGTTAAGGGCCGGTATTATTACAACAGTATTTCTGTTGATGTTTTTTTCTTATGGACATGTATTTGACTTATTGGAAAAGTATAACTTAGTTATTGCCAAGCATAGGTATACTATTCCAGGCTCTTTTTTTTTATTTGGTTATATCTCGTATGCCCTTTGTGTGGTTCGCTTGAAATTGGATGGTATTGCAAGAACGTTGACTTTTGTGGCCTCTGTTTTAATCATTATTAATTTGATTAATATTGTTCCTCAAGAAATAAGAAAGTATAATGTTATAATTCAAGACGAACAAGAGAAAAATGCCTCATATAAGCCGGATATTTATTATATTATAGTGGATGAATATGCGAGTATAAGTACAATAAAAAATATATATAATTATGATAATGGTTCTTTTGTAGATTATCTAACAGATCTTGGCTTTTATATTTCAAGGGAAAGTAGAACGCCCTATCCTTTAACATATAAGTCCTTGGCAAGCTCCCTAAATATGGAATTTATCGATAGTGACGATGAAATATCCACATATAGAAAAATTAGCAATAATAAGGTCGTTAGGTTTCTAAAATCAAGGGGCTATCAATTTGTATATGTTGGTAATTGGTATGACAGAAGCAGATATAAAATGAATGCAGACTATCAGTATAATTACTTTCTTAATAGAAATATAAATTACACGGATGAATTTCAGCTGGTCTTGATGGATAGTACAATGCTCAGACCACTTCAGTGGCTATTTGACTTTAGCTATCAGGGCAGTAATAATTACAGGAACTCAGTTATCTATTCATTTAATGAGCTCAAACAAATACCGAACCTTGAGAGTCCTAAGTTTGTATTTGCCCACATTTTATGTCCTCATACTCCTTTTGTTTTTGATCAAGACGGCGGTGAAGTTGACAGCACTAATAGTCATAATTGGCGGAATAAGCAATATTATTTAAATCAATATATTTATGTTACTGAACAATTGAAAATATTAGCCGGCCAGATTTTGCAAAATTCAAAAGAATCTCCTATAATTATTATTCAGTCTGACCATGGACCAAGGCCTACTAATAGTCCGAAACCGGAGCAAAATTTCGAAATACCAAAGGATGAAATCCATAAAATATTTAACGCCTATTACTTGCCCAATATGGATAAAAATTTGTTGCCTGAAAACATATCACCGGTAAATAGTTTTAGAATGATTTTTAATTATTATTTTGAAGAAAATTTTGAGTTGTTGGAAGCCAACTAAATGGGGGAGTTATGATTAAGAAGTTCAGAATAAACAAAAAAACAGCGATCCATTTAAGTATAATAATTATATTTGTAATATATTTGTTCCAGGCAGATTTTATCTTTAACAAATTATTAAAAGTAGATGGAGAGTCAAGGTTGCAAAATATTGATTTGCCTGTTGATAATAGCCAAGTTACCTTCCATATCGATGATATCATTGATACAAAAATAAAATGGAAGGAAGTGAAGGAGGTATGCGGGTGGGCATTTATGCAAAACCGCAACAACGATAATAATAGAACAATGGTTGTATTAAAATCCCAGGAAAACACCTATATATTTGACACAATTATTCAGTCAAAGCCGGATATTACTTTGCATTTCAAGGAAACAGGTTTAGATCTTGACAACTCTGGTTTTAAGGCCTTTATATCCAAGGATCTACTTGAAAATGGGCGGTATAATATAGGCCTATGTTTGATTGATGGTGAGTCTAAGAATCTGACATACGGTAATAATTATATAACCAAAGATAATAATTATATTTTAAACAGGTTTGTATCTGATAGGAAAGTTATGAAGATACCTGAAGAAAATAGTGGCATCATATATTCAATTGATAGGAATCAAGAGATGTCGGATGAGGAAAAAGATTTATTTGAAATAATAGGTTGGGCATTTATTGGCGGCAAAAGCATTGAAGATGAAAAAATATATCTTGTGTTAAAATCCGAAAAAGATACTTATGTATTTGACACATTGTCTCAAAAAAGGCCCGATGTCACAGCGGAATTCTGTAAGGATGGGTTGGACCGAAATTTGGACGATTCGGGTTTTATTGCCAATATACCTAAAGAGGCTATTAAGAATGGGCGTTATAAAACCGGTATTTATATCAAGGGGGATGGTGTTGATTGCCTGCAATATACAGGAAATGAGCTCACAGTATAAGCAGGGTTACGTCAAAGTCCCGTTAGTCTTCAATATACAGTAGACAATAAGGTGTGGGGTAAGTATATATTATATACATGCGTGACTTTGACGGTTACCTGACCTTGTAAGAGTGTAATTAGCAAATATTCACCTTAAGTTGCCGTACCATTCCTGATAATATTGTTGATACTCACCGGACTTGATCCTTTCCCACCAGGGTTTATTATTTATGTACCAGGTAACAGTTTCGGTGAGTCCCCGGCGGAAATCATAGAGCAGATTCCAGCCCAATTCATTTTTAATTTTTTGCGGGTCAATCGCATAATGCCGATCATGGCCGGGACGGTCCTTGACGAAGTTTAATAGGGATTCATGTTGCCCGGCGATGCTTAATATTTCTTTAATCAATTCCAGGTTGGTTACCTGCGCGCCCCCTCCGATGTTATAAACCTCACCGGGACGTCCCTTTTCGATTACTAGTTTTAGAGCCGAGCAGTGATCGAACACATGAATCCAGTCCCGCACATTGAGTCCGTCACCGTAAACAGGGATAGGTTTGCCCTCGAGTGCATTGGTTATAACCAGAGGAATGAGCTTTTCTGGAAATTGATAGGGCCCGAAATTGTTTGAGCAGCGGGTGACCACCACCGGCATCCGGTAGGTTTTATGAAAGGCGCGGCACAGCAGGTCTGCCGAAGCCTTGCTGGCGGAGTAGGGACTGTTGGGGGCCAGCGGGGTTTCTTCTGTGAAGAACCCTTCACCAGCCTCAAGGCTTCCGTATACCTCATCGGTTGAAACCTGGACGTATTTATCGACATGGTATTGACGGGATGCTTCCAGCAGGACCTGTGTACCAAGAACGTTGGTGGTAATGAAGGGAGCTGCGTTTTGAATACTTCTGTCAACATGGGATTCAGCGGCAAAGTTAATAACGGCAGCAGGTTTGTACTGGGAAAAAATGCGCTTAACCTGTTCCGGATCAGAAATATCGCCCCGCACAAAACAGTGGCGCCGGTTGTCTTTGATTTCGGCCAGGTTTTCCAGATTTCCGGCGTAAGTTAACTTGTCCAGGTTGATAACTTCCCAGTTGGTTTCGGATATAATCAGCTTGATAAAATTTGAGCCAATAAAACCTGCGCCCCCGGTTACCAGTAGTTTCATTTAGAGATAGCCTGGTTTCTGAAACCTACACATATCTGATTCATGAAGAATAATCCAGATTTGCTGAGGTTCCTCTTCCGCC
>ENA-UOOH01003294-UOOH01003294.1-fermentation-metagenome-genome-assembly--contig:-NODE-3294-length-12488-cov-5.468511_pt1 | contig 12488 bp, 11 predicted proteins | sample MGYA00245778_ERZ724025 | MGnify/ENA primary metagenome ERZ724025 (study PRJEB28704, sample SAMN03018313) | fermentation metagenome | biome: anthropogenic terrestrial biome; feature: soil; material... | reverse complement strand
GACCTTTCGTTCTGACCCAAAGGGGTTTTCGGATACCCTCTAGCCAGCCCGGTCTCACTCGTTTTCGGTCGGTTTGCGACTCAGGCGCCAGTTTCCGAACCGCACATATGCCTGGGAGACCTTTGTCCCGTCCAGGAGGGTTTCCACCCGCGCCTCTTTCATCACGTGGAAAGGACCTTCCAATCCGATCCCCACACGGGTGGTCTGAACCAGTTTTCCCATTCCGGGCAGGTCCATCTCCAGCGTCCACTGGCGCGCCATCCAATACCCGTTCAACCGTTGGTAATCCAATTGCAGTTCCATCAAGGAAGGCTCGATCCCGTCCTTCTCAGGTGTCAGCACAACGACTTTCGTGAGCACCCCTTCCGGAGAGAAATGGAACTCTTGGATCGGACTCGGACCTGACACGTGAATTATCGTGTAATCCTCCACGGCCTCCGCCTTGAGGGTGCAGCCGGTGAAATCCACGTTCTCGGTACGCCCATTAAAAAAGAAATCGAGCATATCCTTCGACCACCCCTGCCGCTCGATCATCGCCCCCGCTTGCGGGTCGTCCCAGTAGAGCTCGCCCTTCCCGTGTTCCCACAGGTATTGCGCTCGCGATCCGAGCCGGCCGAAGAAACTCTGTGTCTGGCAATCCATGATCAAAGAACCGGCGTCCACGCCGTCCTGGGCCAGGGAGTATTCCTTTTTCACCCACTCGCCCAGAAACTTACTACTGGTATCATCCCAGATAGCCGGCGCCTTCGTCGGGTCATCGGCCGCCCCTTCGCCGACCGCCTCCTGGGCTACCAACGCGCCCACCGCCAAGCTCATATACCAACCAAGGATGAATTCTACCGCCCGAATTGTGCGCCTCATTGCATCAGACTCCTTCCCGGAGACCGGGTCGTCATCGTGAAATTGTTCAATCCAAACCTCATCGGTTCTCCTTCTGAGACCCCGGTATAGCCTTCTCGCCGATGCGCCTTACCAGCCTGCCCTCCGCCCGCTGTGCCGCCGTGAGATGCGGGGCGTGCGGGTCCGGCTCACCCCCCGCCGGTCTGGCGGGTTTTGGGATCCATGGCGTCACGAAGGCCATCCCCAAGCAGGTTGAAGCTCATCACTGCAAAAACGATCATGCCGCCTGGGAACATGGTAATCCACCAGGCGGAGCGCAAGTACTCACGCCCGTCGTTCACGATATTCCCCCAGGTCGGCGTTGGTGGCGGCACACCCAGCCCCAGGAACGACAGGGACGCCTCAACCAGGATCGTCGATCCGATGGCCAGGGAGCCGTAAACGATCACAGGGGCAAGGCAGTTCGGGATCAGGTGACGCAGCAGTAGAATGCGCGTCGGCAAGCCCATACCCCGCGCCGCCTGGATGAATGCCTGCTCCTTCAGCGAAAGCACCTGGGATCGCACAATGCGCGCGACCCCCATCCAGCCGGTCAGGCCGAGGACGACGACGATCAGGAAGAGGCTCTGGGCGCCGGCGGCACGGAAGAACCCGATGATCGCCAACAGCAACACCAGCCTGGGCAGAGAAAGCAAGAGATCGGTGACCCACATCAGCGCCTGGTCAACCAGGCCGCCGAAATACCCGGAGATTGCACCGATCGCGGTCCCCAATGTCGCCGAGATAGAGACGGCGATAAAGCCGATGGCCAGCGAAATCCGAGCGCCGTACATCACACGGCTGAAGATGTCGCGCCGGAACTCGTCGGTGCCCATCAGATGCCGCCAGCCGGGGGCGGAGAGCTGTCCGCCGACATCGATCAGGAGCGGATTATACGGTGTGATCATCGGCGTGATCAGGGCGAGCAGGATCAGAACAAGGACCAGGTACCCGCCCAATACACCGGCTCGATTGCGGACGAATCTCCGGCGGATCAGCGTCCACTGGCTGACCCCTTCCTGCTTCTTCTGCAGGCGGATATCGCGACCTCCGCGGAGTGCGAAGGCAATGGCGCGCCACCAGAGCAGACACGGCCAGAGGATCAGTGCCCCGAGAGCGATCCAGGGATGCGCTGAAAACTTCGGCGATCCCAAGGGCTCAAACTGTGCATATCCTTGGGCCCCACCCCAGAGTGCCCAGACACAGACGCCCAAAAGCGATAGGAAGCCGCTCCCGTCTAGGATTCGTCCAGCCAGGATATGCCCCAGGCCGGGGCAGAGCAGACCGATCCAACGGCAACCGGGAAATAGCCCGCCGGATGGATTCGCCGCCGGCACTTCTTGTTCTGCTGTGGTACCGCTGCCGTTCATCGCAATCGAATCCTCGGGTCGACAAGTAAGTAAAGAAGGTCCGCAATCAAGTTCCCTCCAACGACCAACAGCGTGTACACAAAGAAACAGGCGATGATCAAGGGGGTATCCTGCTGAAAGATGGCATCTACGATGACCCGTCCCATCCCTGGCCAGCCGAAGATATATTCCACCAGCACACTCCCGCTGAAGAGAAAGGGGAGGTTCAATCCAAACAGGGTGATGATCGGCAGGAGCGCATTGCGCAGGGCATGCCGTGTGATCACCACCCGCTCGGCGGCCCCCTTGGCGCGTGCGGTGCGAACGTAGTCCTTCTGAACCACCTCCAGCATACTCGCCCTGGTGTAGCGCGCGATCCCGGCAGCGCCGGCTATTCCAAGAGCTGCACCGGGGAGGATCATGTGCACCAGACGGTCCCATAGCTGTTCGGTCGGCGTCATCATCGCATGCATCACGGGATCGGTCATGCCTGCGATCGGCAGGGCCTCCATCTTGACGGCGAAGAGGAGGATCAACACCAACGCGAGCCAGAAGGTCGGCATCGAGTAAAAAAACAGCGAGACGACACTCACGATGTTGTCCCACCAGGAGTATTGCCGAACCGCCTGCGACAGACCAAGCAGGACGCCGGTGCCCATCAGGAAGAAGAGGGTCACCAGTGAGAGCTGGATCGTGTTCGGCAGCTTCTCACCGATGATCTCGAAGACGGGACGCTCTTGCGGGATGGAATAGCCGAACTCACCGGACAACAGGTTGGTCAGCATGCGGATGTACTGCACCCCGACCGGTTGATCGAGCCCCCACTTCTCCATGACCATCGCCCGGACCTCCGGCGGCGTCTCCGGTGTGAAGAAACGATCGGTCGCATCCCCGGGCGAGAGCTGAACGAGGATGAAGATCAGCGTAATCACCCCCCACAGCAAGGGTATGGTCAGCAACAGTTTTCTTGTGACATAGACAATCATGAATCCATCCCGTTCGGCTATCCGTATTGCCCAACGCGTGCGCTACGCGGACTTCGGTACCGACCGCCCCCGTAAATCCCGGAGTCGGCCGGTTTGAGGTCAGGAAGCCTATGCGGCCTACGAGCAGCGATGGAGAGCAAGGTCCAGGCCACACCCGTCCCCCACCATCTCTTCAAGGCAGCGCTCTCCTGGTCAACGCTTATACTTTACTTCGTCGGCCGGCACCCACCATTTGTGAAGATTATTGATGGGGGAAAGGATATCGATATCGACATCCTGGAAGCGTTTGTGCACCGCGACGATCTCGTCCATCCAGTACAGGAAGGCATAGGGCTGATCCTGATAAATCAACGCCTGCAGCCGACGCCACATCTCGACCGCCTTCTCGGGGTCAGGCTCCCGCAGCCCCTCCTCGATCAGCAGGTCGACCTCGGGATTGCTGTAAGAGACGAAATTGAACTCGTACTCCGGGCCCGAGTGCCAGATGTTCTTTGGATCCACGAAAAGTCCCGCAGACCACCCGGAGAGGGCGGCCTCAAAGTCTTTCTTACGCAAGCGTTCGAAAAAGGTATTGCTCTCGATCTGCTCAATTCGGCAATCGACGCCAATCTCTTTCAGGCCGGCCTGAATAATCACCGAAGCCTTGGCCCGGCGGGGGTTGCCGCTGTTGGTCATGAGCGTGAAACGGAATGGCTGCCCGTCCTGATCCAGAATGCCGTCGCCATCGTGATCCTCCCAGCCCAGTTGCGCGAGATCGCGCTTGGCCGCGGCAGGATCATACGGCAGACGGGGAATATCGTCGTTGTGAACGTCACAAAGGGCCGGGGTGATCGTGCCGACCGCCGGCCGGCCATACCGCTCGCCGGTGTCTCGACTGGTGAGCAGATCGTTGATCAGCTTATCGACGTCAATCGCCTTGGCCAGGGCGACGCGCACACGCGCATCGCCAAAGAGTCGATTGCGCTTGATGCCGGCTAGGTCCACCTTCGAACCGGTGGTCACCCCCCTGTTCACTGCCTTGTAGTCTTCAGGATCCAGAGGATTCCACGCGATGTAATCCAGAAAACGCCAGCCCCTGCGATGCTGAACAATGTCCGGATGCGTCCGCCGCAAGCGATCCGCATCCGCAATCTGTACCGCCTCCAGGAGGTCGACCTCACCCCGTTCCAACGCCATCAGGCGCGTGGCGTACTCAGGCAGGATGCGAAAGATGATACGCCTCAATTTCGGGGCTTGGTCCGCAGGCCCGGTCCACCGATCATTCGGCTCCAGGACGATCCGCTCGCCACGCGACCAGTCGCCCAGCTTCCAGAGGCCGTTGACCACCGGTTCGCGGTTGAAGACGTTCCCGCGAAGTGTAGCGCGATCCGCGGTCCGCAGGATATGCTCGGGCGCGATCGCCAAGGCGCTGATGTGCGACATCTGCGTCACCGGATCGTAAGCATGCGTGAAATGCCACTCCAGATGCGTGTCGTCAATGACCAATGGGCGCTTGCCGGGAACCATCTGCTGGATGTAGGAGATCCGTGGGCTGGCGACTTTGGGATCTTCCACCAGCTCCATGGTGAAGGCGATGTCCCGCGCGGTGACCTGAACCCCGTCACTCCATTGGATGTCGTCACGCAACTCCATCGAGATCACACGCCCGTCCTCGGACCACTCCCACGACTTCGCCAGGGCGGGCAGCGATTCCAGGCGGCAGTCGAATTGACTGTCCGTCAGCGGATAGTTCAGGTTCGAGATGATCGCACTGTCTGAGGCAGACTGGGAGACCACGCTCAAAAGGGTGTCCGCATCCGACTGATACGCAATCACCAACGTGTCCCGCGGAAACTCATCATTGGAGAAGGCATCAGCGTCGTCTTTGCCTTTGCACCCAACCAGCACCAGTCCTGCCAGCGTGGAAAAGAGAAATCCGCGGATACGCGGTGAGCAACACTGAAAACCGATCATTTCCCTTCAAGCTCCTTCTCCGCCGCGGCACTCTTTTCGCGCAGAAGCTCCAACAGGTGATCCGGACCGCCCTTGGTCATGATCTCCTGGAATTGCGAGCGGAAGTTCGAAATCATGCTGACTCCCTCCACAATGACATCGATGATCATCCATTGCTCCCCCTTCTTCCGGAGTCGGTATTGAACCAAGAACGGCTCACCACCACCGGATCGTAGGATTCGGGTCAGGACGGTGCGGTCCCCGCGCGCCTCTTCCCGTTCTCCGTCGATCACAACCTTCTCATTGTTGAAGGAATCGATGTTCTTGCTGTAGGTGGCCGAGATATGCTTTTTGAATTCGTTGATGAATTCAGCCTGCTGCGCATCGTTGAATTTGCTCCAATTGCGCGCCAGTACGAGACGGGAGACCACATCGAAGTCAACATTGGCATAGACAATCTTTTCGATGTTCGCACGCTTCTCCAACAAGCTGAGGTCTTTGTTCTGGAGCACGTCAATGACCGCGGTGCTGGTCTTGGAGACGATGTCCGACGGCGTGGCGCCCTCTGCCGCGGGCGCCCACGCCAGACAGAGGCCGATGCATGCGACAATACAGCTCCAGATAGGAATCACCTGGGTTGTGAGCTTCGGGATCTGATTATTCGCTTTCATCTGTAGTCTCCTCCTCGTCTTCCTCGAAGAAATAGAGGTCGTCTTCATCTTCATCTTCGAAGAAATATAGGTCATCCTCATCGGTGGCCGGCGCAACGCTCCGAGACTCTGGTCCCGGACGGCTGTCTTTGATCTGCATGCTGCGCCGTTCGAGGTAAGCGCTGCGCAGAGCAATATAGTAATCCAACGACGCCGCCTTCACATTTCTAACCGTATCGAGTAAAAAGGCGCGCTCGTTGATCAAGCCCGCAGCGGTGAACGCATAAGACGCCTCTTTCTCGAACACATAGGGGTATATGTTGGCGAACCCATCCCCGATCCTCCCGGCAAGGTCGCGCGGCGAGGAGGGTCCCCAGAAAGGCAGTACCAGGTATGGCCCGGAAGGCACCCCCCAGACACCCAAGGTCTGGCCGAGGTCCTCAGGCTTGGCCGGAAACCCGAGTTCGGAGGCGGGGTCGAGGACTCCCCCCAGGCCAGCCGTCGAGTTCAGCACGAACCGGCCCATGACCACCAGCGCGGCTTCGCCCTTGCCCTGCAGCAGATTGTTGGCAAAGTCGATGGGCGAGGCGAGGTTCTCTCGAAACCGGGAAAACCCGCGCTGAACGGGGTCCGGCAGGAATAGATCCCAGGCGGAGGCAAGCGGTACCAAGACCCATGTGTCAACCGCGTCGTTGAAGGCGAACATCTTACGGTTGAACGGCTCCCAGGGGTCCACATTCGGCGCTTGCACAGCGGTGTCGGCGGAGGCGACAGAGCCTTCCGGAGACGGCCCGTCGACATCCTGCCCTCCAACGCCGGTCCCGGCCACTGTCGTATCGGCAGTTGTGCTACGTGTCGAGACACATCCCGATAGGCCCAACACCAGCAGCAGCCCAAACACCAAACGCAATCCCTGGAGTGCTTTGATCATATTGCCATCCGCCCCTTTTCTGCCTATTCGGTTTCCGTTCCGGCCCCGTGAATCAGCTTGCCGATCAACCGTTCCAACACAACCGCCGATTCCACAAAGGCAATCTCCTCTCCGCTCTTCAGGAAGTCGATCTCACCACCCGGCATCAGCGAGATGTATCGATCGCCCAGCACTCCGGAGGTGATGATCGAAGCACTGGTGTCCACCGGCAGCTCCAGGCTCCCGTCGACGTCGATCACCACACGCGCACGGAAATCGTCGTTCAAGACGATTTCGGTCACTTGTCCGACCTTCACCCCTGAAATCACAACAGGCGCCCGCGTTTTGAGTCCTGCGATCTCGTCGAAGTTCGCATAGAGACGCAACGGCGTCCCGGTCGAATAGGCGAGCCCGCCGACTCCCAAAGAAAGGAAGACGATCGTCACCAGGGCCGCCAGCACGAAAAGCCCCACAATAAAATCTCGGCATGCAACTCGGTTCATTTGCTCAAACCCCCATCAGTGCCGTCAGAAGATAGTCCACGATCAGTACGCTGACCGACCCCACGACGACCGATGCCGTCGTCGCCCTGCTGACACCCGAGGATGTCGGAGCGCTGGAGTACCCCTCGAATGTTGAAATGACTCCCACCATGCACCCGAATGTGAGTGCCTTGATCAAACTGCTTAAGATGTCGTCCTTGAAGACGATCGCGTTCTGCAAACTGGAGATGTAACTGCCCGGATCCACACCCATGAGCTGGGCGCCGACTAAGTACCCACCACCCAGGCCGAACAAGATGAAAAGCGACGACAGCAGCGGCATCACAAAGAGCATCGCCAGCGCCTTAGGCGTGATGACATAGTGTATCGGGTCCACCGCCATCATCCGCAACCCATCCAGTTGCTCCGTCGCCACCATCGTGCCGATCTCCGCAGTCGTCGACGAGCCTGCGCGACCAATAAACAGCAGGGCGGTCAGGACCGGCCCCAGCTCCCGGAACAGGACTAAGCCCACAGCCGCGCCCAGCGATTCCGTGGCACCGAACCGGACGAGCGTGTTGTACCCCTGCAGCCCCAACACCGCGCCAACCGCGACCCCACTGACACAGATGATCACCAGCGACATCACTCCGACCTTGAAGACCTCGTCGATGAACGGCCGGATGCGTGGCGGCGGACGAAAGACCGCGCGCACAATGAGCCAGGTAAACACCGCTATACGCCCGAGCTCCTCAATGAAACGGGTCGTCTTCGCGCCCAATTCCTGAATCGCATTCACCATGAGCGACTCCAATTCTTCTCTCCGTGAGACCCCTCAATGGACTCCACCTGGAGATCCGGGTCCCCTCCGAAGTCCTCGTGCAGGAACCCGCGCACCCGATCGTCGTCATGCGCCAGGAGTTCCTTGGGCGAACCCGCAACCGTCGCCCCCGGCAGCATGAGCAAGACCTGCTCGGCCATCCTCAGCGTCGACGGGATGTGATGTGAGACCACCACGATCGTGATCGAAAACTCCTCGTTAATACGCATCAACAGCTGCTCAATCCTGCGGATCGAAATCGGATCCAACCCAGAAAACGGCTCGTCGCACAGGAGTATCACCGGTTCCATCATCAGTGCACGCCCCAGCGCGACACGCTTGGTCATCCCCCCCGACAATTGCCCCGGCAACAAATCCTCGACATCATTGAGCCCAACCGCCTCCAAACAGCGCCGGACCCGAGAGGCGATCTCGTCTTCCCCGAGCTTCGTGTGCTCACGCACCGGAAAGGCGAGGTTCTCAAAGACCGTCAGGGAATCAAGCAGAGCTCCCCCCTGAAACATCATGCCGATTCGGCGGCGGACCTGATACAGCTGGCGCTCCTTTAATTGGGTGATGTTCTCTTCGTCCACCCAGACCTGTCCGGAATGGGGACGAACCAATCCCCCGATAATCTTGAGGACCGTGCTCTTGCCGGATCCGCTCCCCCCCAGAATCACGGAGATTTGGCCGCGCGGAAAACAGCTGTTCAGCCCCGTGAACACCTCTCGGCGCCCGAAGGCCATGCTGACATCCTCCAAGCGGATATGGTCGCATTCACCCATCCATTCACCCCTCAACCTAAATTCGATTTTCATCTCAGGCTAGATCGAATACTGTACACCATTAACAGAAACTTTCGACAATACCGATATTTTGGCACGAAACTGCTCGCCCCCCTTCGCGCCGCCCCTGAAGAGATCAAACCATGAAGCCAATCATCGCCCTCAGCCTCACGGTACTCCTATCTGTAACCAACGTTTTTGGCGCCTATTACGCAGTTGTTTCATCCAGCAAAACTGCCGCGGACCCCGAATGGGCCGAGGTGATCGACGAACTTCTCCAGAAGCACGACGGTTTTGCTCTCGCCTACCAGCAAGACCCGGCGGAACTCCGCGCCGCCCTGGCCGAGCGCCGCCCGGAATACACATGTTTCGTCGCCACCCCCGAGGAGGCCTCCCGCGAATTCGTGAGTAAGGTCCACAGCCTCACCCGCACCCTCGACGCCGATCCCTACGGCGATACCATCTGGGGGATCCTGACAGGATTCGATGCCGCCAACGCGCTGCGCATCGCACGTCACAGCGAGCCGTTAAGCGTGCACAACGTCGCTTCCGGGACAGAGTTCGCTATGGAAATGGTGGACCGGGGGATCTGGTTCAGCGAGCTCGAAGCCGGGCTCTACGTCGAAAAAGAGTCAGGAGACAAACCGCGGCGACAATCCGGCCCCGCGGACTCCACCGCAGCGATCGTCGGATGCCTGAACGAACAACGAACAGACCTCTTCATCACCTCCGGGCACGCCACCGAACGCGATTGGATGCTCGGCTTCCGATACAACAACGGCTTCTTCAAGTGCCGTCCCGGGCAACTCTTCGCCATCGACACCCAGAAGCAGACGACCGACATCGTCAGCTCAAACCCCAAGATCTACATGCCGATCGGCAATTGTCTCATGGGACACATCGACAGCCGCGATGCCATGGCACTTGCGTGGATGAATTCGGCCGGCGTCATGCAGATGCTCGGCTACACGGTCCCCACCTGGTACGGCTACGCCGGCTGGGGCTGTCTCGATTACTTTCTCGAACAGCCGGGCCGCTACAGCTTTGCCGAGGCGGTCTTTGCCAATCATCAGGCGCTGCTGCACCGACTCTATACCCATTTCCCCGAAGCGAACGAGGCCACTGCAGCCGACGCCACACTCGCACCCAACGCTGCCGGTCAGAGGGCGGGACTCACCAGCCAAGACGCGCGCGGCCTGGTCTTCGACCGCGATGTCCTGGCCTTTTACGGCGATCCCGCATGGCAGGCGCGCATGGCCCCTGCCCCCCTGCCCTTCGAGCAGAGCCTGACCTACGTCCGCGATGGAGACGCACCCGTGCGATACACCTTCATCATTGCCCCGAACCAAGGGGCGGGCTCCTTTCAAACCGTCAACGACAACGGCAGCCAGCGCGGTGGCCGCCCCTTCTTTGCACGCCTGCCCATCCGAATCGACGCCGTCGAGATCCTCGCAGGCAATGAATACCAACCCATCGTGACCGAAAATTTCATCCTGGTCCCCCGGCCAGGGAAGGAGAGCCCAGCCGAAAGCATCAAGATCCTCTTCCAAGGCAACGTACTCGAACGACTATAGACCCGGGCGAGTTGGTCATACTAAAAATTGGCGATTCCGTTCGGTACACGTTAATTTATTGCAAGCCGTTGGTCCGGCTGCTCCATACCATTCCACACCTCCACCGCAACCAATTCCTTACGGGATTTTACCTCCCCCCCCGAACCTATGAGTGAATTAAGAGAGGAATGCGGAATCGCCGCAGTATACCACCTTCCCAACTCCGGCGAGAGCAAGCTCTGCCCGTCGGATGGGCCCGACTTCACTTCTCGGCTGATTCCCAGAATGCTCCTCGATATGCAGAATCGCGGGCAGTTGGCAGCCGGTATCACCTCCTACCATCCGAGTCACAGCCAGCTGATCGATACCTATAAGGATCTGGGTACCGTCAGTGAGGTCTTCCGCCTGAACCATCGCGCCAAGTTCAACGCGATCATGGAGGAATACTCCGGCCGCGCCGCCATCGGTCACGTACGCTACGCCACCTGCGGCCAAGAGGACCGCAGCTACGCGCAGCCGTTTGAACGCCACCATATTCGCAAACATAAGTGGTTCAGCTTTGCCTTCAACGGTCAGCTGGCCAACTACGGACACCTCCGGGACGAACTCCTCGGTGACCCCAACAACTACCTCTCCCGCGATACCGATACCGAGCTGATCATGCACGTCCTGTGCAAGGCACTCTCCAGGAAGGAAAGCCCCTGCCTGCTCGAGGTCTGCAAGGAGATCTCCCAACGGTTCGATGGTGCCTATAACCTCGTCTTCCTCAATGCCCTCGGTGACATGTTCGTCGCCCGAGACCCGCTCGGCATCAAACCGCTCTGCTACGCAAAAGACGGCCCACTCTTCGCCGCCGCCAGCGAAAGCGTCGCCCTCCTCAACCTCGGCTTCCCGGAAACATCCATTCACTCGCTCGAACCGGGAGAGGTCATCATCATCCAGAACGGCGAGTTCAAGCGGGAGCGCTTCACCGAGAAACGGGAACACGCACACTGCTTCTTCGAGTGGATCTATTTCGCGAATGTCGCCAGCACCCTGGACGATCGCAGCGTGTACCTCTCGCGAAAGGCGCTCGGCGAGGAACTCGCCAAGAACCTCCATCTCGAGGTGGACGACAATACCGTCGTCGTGCCAGTCCCCGATACCAGCAAAGCCGCCGCCGACTCCCTGGCCTACGCACTGCACATCCCCTCCGTCGAGGGACTCATCCGTAACCGCTACACCGGCCGGACCTTCATCGAGGGCAGTTACAGCCGCGCGAAAAAGGCCGAGTCCAAGTACACCCCCCTCCGACAGGTCATGGAGGGCAAGCGCGTCATCCTGGTGGAGGACTCCATCGTCCGCTCCACCACGATGAAGGTCCTGCTCAAACGGATTCGAAACGAGGCCAAGCCCAAAGAGATTCACGTTCGTGTCGCATGTCCGCCCATCATCGCGCCATGTTTCTACGGCATCGACATGTCCACCTTCGAGGAGCTCTTCGCCACTAGGTTTTTGAAGGGCGGGCCGATCACCGACGAGATCCAGGATCAAATGGCGGCCGAGCTCGGCGCCGATTCCCTCAGGTTCCTGCCGATCGAGGCAATCTCACGTGCCATCGGAATGCCCGATACCCACCTATGCCAGGCCTGTATCAACGCAAAGTACCCCACCCCATGCGGGACTGAGCTCTACCACAAGACGCTGGAAAACTACCAGGCCCGCATGTCCCACACCGGGGACAACCCGCCCAAGCCGTTCAAGGTCTGGGAGCGCGTCCCGTAGACGGTTCAGCCGCGCCCTGATCGCATTCAACGGCCTAAGGTGACCCACCCTCCGCCTGACTGCAATCGCACGTCGAGCCGCCGCGTCAGTCGCTCGAGATAGCCTGACGCGGCGCCGTTTTCGAGCTGGCTTGGGGGGGAGGGTCAATGCTCTAATCCCTGCCTTTAGGGGGAGATGAATTAGATTTGCCGTTTCCCACCAACCAGGCCCGTTGCAGACCTCCCCATTCCCCCTCTGCGCCTCTGCGCCTCTGCGCGAGTCCTCCCCATCCGGTGCCGCAGTGCCTTCAGCTATGCCCCGATGGGTTTTTCGGACGACCGCTGGCTCGGCCCAGAAACGTACACGTACACAGCGAAGCGGTACACGTTCACGTACACG
>ENA-UOOH01003291-UOOH01003291.1-fermentation-metagenome-genome-assembly--contig:-NODE-3291-length-12498-cov-5.580005_pt1 | contig 12498 bp, 8 predicted proteins | sample MGYA00245778_ERZ724025 | MGnify/ENA primary metagenome ERZ724025 (study PRJEB28704, sample SAMN03018313) | fermentation metagenome | biome: anthropogenic terrestrial biome; feature: soil; material... | reverse complement strand
TCTGCTGCTTATATTAAAGCCCATAGAATAAATTAATCTTTCTACTTCCCTTCTTTCTTCAGATATGCTTTTGATTTTATCTTCATCCCTTGGATAAATTTCATAAAGCTTTCTGTATTTATATGGCTCAACTTTTTTCATAAGGACATTAGCACCGCTTCTAAATATCTTTTTTACATTTTCATTATTTTCTTCTGATTCCCCGCTGCAAGCTAAAGCTTTAATGCTGCTTTCATTTTTTAATTTGCTATTTTGATTACAGCAAGATTTTGAAACCACATTAAATGCAGTAGTAGCAGGAAGCTGTATATCCTTTATAAGTATTCTTGTAAGTGCCACTGCCTTCATTGTTAAAAAGGCGCTTCCCATCTTCCCTTCCTTCAAGTTTGTATCTTTATGCGGAATAAATGGGCCTATACCTGCCATATGAACTTTTAAAGATTTTAATAAGAGTATATCCTTTGCATAATCTTCTTCGCCTGTTTTTGGAAGACCAATCATAAATCCGCTTCCAACCTGATAGCCAAGGTCACTTAGCCATCTTAAACACTCCATTCTTTTTTTAAAAGATGAATGTGGATGATACATATTATATAAAGCCTCATTTGATGTCTCATGTTTCATTAAAAACCTATCTGCTCCATCATTTCTCCATTTTTTATACTCTTCATAGCTTCTCTCGCCAACACTTAATGTTATGGCCATGTTACAGTTTTTCTTTATTTCTTTTATTATGTAAGATATCATATCCTCTGTATAGTACATATCCTCGCCGCTTTGAAGCACAACTGTTTTATAACCTGCATTATTTGCTTCAATGGCATTTTCAATTATTTCATCAGGAGTCATTCTATATCGTTTCAAGTTTTGATTTTGACAGCATAATCCGCAATAATAACATTTGCATCGGCAATAATTTGAAAACTCAATAATTGCTCTTAAATGGATTTCATTATTTGAAGTATTTTTTTTTACTTCATATGCCTTATTAAAAAGGTATTCTGCTTCATCCTCTTTTAATTTTAAAATACAGGTCAGCTCAAAAGCTGAGGGCTCATATCCATCCACAATTTCATTTATAAGCTTGAACATATCCACATTATCCACATACCTTTAATTAAATTTTTGTCATTGCAGATTTTACACTAACATTTTTAACTTTCCCAAGCTTTCCTGTCATAGCTCCTATTTCATCTGATGTTCCATCCACAATAATAGATATTACTGATATTCCCCTATCTCTATATGGAATCCCCATCCTTCCAACTATAATATAAGAATAATCATGTAATATTTGATTTACATCCTCTGCGCTTTCTAAATCTTCTACAACAATTCCAACAACGCCTACTCTCTTTTCCATCACTCATATCCCCCCTTTAACTTTAATTTTTTCATGTCATGTCCTACAAGAAGCAATCTATGTCATATCATCCGTTATTCCCCACCTAAGCGGGAGTATTACGGATGATAGACTTCGGCAAAAGCACAAAAAAAAGACCTCCGCAAAAGCTGAAGGCCATATAACCACGCACACATATCCCTCCTCCTTTTGCTCAGAAAACTCCTTGCAATAAGATTTAGATTAATTATTTATATTCATTATATCATTTGTTCCTTTTTAATAAAACTACATTTTAAAATTTAAGTTGCCTTATGTTTTTAATCCGAAGTGAAGAACCAATCTAAGGGCATAGCAGCCGTTATTCCCCGCCTTAAATGTGGGTATTACAGATGCTAGCCATCGGATCTTTTTTAAATACAGTCAACTTTTTTAACCAAATATATTTGGATTTATTTTATTTGGCTGCTCATCAGGATGGTTAAGAGGCTTTGATGCAGGACCTTCTATTATATCCCCATCAATACTAAACCTTGAGCCATGGCAAGGACAATCCCAAGATTTTTCACCATCATTCCATTTTAATTCACAGCCAAGATGGGTACAGGTTTTATCTACCATATGAATATTTCCCTTATTATCCTTATATGCACCTATCTTTTTTCCATCCACTTCTACTGCCCTTCCCTCTCCATTTTCAAGTTTAAAATCTTTTGGAGCTGCCTTAAGTTTCCCTGTAACTAATTCTTTTACAACATCAGCATTTTGGTTTATAAATTCTTCAGCCGATGCACTGATATCAGTTCTTGAAGGATAAAATACAGGCAAATATGGGCTATCACCCTTTACAATCAAATCCTTAATTATGAGGGCAGCTGCAGTTCCGCTAGTCATTCCCCATTTTTTAAATCCAGTAGCTACATAAATATTGGGTGTTTTAGAGGTAAGGTTTCCTATATAAGGTACATCATCCACAGTCATGCAATCCTGTGCAGACCATCTGTAAAGAATGTTTTGAGTTTTAAAAGTTTCATTTGCAAACTCAATTAAATTATTGTAACGAGAATTTGTATCTGTTTCATCCCCAACCTTATGATTTTCTCCAGCTATAATCACCATTTCTCCATCCTTATACCTTTGAGAACGCATCGACCGGGGTGGGTCTTCTGCATTTATAAACATTCCTTCTGGAAAAGGCTCATTTGTTTTTATCGCTATTATATAGGATTTTTCAACATACATCCTTGAAAAATAAAATCCTTTGCCATCATAAAAAGGAAAATGCGTTGAAATAATAATTCTTTTTGCATGAATTTTAAATCCTTTTTCAGTTACAACAGATAATTCATCCCCTTCTTCTATGTCAACAGCCCTAGTGTTTTCAAATATTTTAACCCCTTTATTGCTTATTTCATTAGAAATAGCAAGGAGATACTTTCTTGGATGAAATTGAGCCTGATTATCAAATCGTATGGCAGCTTTAACTGTAAAAGGCAGTGGTATTTCCTTCATATAATATGCATCTATTCCAAGGCTTTTTGCAGCATCTACTTCATCTTCAATTGCTTTTATATAATTATTGTCTTTTGTATAAATATAGGCAGATTTTAAAGAAAAATCACAATCAATATTGTTTTCCTTAACAGTATTTTCAATAAACCTTATAGCAGATTCATTAGCTTCTGCATACTGCTTAGCCTTATCCTCCCCCATTTGCTTTTTTAAATTATTGTAAATTAAACCATGCTGCGAAGTAATCTTTGCTGTTGTATGAGCTGAAGTCCCATGAGCTATCTTATTTGCTTCAATTACCGCAACTTTAAACCCTTCTTTTTGCAATAAATAAGCTGCTGTAATTCCAACTATTCCTCCGCCTATTATAGCTATATCTACATTTATATTTTTATCTAGTGCTGGGTAATTAGTTTCAGCTGTAGAATCAATCCAATAAGATTTTGGCGGCGTATTAAAAATTTCATTTACAAATTTCCTATTGCTCATTGTATCCTCTCCCTAAAATTTTATCCGAAGCCTCATGACCTATTTTGCTTAATTTATCTTTTGCAAATTGAGTAAAAAATATTCAAATAGATAAAAAAAGATGTTAGCCACATAAGATAACTAAACCATGATAATAGGTAGGCTACATCGTATTTAATGTAGGCTCTACCTATTATTTTTTTACTGTATAGAATATAAAATATTACACATAATAAACAGTGAACAAAGTATATAAGATAAAGTAAGAAAAGGTAGAAGTTGAGTGCAGGAGTCCAACCGAAGGGCGGAAGGCAGGGAACACCTTCACTTAAAACAATAGGAGGAACCTTTATGCGGGTAGAAGAGATAATAACACCAGAGAACAAGACGAGATATTTACTTGTTGATGATGATGGAGAGCCAGTAAAACCAGTTTTAAAGTTCTTGAAATATAAAGATAATAGCGGTAAGGCAAGGAACACCTTACGTGCATATTGCTATCATCTAAAAGCATTCTTTGATTTTTTACAGCAGAAAGAAATGGATTATCTTAATATAGGTGTAGATGAAATGGCAGAATTTATGAGATGGCTCCAGAATCCATATGGCAATGTAAAGGTAGCACCAATAAAACCTTTAGAGCCAGTTAAGAAGCCTCGTACAGTCAACATATATATCTCTACAGTTATGGAGTTTTATGACTATCTGATGAGGCATGAGGATTATTCTATTCAATTATCAGAGAAGTTAAAAAGGCAAATATTAGGTTCCCATAGGGGATTTAAAGATTTTCTATACCATATCAACAAATCGAGAGACTATGATGCAAAAGTTTTAAAGGCTAAAGTACCAAAAGAACAGCCTAAAACCATATCAAAAGAGAAAATTGCACAGTTAATAGATGCCTGTTCTAATTTGAGGGATAAGTTCCTCATCCAACTTTTATGGGAAAGTGCAATGCGAATCGGCGAAGCATTGGCTTTATGGCTTGAGGACTTTGAAATTGATGCAAGAAGAATACATATCAGGGATAGAGGGGAACTTCCAAACCTCGCTGAAATAAAGACTATATGCAGCCCAAGAATCATAGATGTATCGGCAGACCTTATGAATATGTACATGGATTATGTAGCAGAATACCATACCGATGAAGTTGATACAAACCATGTATTTATTAAATTATTTGGGGATAATCAATATCAACCTTTGGAATATCCTGATATTAATTCCCTTTTTATGCGGTTACGTAAAAAGACAGGAATATATGTCACTCCCCATATGCTCCGTCATTCTTCACTGACTGAACTGCGAAAGGCTGGGTGGGGAATAGAATACCTGCAAAAGCGTGCAGGTCATGGATGTATACAATCAACATATATTTATATGCATCCTGATGATGATGATATACGTAATGACTGGGAACAAGCCGAGAAAAGAATGGAACTCAAAAAAATAAATAATGGAGATGAACATAAGTGAGCATCGCTTATCAAATTAAGCCAACTGAAGAAAAAAAGCAGGAAATTAATAATTTCTTGAATAGTTACTGGGGCAATGATGTATGGGATACTAGAGATACTTTCTTTGATGATTTACGTCCTTCAAAATGGAGTTTATCCGCTAAAACAATTGACTTTTCTGCATTTAACTCATTGATTAAAAACGAAGTAAAGTACATGTTTGCTTACCGATTACAAAGAAAAGAAATCAGATTGATTTCTATAACTGCATATGGTGTAGCCCTTAATCATCTTGCTGAATTTTTAAATACCTATTACCCTAGGGCAGCCAGCATTGCAAATATTCCTTATGACAAGGCCATATTGCAGTGGCGTTCTTACCTTATTGATAAAGAAATGAGTATTAATGATAATGGTAAAATCTCTAGCAATCAATATGAAACAGTGTTTAATCAATTATATTCTTTCTTTGTAAATCTGTATGATACCCGTGATGAATATGAAAAGGATGTATGGGATTGCCGTAAAATTGCAGGAGCAAAGATTACAGAAAACCTATCAGCATACTATCTTAATTTTACTGATATACCTTTAGAATTTCGAGAATTGATAAAAAGGTATATTAAATTCAGGACAACCAACAATTCTCGTAGCCAATGCCAAACTGATATAATGGCGTTGCGTCTATTTACAAATTTTATTCATAAGCAAGAGCCTTTGTGGAAAGATTTAAAATTACTTACAAGAGAGCATATTGAAGATTATCTTGCCTGGTATAAGGGCTATACATATGGATGGGAAAGTCAGCACGTCAGATATTTAATCAATCTTCGAACCTTCTTTGATTATATACAACGTGCCATGTATCCTGAAGCACCAGAATTACCAGCAGCATGTTTGATATTCAAGGAAGATATCCCAAGGAGACCACAAAAAACTGAAAATGATATTAAATATATACCCGAAGGTGTTATACAACAGTTGGAAGATAATTTAGGATACCTAACTCCTTCAGAGTATATACCCATTGTTGTTTTATTAAGAGCAAGCGGTTGGAGAATATCTGATATACTTAATTTACGGTACGATACCTGTTTGGAACGCACATCTCAAGGTTGGTATCTATGCGGTGATATCCCAAAAACACAAGTGTTAAACCATCATGTACCGATAACTGACGAAGTGGCTGCTATAGTGCAATCGGCAGTTGAAGAAGTAAAAGAAAAAAGTACAAATGACAATAACCCAAACCATCTGCTATTTGTCAGATTTGATGGTAAAAGAAAAGGACGCTGCCCAGAAGGAGTATCAATACAGAGAGCCCTCAATCGTCTTGCTGAAAAACAAAATATTACAGATGACCAAGGTAGAATATTTCATTTTGGAAACCATGCTTTCCGTCATACCAAAGGAGTTGAACTAATCAATAATGGTATGAATATTTTACATGTTCAAAAATGGATGGCTCATGCTTCCCCTGAAATGACACTTCGGTATGCAAAAATACTTGATACAACCATGCGTAAATCATGGGAAGAAGCAACCAAACAGGGATTATTTAAGATTGATGAGATGGGTAAAATCAAAAGGATTGATGTTTGTGATATTCAGAATGAAGACATAATTGAATGGGAATATATTCGAAGCAATCTTGATGCTGTAAGAATGCCTCTTGGTTACTGCATGAAGCCTAAAAAGCAGGAATGTCATACTCAATTGAATCCATGCCTTACTTGCAGGAATCTTTGTACTACTCCCGATTTTATACCGCAGTATGAACTTGAAATACAGGAAACGAAGGCTTTAATTGAACGTGGCAAAGCCCAAGGTCGAACAGTGTGGGTAGAAAAGAATCAAACCCTTTTAAACCGATATCAAGATATTCTATCAGTATTAAAAGAAGGGCGAATACATCATACCGCTGGCAAAAAAGGTCGTGAATATATTGGGGAGGAACGTAATAATGTCAAGTAACCATATACGGAATACAGAAGGTTTAATAGAATTCTCTCAAAAGAAACAGCAGGAGACAGCCCAAAAAGTTGATAAGGCCATTCAAGAACTTACTAAATTAAAAGGCAAAATTAATTTCAACAGTGTTGCAGAAGAGGCCGGAGTTTCAAAAGCATATCTTTACAAGCATCCTGAAATCCGTGAACGTATAGATATGCTTCGAAAGCAGCAGGAAGGACTACCTTCTCCAGGACAGGTAAAGCGAGAAATGACTGATGCCAGCAAGGATGTGCTTATTGCTGCTAAAAACAAGCATATTAAAGAATTGCAAGACGAAAACAAAAGGCTAAAGGATATACTAAAACGTAGATATGGGGAAGAATATTAAAAGATACATGGAATATATATAAACAAAGACGGAAGCAAGTATTTAATTTGCTTCCGTCTTGATTAGTTCAGATATCCGTAATGGTTAACATCCTTTAATAATCATTTCAGCAGTTCCTCTGTTTGTTGCAAGAGGTACACCGTGAACATCACATATTCTAAGCAGTGCTGTTATATCAGGTTCGTGAGGCTGGGCAGTTAAAGGATCTCTTAAAAAGATAACCATATCAATGCCTCCGCATGCAACTTTCGCCCCTATCTGCTGGTCTCCCCCTAAAGGGCCTGATAAAAACCTAGTAATATTAAGACCAGTTGCTTCATGAATAATCTTTCCTGTAGTTCCTGTAGCATATAAATTGTGCTTTGAAAGAACATCCATATGCTTCTTAACAAAATCCACCATTTCATCTTTCTTTTTATCATGTGCAATCAATGCAATATTCATCGTATCCCCCCTACTTTTAATTAATATTTTAACAATTATAAATATTATTACTCGTTCTTACACAACCCCTTAACGTAATCATAGTATTTACTACAGATTTTAGCAATAGAAATTATAACACTGCTGCAATTCCTAATTTAAAATCATTAATGAGCAAATTACAGCGAAGAACGATAGGGGCTGTTGCGAATAACATGATTATGAAAAACACAAAAACAGCAAAGATAAGAAAAATATATGGAATAAACATAGCATGGGGAACGGTCTTGACCGTTCCGTTGATGGGCGAGCGGAATCTAGGGGAAGCGATGCTAACACCCAGTAACAATCTCATTCTATGGCATTTGCATAATGATCAGAATTTAGGAGGGCAAAGCGGTCAAGACCGTTCCCTGCATTTAGGTTTTAAAAAGCTTAGTTTGGTTTCTGAAACTATTATTCCAATAAAAATCATAATACAGCCCGCAACCATCCTGAAGGTAAACACTTCTTTAAGAAAGATTACAGAAAGAATGAACCCAAATACAGATTCCATGCAGAGCATTATTGATGCTCTTATAGGGTTTGTGTACTTTTGTGCTACATTTTGAATTAAAAAAGCAATCATTGTACTGAAAATCCCAAGATATAAAACTGCAATAATTCCTTTCGGATCAAGCTTCTCAGGAGAAGGTTCAAATAAAAGGGAGCAAAATATAGATGCAATAGCTGTAAAACCGAGCTGTATTATTGTAAGTATAATTGGATCTCTATTTTTAGTAAGCTCTCCAACTAAAACAATGTGAGCAGCAAAGCAAACAGCACACAAAAGAGTTAAAAAGTCACCAAAATTAATATGTATTCCATTATCCAGTGTTAAAAGCCCTATACCTAAAAAAGCTAAAACCACAGATACAAAGGAATATATATCCGGCTTCTCCTTGGTAATAAACCAAGTTATAAAAGGGACAATAACTACATTGGTACCAGTTAAAAATGCCTGTTTACCTGCATATGTATATTGAAGTCCTATAGTTTGAAGTGCATACCCAGCAAACAGGAAAATTCCTATAATACTTCCTGCCTTTAAATAATCTTTGTTTATTTTTTTAACCCTTTTCCAAAATACAATCATGGGAATTACGCTGGCTATCCCAAATCTTAATGCCATAATATAAAAAGGTTTAATATTACTGTTTAAGGCATTTTTAGTTGCAATAAATGCTGCTCCCCATATAAATGCTGTAATTAAAAGTGATAAATCTGCATAAAAAGACTTTTTACTGTCCTCCATACAAAAACCCCCTAAGTGCAAAAATAAGTATATATAGATAATATTATTATATATATTATTTTATAGCAATAAAGTATCTGATTATATTGAATTTTCTAAAAATCAATGTTAAAATTTGCTTAAACTGAAAGGGGGGATTGATTTGAATAAGTTAGCAAAATTCGTAGTAAACCATAAAAAGTTTATATTGATTTTATATGCTGTTTTAATTCTTTTATCTCTGTTTAGTATGAACTTCACATCCATTAACTACGATTTAAGCTCTTACCTTCCAAGTGATATGAATTCAATTAAGGGCAGAAATATACTTGAAAATGAATTTAAAATAAAAGGGACAGCTTCAGTACTTTTAGAAGACAAACCTTATTTTGAAGTGCAAAATATAAAAGATAAAATAAGTAAAGTTAAAGGAGTTAAATCTGCTGTATGGCTTGATGATGCTGAGGATATTAAAAAAGCTGAAAGTTTTATGGATGAAAGCATAAAAAAAGAATTTGTCTCAGGAAAATACAGCCTTATACAAGTTCAATTTGATGATGATAATGACTCTTTAAATACGAAAAAAGCTCTCAGTGAAATAGAAGAAATTATTGGAGACAGTGGCTTAATTGGCGGACCTGCTGCTGTATCTAAAGATGTTAGGGAAACTACTGACAGGGAAATGACTTATTACTCCATTGCAGCCTTCATAATAATTTTAATAATACTTTTTATGGCTATGAGCTCTTTTATTGAGCCAATACTTTTCTTTATAGCAATTGGCACTGCAATACTTTTAAACGCAGGAACAAATTTTATATTTAAGAGTATTTCCTCAACCACCTACTCTGCAGCAAGCATACTTCAACTTGCAGTTTCCATGGATTACTCAATTTTTTTACTTCATAGGTTTATTGAGGAAAAAAATAATTGTAAAAATAAAGATGAGGCTATGATTGAGGCTATTAAAAAAACCTTTGATTCCATATCTGCCAGCGCACTTACAACAATATGCGGCTTTTTAGCTCTTATAGTAATGAAATATGGAATTGGAAGAGATATAGGTCTTGTTTTATCAAAAGGAGTTCTTTTTAGCCTTATTACAGTTATAACTCTTCTTCCCTGCTTAATACTTTTATTTGATGATAAAATTGAAAAACATCAGCACAAAATATATCTTCCAAACTTTAATAAATCATCAAAATGGCTAATTAAACATAGATATGTTTCACTAATAATTGCAATTATAACCGCAGTACCAGCTTTTTTAGCTCAATCAAACCTTAAATATTACTATGCAAATGAAAAAACTCTGCCACCTACATCAATATCAAATATATCTAACAGTAAAATAAATGATATTTTTTCTAACCAAAATAAATTAATTATGATAGTTCCAAAGGATAATAAATTAAAAGAAACAGAGCTTATGGACAGCATTGAAAAAATTGATAATGTTAAAGAGGTTGCCGGGCTCTACTCTGCCGTTGATAAATTTATACCAGATTCTTTTATTCCAAAAGAAGCAAAGGACAATTTTGAATCAGATAAATACAGCTACTTCATAATAACTTTAAATTCAGAGTTAGAAGGGAAAAATACAAAAGATGCTATAAATAAAATAAGAAATGCGGCAAAAGGTAAATTTAATGAATGGTACCTAACAGGGGAAGCTGCCATATACTCTGACCTTGAAGATGTAACCTCAAAGGATTTTGTTAATGTAACAATACTATCCATAATTCTTATTGGGATAATAATTTTAATTACTTTTAAATCTATCTCTATACCTCTTATTCTGATTTTTGTAATTGAGCTTGGAATATGGATTAATTTATCCATACCATATTTTCAAGGTAAATCCTTAAACTTTATAAGCTTCATAATAATAGGAGCTATTCAGCTTGGTGCCACTGTTGATTATGCAATACTTTTCACATCAAGGTATAAAGAAAATATAGAAGTAATGCCTAAATATGATGCTGCAGTAAAAACAATAAAGGATACAGGGCGCTCAATACTTACAAGTTCCCTTATACTCATAGCAGGAACCCTTAGTGTATCCTTTATAACAAGCATAAGAAGTGCTTCAGAGCTTACACTTTTAATAGGAAGAGGAGCCATAATAAGCCTTATACTAGTCCTTACAGTTCTTCCTACCCTTCTTATGATCTTTAACGGTTTTATAAAATCAACCACCTACAAGTGGCCAAAGGAAATTAAATGAGGAGGTATATTATGAAAAAAACATTTTTATGCATAAGCCTTGTTTTGGTAATGCTTTTTACGTCTTTTACAACTGCATTTGCTGAAGCTTTTAAAGATGAAACTATATATGTTAACTTAAAAAACGATGGAAATGTTTCAGATATAAAGGTTGTAAACCATGTTCATGGCTTTGATGATTCAGATTACTTTATAGATTATGGAAAATATAGTGATATAAAAAATTTATCAAATGATGCAAAGCCTGAAATTAAAGATGATACAGTAAAATGGCCCACAAGTCTTTTAAAGCAGGGAGATTTATATTACGAAGGCACAATAAATAAAGAGCTTCCGCTGAATTTTGAAATAAAGTATTTTTTAGATGGCAGTGAAATAAAAGCTGAAGATTTAGCTGGAAAAAGCGGGGACTTAAAAATAAACATAAAAGTAAAGGAAAATTTTAAGGATAAAAAAAACAAGCCTGCATTCCTGACGCAAATACAATTAAGCCTTGATCTCGATAAGTTTTCTGATATCAATGCAAAAAATGCTACTTCAGCAATTGTTGGTAAAAAAATGAATATTAATTTTATATATCTGCCCTTTGGTGATGGCGATTTTACTTTAGAAGCTAAGGGTAAAAATATAGAGCTTGACCCAATTGTTATATCCATTGTTTCATCCTCAAACGGTATTCCAGAAGAAATAAAAAAGAAGGGCAATGAATTTTCATCTGGAATAAATAAAATGTCAGATGCAGGAGATAAGCTTGAGGGAGGAAGTAAGGATATAGTAGATGGTACAGTAAAGCTTAAAGGTGGGCTTTCGGGATTAAACAGCGGACTTTACAAAGTCTATGAGGGCTCTAATGAAGTAACGTTAAATTCAAAGAAAATATATGGGGGCTTTTCTCAGTTTGACAGCGGTCTTTTGGATTTTAAAAACAAGAGCAGTGAGCTGTCAGATGGTGTAAAAAATATTGACGAGGGTTTAAATTCCCTATCAAAAGAAAGCAGCAGCATAAAAGAGGGGCTTTCCAGCTTAAATGATGGAACTTCAAAGCTAAATGCCGGATTAGGCAATGTATCTGCTGGTATGTCAGAATTAGACAAGGAGCATGAGGATTTATGCAAGCTTGCAAAACTTCTTTCAAGTAGCAGCGACCCTCAGGTTAAAATGCTGGCTCAAGGAGTTTTAGAAGAGGGAAAAGCTATAAAATCTCTTGATGGTGCTTTAAAAGAAAGCTCTAAAGCAACAGAAACAATATCTCAAAATATTAATAATGTTTATTCAGGATATGAAAAATATAATGAGGGATTAAAAAGCACTACTCTTGGGATGAATAAATTAAATACCGAAATGTCTATCCTTCCTGAAAAAATAAATGAAATGTATTCGGGACACACTAAATTAACTTATGGATTAAAAAATATGACTTCTGGATATGAAAGTATGAAAGATGCATATTATA
>ENA-UOOH01003283-UOOH01003283.1-fermentation-metagenome-genome-assembly--contig:-NODE-3283-length-12545-cov-5.621938_pt1 | contig 12545 bp, 13 predicted proteins | sample MGYA00245778_ERZ724025 | MGnify/ENA primary metagenome ERZ724025 (study PRJEB28704, sample SAMN03018313) | fermentation metagenome | biome: anthropogenic terrestrial biome; feature: soil; material... | reverse complement strand
GCGCAGACTTCAGTATAACGACCGTACCAGGATCGAGCATCAGTTAGCTTCGATGCATATTCCCCAAGGTTCATCGGTATTGGATATCGGATCGGGACCCGGCACCCTTGCGGTACCTCTGGCTCAGTTGGATTGCGAGGTAACGATCGTAGAACCCTCTCTGCTTATGGTGAACGCTATGGAAAAATACCGGACTCTTGCGGGTTCGCGGCCGATTCGGGTGATCCAAAAAGACTGGGAATCTGCAAAACCCGATGAAATAGGAACACATGACTATGTGATCGCCTCACTTTCCCTCATGATGGGAAATATCCGGGAATCACTGCTGAAAATGGATGCTGCCGCGACCCATGCAGTCCATCTCTTCTGGTTTCTGGTCCCTCCCTCGTTTTCGCGCGGCAATTGTGATCTCTGGCCGCTTCTGCATGGCGAATCGTACTGTTATGAACCAACAGCCGACATGCTCTGGAATGTGTTGTTCCAGCTCGGCATCCATGCAAATATGATCGTCGAAACAAAGAAGAGCGGATCGAATTTCCGCAGTATCGACGAGATAAAAGTGGATTATTATACCCGGCTTATCGCGAAAACCGATGAACAAAAGGAGATCGTAGACAAATATCTCGACGACCGGCTGATAAAAACGGAAGAGGGATATCTCATGCCGGGAAATGCAAAGACAGCGCATATCTGGTGGGAAAAATAATCTCCTCAACCGTATTTCTCCTTTTTCGAACAGCTTAATACCCTGCACATCTATGTTGAATATACGCAATGACCGATCCAACACATACAGATGATTCAGGCTACTGGTTTTCCGCCGGCGAACGCGAACGTGATGCGGGAAATTTCCGTCAGGCGCAGCTGTGTTTCGAGCGGGCGGCGGTACTTTCTCCTTACAATGCCGTGTACTGGTCTGAGTTGGGTCTGGTGATGTATGAAAATGATGAATCCGGAGCTGATGCTCTTCGCTGTATCCGTCATGCTCTTGAACTCGACCCCCGTTGTGCTGCGATCTGGTGTGCAAAGGGTGTGATCCTCTTTCGTCAGGGAGATCCCGAAGCCGCTGTCGTGGCATTTCAGAGGGCAACGAATCTGAATCCCCGTGAGGCCGATTACTGGATGAATCTCGGCCTTGCCTATGCCGCTCTCGAAGAGTACCATCCGGCATGCCAGGCCTTTGAGATCGGGATCGAGATCGTTCCAACCGATGTCAGTTTCTGGGAACGAAAAGGAACCGTCCTTCTTGCCCTCGGTGAAAAAGAGCGCGCAGAACACTGTTTTGCCAATGCCCGCCGCTTTGCCTGAGGGTAGTATTTTATCCCGATCGGATCACACCTGCCGTTTCGAGTTTATGATAGAGATATCCGTCACGCACTCCCGATCTGCTGACGATCACGGTGTTGCTGGAATAATATCCGGCAATCGTCTGCAGAATGATCATTCCCGGAACAAGCGTATGGATTCTTTCGGGAGCAACCTTCAGTATCTGAGAGATCGCGGTTTTTCGGTTCGTTTCAGCCAGATCGATCATCTTTTGGAGATCGCGGCAGGAATATTCGGCACCAGTTGATCCTTTTCCGTTCAATAGATGATTCAGACGGCAGCTTGCCCGTATCGTGCCGCCCACGCCGCATATGATATCGGTGGGAATAGGTTTGCAGGGAAGAGGAATAGAAGCAAGCTGCGCCGTTACCTCCTTTTCGATAGCCTTTCGTTCCTCGGCGGCCGGGAGAAGGTCGGAGACAAATGTAGTATAGGCATTCAAAGAGCCGATCGGCAGCGATTTGGTGGTGATTATCTCATCATCTTTGTAAAAAACCAGTTCGGTGCTGCCCCCGCCGATGTCCACCAAAAGACCGTCATGCATTTCGATCGTCTGCGTCGCTCCGTAATAATCGAATACCGCCTCCTCTCTGCCGCTTATCACATCAACATCGAATCCCGTCTGTTTCTTGATCTCTGACGTGACTTCCAGCGTATTTTCTATGTTTCGAAGCGAGGCGGTAGCAAATATATACAGACGTTCGACCCGCACGTTCTCAAGAATCATCTTGAAATCGTTCAGGACGTCAACAGCTTTTTGGATACCTTCCGGGGTGAGACGCCGTTTTTTTACATACCCGACCAGCCCCGCCGTATGTTTTTTGCTGAGCTTTGGCACAATCGTGTTGTCGATTACTTTGTACAGCACCAGACGCACCGTGTTGGAACCAAGATCTATTACACCGTACATCGAGGTGATTCCTCCAAAATCATACTTGGTTCTTATCTTACACGCAACGCATCTTAATAATATTCTATAGAAAAAAAGGAGTGTATGGAGTATCAGTTACCGAGTTGACGGATAACATTGACCATTTCGATCGCGCCGACCGCTGCATCGAAGCCTTTGTTTCCGACCTTTGATCCGGCACGTTCGATCGCCTGTTCGAGATTGTCCGTTGTCAGAACACCAAACATGACCGGGATTCCTGATTTCAGCGAGACCGTCGCTATGCCTTTTGTGACTTCATTGCAGACATAATCGTAGTGGCTGGTCGATCCGCGGATCACGGCGCCAAGGCAGATAACCGCATCGTATTTTTTGGATTCTGCCATCTTTTCTGCAATCAGCGGGATCTCGAATGCGCCGGGAACCCAGGCAATTTCGACATCGTCATCTGCGACATCATGTCTTTTGAGAGCATCGAGAGCCCCTCCGAGTAATTTCGATACGATAAACTCATTGAATCTTGCAGCAACGATACCTATTTTGATGTTTTTTGAAACCAGATTTCCTTCGTAAACTTTCATGATAATCTCCTTAACAGTCCATAGGACTCATCTTCTTCTGTTCAACTGGAAGAGCTGCAGCTTCCTGCTTTCTCCGGTAGGCCTGGAGATCTTTGATGGTCACAAAGATCAGGTTATACTGCTCGGCCATCGAAATAAGTTCCGGAGTCCGCATCATTTCACCGTTGTCCGCCATGATCTCGCAGCAGAGTCCTGCTTCTTTGAGTCCTGCCAGTCTCATGAGATCGACGGTTGCTTCTGTATGTCCCTCACGTTCGAAGACACCGTTATCCTTTGCCTGAAGCGGGAACATATGTCCCGGTCTTCGAAAATCCTCCGGCCGTGCATTCGGGTCGATACATTTGCGTGCGGTGATGCCGCGTTCGACCGCCGAGATGCCTGTCGTGGTATCGACATGATCGATCGAGACCGTGAATGCCGTTTCGTGGTTGTCGGTATTTTTTACAACCATCGGCGGAAGGCAGAGTTTTTCGACGAGGCTTCTCGCCATCGGCATGCAGATCAGCCCTCGGCCGTATTTTGCCATGAAGTTGACATTTTCCGTCGTGGCATGTTCGGCGGCACAGATCAGGTCACCTTCGTTCTCTCGGTTCTCATCATCGGTGACGATGATCATCTGTCCGTTCCGAAGAGATTCCAGGGCCTCTTCGATCGTGTTAAATGTAAACATAGCTAAAATCCTGCTTTGCTGAGGTATTCCTCGGTTATCACGCACTTCTGCGGCTCATTTTTCTGTCTTTTGGCAATGAACCGTTCGACGTATTTTCCAATCATATCACACTCCAGATTTACTGCATCTCCTTGCGATTTCATGAGAAGAGTGGTGGATTTTTCCGTGTGGGGAATGATTGCAACGCTGAATGAATCCTGCGTTACGGCAGCCACGGTCAGACTGATCCCGTCGACCGCGATGGATCCTTTCTCAACGATGTATTTGAGTATCTCCGGACCTGCAGTAAACGTGATCCAGACAGTTCGCTCATCCCGGCGGATCGTGGAAATTATGCCTGTTCCGTCAACATGCCCCGTGACAATGTGTCCTCCGAAGCGGCCGTTTGCGGACATGGCACGTTCGAGATTCACGGAACTTCCGGTTCTGAGAGCTCCAAGCGAGGTTCGTGCGAGTGTTTCGCTCGTGGTGTCGGCATCGAAACTTTGCCGGTTCAGTCCGCTTACGGTAAGACACACACCGTTTACAGCAACGCTGTCTCCCAACTTCAGGTCTTCAAAAATCCTGTTTCCCTGAATGGAAAGGACAGAGGAGTTTTGACCTTTCATGATTCTGGTCACAGTTCCAATCTCTTCTACAATTCCGGTGAACATGATTATTTACTCCTGTGCAGGTTGAACCAGCCTTAGTATTTATTCGACTCGTACACATATAATCATTCCTCTATTTGAGTTGCCAATCAAAAATGAGTTGAGTTAATCTGACAGCACCATGGATTTATAGGCGGTCACTTCCTTCATACTACTCATGACACAGAATATAGAGGACATCCTGCATGCTGAAGAGATTGGGACAACGATCTCCTGCGGCAAAGCACATATGATCGCTGAAAAATATCAGATTCCTCTAACCGAGATCGGCAGCTGGTGTATGAAAAACAACATCAAGATATCTCACTGCATGCTTGGCTGCTTCAAATAATTTTCCGGATCCGCACCGGCTGCATACGGGCGGCAGCATCCAGCGACGTATTCTGGATCAGGTCTCTGCTCTGTGCATCCACATAATGTGACGGCATAAACACCGTTTTTTCCAGAATCTCATCAGTGATTCTGACAGTTCCAGAAAAAATCTCGTCTTTGGTTTCGATCTCCACCCTGTCCCCCCCGCTGATCCCTAGTTCTTTTGCATCCTTTGGGTGGATCTCGATCCAGTTTGCCGTCTGCGTACTGCTCCGGGTCATCTTCCCGGTATCCCAGTGGAAGATGCACCTCCCCATAGAAAACAGAAACGGAAACTCAGGCGTCGTATCTTCGCAGGTTCGCGTCCACTCCGCAGGAATGAACCGGGCTTTCCCGTTTACCGTGGCAAATTTTTCGGCATAGAGCTGCTCACTTCCTGCTTCAGTGATTGGCCACTGCATACCTTCCGGCCGCCCGACTTCATCGTATGTCATCCCGGAATAGATCGGGGTCATCCGCACGATCTCGGCAAAGATCTCTCCGTATGATCTCCAGGGAAACTGCTCTGCATATCCCATCTTTTCTGCAAGGAGCGTGAGGATCTCCCAATCCTGCTTTGCCTCCCCGATCCCCTCCTGAGCTTTCTGCAGCCGCTGGACGCGGCGTTCCGTATTCGTCTGGGTTCCGTCCCTTTCTGCAAAACATACTGCCGGCAAAATGACATCAGCAAACTCTGCAGTCTCATTTAGAAAAATATCCTGAACCACCACGAACTCCAGATGAGAAAATGCCTCCCGTGACTGGGTCAGGTCGGAGCTTGAAAGCACGGGATTCTCGCCGAGAACGTACATGGCTTTGATCTCGCCCGTGTTCTTCTGCAGACGATCCATCATCTCCGTACTGTCGAGTCCGCGGGTCGGTCCGGCGATCCCGTCTGTAAACTTCCATTCCCGGGAGAAAAATGCGTGGGCTTTCGGATCATCGACCCGCTGATATCCCGTAAAGTATTCGGGGAGGATCCCCATATCGCAGGCCCCCTGGATGTTGTTCTGTCCCCGAAGGGGGGATACGCCGGCTCCTTTCTTTCCGATGTTTCCGGTTAAGAGCTGAAGATTAGCAATGGCATGAATGACGTCATCCCCGTTCCCGAATTTCGTGACTCCGGTTGAATAGATGATTGTGCATGCTTTTGCCGAAGATATCCATTCCGCGGCCTGGAGGATCGCCTCGGGAGAGACGCCTGTTGCCTTGGAGACATGGTCGAGATCGTAGGCCGGTTGTATGATCCGGTCATAAAATGCCGGATACCCCTCTGTCCGTGCTGCGATGAATCCGGCATCTTCCCAATGGTTTTTGCAGATTACCTGCATTATCCCATTCAAAAGGGCAACATCCGAGCCGTTGAAGAACTGCAGGTTCAGATCAGCGGTCGAGCCGGTGAACGTCTTCCGCGGATCCGCACAGATATATTTGGCGCCCTTCTGCTGGGCCATAATGATCGCCCGCCCAATCAGGGGGAACTGACGAAACACGTTTGAGCCGAGAACGAGAATACAGTCTGCTTCTGCGATATCCGAGATACTATTCGTCATTGCGGGATACCCGAACGAATCGATGAGGGGCTGGACGGTCGATGTGTGGGACAGACGTTCGCAATGATCGATATTGTTGGTTTTTAGGACGCCGCGTGCGAACTTCATCATCACATAGTTGTCTTCGTTGGAGACACGCGGGGAGGAAAGGATCCCGATTTCTGAAGGGAGATACGTTTTCAGTCGGTCCGCCGTATAGGTTAGTGCCTCTTCCCAGGAGACTGTTTCAAGAATCCCCTTCCTTCTTATCATGGGATGCGTGAGACGATCCGGCGAGTTGACGAACTCGGCGGCGGAGAGACCGCGGGCACAGAGTTTACCGGCGTTTACCGGGGATCTTGGGTAGGGATGCACACCACGGACCCGCCCGTCTGCTGCTGCTAGCAAGAGGCTGCATCCTGTTCCGCAGTAGGGACAGATGGTTCGGATCAGACGAACATCCATGTTGGTTATGTAAGTATGTGCGGATGAGTGATATTATTCTTTATCCGTGGGAAGCAAAACGATCTCTTCCCGTACCCGATCCATTCATAATTCCTCATGTCCAATATGTATCCGCGTGAGAGGGAGCACACGGCTGACGGTGGTCAATTCGAGACCGCTGAGGAAAGTCCTCCCACCACTCAGGTACACAGCCGTACGCAAGTACGGGTGGCGAGAGTCACAGCTCTGGAACAGAAACGACACGTCCTCTTCTGAGCAATGAAACAGCAGGTGAAGCTGTTGAGCGTCGAGGCTGAGGGACCGATGGAACGGCGAATCTCTGTGGGTGCAAGTTGGAACAGGGTCGATACGGGTGCCTGACCCAATGATCCGGGTACAACGCTAAGCCGAATGCCGTAAAAACAGGAGGAGGCTTATCACTCCGACTCACGCATCTTCTTCTTTTGGTCCATTTCCGGTATCACTAAATAGCTTTGGCGCCGATTAAAGTCTGATTAAACATGGGAGGCAATTTTGAGTGTACACAGTGCGGGCTTTGCTGTCTTGGGATCGGGGAGATCGTCAGAATGGACAAACAACTCTCCCAGTACGGGTTTGTCGTAAAAAACGAAGTCGTCAGGGAGATGCGTCAGGCCCTCATCACGCCGGAATACCGGGAACTGTTTGATAACGATCACTCCGTTCAGGAGGAAAACAAATCTGCCTGTTTTTTTGTCCGGCGAAAGCCCGACGGCAAATATGTCTGCACCATCCATCCGTACCGCCTCTTCATCTGTAAAGACTATCACTGCTGCGCTGCCCGGATCTGGAAAGGCGGCGAGGAACAAGGCCGGGTCAAAGGCCGCGTCTCGCTCGTCACGAAAGACGAGGAACTCCAAGGGATATGGCGGGAAAACGTCCAGAAACATCCTGATCCGTCCCGCGAATACATCGCGTCCGTGATGGGGGAACACGGCTATTCTATTCTGTTCTATGACGGTGAATGAGATCCCCGTAAAAGACGGCGTTCTTGTCTGCACCGACGGACGGACCGTCAGCCCGGAAAAATGCCGGATGTGCATGCATTCCCGCTACTTCGTGATCGACGGAAAACAGGAACGATCGCCGGCTCTCGCCTTATGTCAGGTCGAACGGGTCACCACAATGCCCGACATTCCCCGCTCGACGGCGGTCGGCTGTGCGGAAAGGCGTGGAGACGGATTCCACAACGTCTCGAATATCTTCTCCTGAATCTAGGACCCGGCAGGCTTCACGCCGGTGATCCGTTCGATTTCGGCGCATGCTTTATTCAGATCGTCCATATAACAGCCGACCGATTCCTTGAACCCTGCATAGCCGTACACTGACTTCAGAGCGAACCCAAGTGCCCGGTCGCCGTCCTCCTCGGCGATCCTTCTTAGGAAGTAGACGATCATCTGGTCCCCGCCGGACTGCTTGAAGATCCTGCCGTACCGCATATGGATATACATCGAGAAAAATACCTTGATCGTTTCCGGGCTCTGCTCGATGATCCCGGCCAGCTTTTCTGCAGCCTTGTTCGGTGCGACCTCTTCCCGATACACCAGTCTTGATACGAGATAGATCTTCTCGAGATCCTCCTCGCTCCACACAAAATCCTCAGCAGCCATTAATATCTATGTAGTGGGCTCTGCCCGATATATCTTTTGACTCTCGATTCGATATCCCTAAGTATTTCCGGGTGAGATGTGTATTCCATGCAGACTCTGTTGTCCACCCCGTTCAAAGCCGTTCTCTTTGATATGGACAATACTCTTTTCGATTTCGTGGAGGCAATGAAAAAGGGCTGCGATGCGGCCGCCGCTTCGGTCGGGGAAGGGACCGGGGACGAACTTTTGAGCTATTATCTGCGGTGGAAGTATCATTTCGAGGACCACACGAATCTCCAGGATTTCATGATGGCCCACAACCGCTTTTCGGTGGAAAAATACTTCGAGGCGGTCGGCGCGTTCGACGAGGCAAAGATGAACTGCCTGACGGCATACCCGGGAATCGAAGGTGTCCTGACCGGTCTGCGGGATGCGGGATACAGTCTCGGGGTCGTGACGGATGCGTTCTCCTACGCGGCCGAACTGCGTCTCGAACATCTGGGTCTGAAGTCCTACTTCGATGTGGTCGTCGGATACGACACGACCGGCTACAAAAAACCGCATCACGCTCCCTTCGAATGCGCCCTCGATCTTCTCGGACTTTCCGCCCACGAGGCTGCCTATGTCGGCGACTCGATACGGCGTGACATCGAACCGGTCAGATCTCTCGGCATGACGGCTGTATATGCGAAGTACGGGGACCGAAACTTTTTTGATCATCCCTCCCTTGCCTGCCCGCAGAAAGTACTCGTAGCGGACACGCCGGCTGATATTCTGCGGCTTTTACGACCATAAATATAGTAATGCTTCATTGCCAATATGATAAAAACACATGATGCTTGATACAGATTTTTTAGCACGTATCGCTCCTTATATTGAACCCCTCACGGCCGAGGAACGTGCCGAATATATTGCGGAAGGCGAGGTGTCGGTAAAGATCCGGGAGAGGGAAGGGATTTCCCCGAAGGATTATCTCCAGCTGGTGGAAAATATCGGCCTCTATCTTGGTAAGACGACCGGCGAAGGCTTCGAGTCGAATTATCAGAAGATCCCGCTTGAAAACGGCAAGACTCTGCTCGTTATCCAGCTGCCGGGCGGCGGCAATCTGAATGTGTTTCTGACCCCCGAGGGCAAAATGATTCTCGATACGGGGTACGGCTGCTATTATAATGACTGCGAGCGAATGCTTCGTGCCGTTGGCGCCGGGGATTTTTCGGATGTGAAGTTCGTGGTCTGTACGCACGGCGATGCGGATCACTGCGGGGCGTCGGGGTATTTCCCGGTTACGCCGGTGATGCATCCGGTGACAAAAGCTCTTCTCGAGAGCGGAACCCGGGGCTATGCATCGCCTAACGGCCGCGAGATCTTAGAGAAGTTCTATACGACGACCATCAACACCTACTCCCGCATGAACGTGCCGGAAACGGTCGAGTACTGTAAGACTGAGCAGGTTGGCAAACGCGGGCTTTTTCCGGTCATCGATTCGTTTTCGTTTGCGGATATGCAGTTCGAGGTGTGGGCAAGTCTCGGGGGCCACATTGCGGGTCAGATCTTTTTGTATGAGCCGCGCGAGGGACTGCTTTTCACAAGCGACGCGCTGCTGAACTTTGCCACACTCTCCAAGGCGCGTGCGGATTACAGTTCGATCGCCGATTCGATGATCGGATCGGTGAACGTGAACAGTGAGACGGCCAGAATCGAGAGACGCGAACTTATGCGGATTGCCAAAGAGTTTGACGAGGAACAAAAAGCCGCCGGCAAACGGCTTTTGATCTGCTGCGGCCATGGGGCAGTCTCTATTTTGGATGAGAACGGGATGCTTTCGCCGTACAGCGAGCCGCTTTATTACTCGGCAGGTTCCTGCTGATCTCTTTTTTTCGACGTTCCCATGGTTTTTTTTCGGCTCGAGAACGGCAGGGTATCTTCGTTTATATATCTTCATGTGGTTTATATGGGTGGTGGAAATTCCTGCCATTATGTAAAACATATTATACTATTGCACCTTACTATTAGTAAGCGAGTTTAAACAGCCCGCGAGATAGATTGCGGCAGCTTCGGTTGCCGGCACAGATCCAAGGATGCGTTCAAGCATTCTGATACCAACAGAGTTCACCACCTGCCTGGTTAATCCAGAATAAACACCACACCAACAGAATTTTTCATACACAAGGGGGTGAATCCAACCCGCGAAAGTACCCCATGCTTTCGCCAGGCACGGCCGAAAGGCTGTGCCATTCCTCCTAAACCAGTTATAAAAAAAGTGTTTTTGCCGGCGTCACTCTGTTTCTTACTTTTCTTCCCCGTCCTTTTCCGTAAAGAGCAGCGTCATCGCCGCGATATCATCACGGTTACCGATCACCACAACCGTATCTCCCTCCTCAAGGACCGTATCTCCGTCCGGCGAAACGATCGCATCCTGTCGTCCCGCCCGCCGCACCGCGATCACCGACACGCCGTAATTCATCCTCAGATGCAGATCACACAGCCGTTTACCTGCGCAGTCACAATCTTTCCCGACCCGGATCTGTTCCACATACGACTTCTCCGTCGAGATAACCTCATCCGCATGCTTCGCCTTCAGCCGGATCGCATCCAGGACCCCTCCGCCGTTCTTCTGCTCTGAAACCGGCGGCTTGCCCCCTCCGGTCCCGTCGAGATACTCATTATACACCTCGCTTCTCACCTGCTGCGAATACATCTCCAGTTCCTGCACCGGGATCTGCTGATTAGCCAGGATTCTCCGGAAGATCTGCAGAGCCGCCTCCTTCTCATCCACGATCACTTCATCAGCTCCCAGCCGGTAAAGCTCGTTCGTCTCCGAGATATATCTCGACCGGGTAATGATCGAGATCTTCGGATTCATCCGGCGTGCGGTCGTCACGATCGCCTTGATAGACTCCATGATCGGGATCGAGATCACGATCGTCTGAGCTTTATCGATCCCTGCAAACTCCAGATTACACTCACGGGACGCATCGCCGTAGACGATATTCTCCCCCCGTTTCTTTTCTTTTGCCACCGTTTCCGCATTCATCTCCAGGATGATGTAAGGGATCCCCATCTTTTTGAGGGCGCGGGACACATACCTGCCGCCAAGCCCGTAACCGACAATGATCACATGTCTATCCAGATCCGTTTCTCCCGGAATGCAGAAATCGTCGAAGTTCCTGTGTTTTTCCGGAAGACGGCTGGTGATCTTGCCGGCGATCCACGGCCCGGCCGCCACATAAAACGGCGTGATCGCCATCGTCACGATCGACATCGCCAGAAACACCTGATACATATTCTGGGTCAAAAGGCCGGCTGCAAGTCCCGTCGAACCTAAAATAAACGAGAACTCTCCAACCTGAGATAGACCGATAGCAGACAGGATGGCTGCTCCGGCAGAGATCCCGATCACCTTCACAGAAACGATGTTGATCAGCGTCTTTCCCAGAAGGAGCAGAACGGAAACCACGGCAATCAGCAGAAGATGCTCGCTCAGATACGTCAGATTGAGCATCATGCCGATCGAAACAAAGAAGAAACTCGTCAGCAGATCGCGGATCGGCATGATCTGACCGATCACTTCATGACTGTAATCGGAACCGGAAATGGCAACGCCTGCAAGAAACGCTCCAAGAGCGATCGAAACTCCGGTCAGAGACATCACCCAGGCGATACCGAGGCATATCAGCACGACCGCCATAACGAAAAGTTCACTGCTTCTCGTCAGTGTCACCCTTTCAAGGAACTTCGGGACCAGATAGATGGCCGCGATCAGAATCACCGCCAGGAGCCCCATACCGATAAAAAAGTTCAGTAAGGATCCGGCAAGATCGGTCTCTGAGTTTCCGGCAAGGAGAGGCACGAGCATCATCATCGGCACAACGTTCAGATCCTGAAATATCAGCAGTCCTAGCGCGATCTTCCCGTGCTGGGTATCGATCTCCCCGGACTTCTGATAGATATTCATGATGATCGCGGTTGACGAGTGTGCTACCAGAAATCCGATGAACAGCGCAACGCTTGAGCTGAATCCTGCGGCAACCATAACCAGCCAGACAACTCCTGTCGTCAGAATGAGCTGGAGACCTCCGCCTATCAGGACGATTTTCTTCATCGAAAGCAGATTTTTCAGCGGGATCTCCAGTCCGATGGTGAACATCAGAAGAATCACGCCGAGCTCTGCGAGCAGGGAAACCTGTTCTTCGGTGATCAGGTGCAGGCCAAACGGCCCTACAATAACGCCGGTTATGAAATACCCAATAATAAATGGAATGCGGAGTCGTTTCCCGACAAGTAAAACCGCGATCGCGCAGGTAAGCACGATCACGACTGCCATGATCAATTCTATATATTCCTCCATTATCTCTCCAGCATATCCTGGAGAATAATGTACTGTGATCAGTAAAAAATGTAACTATACTCACCCGCTGGGGTGTGTTTTTTCACCTCTGTTTCGGAAAACAAGTATGAAAAATCTATTCCCGGA
>ENA-UOOH01003281-UOOH01003281.1-fermentation-metagenome-genome-assembly--contig:-NODE-3281-length-12564-cov-6.839396_pt1 | contig 12564 bp, 13 predicted proteins | sample MGYA00245778_ERZ724025 | MGnify/ENA primary metagenome ERZ724025 (study PRJEB28704, sample SAMN03018313) | fermentation metagenome | biome: anthropogenic terrestrial biome; feature: soil; material... | reverse complement strand
ATGGGACACCGTGCACCAGGACAGGCATACCCGTCGGCACACCCCCCACTCGCAGAGCAGGGAGAACCCGACTGCCCGATCCGCAAGATCGTTAAACCAACCGAAGGCGCAAAAGCCGGTGACCGTGTCAGATACATTCAGTTCGCTGACTCTATGCTGAACGGACCGTCCCAGCCTTACCAGAGAACCTATCTCGAATGCTACCGTTTCCGCGGTATCGACCCGGGAACTCTCTCCGGCCGTCAGATCGTCGAGTGCCGCGAGCGTGACCTTGAAGGATACGCACGTGAGCTTATCGAGACCTCTATCTTCGACCCGGCAACCACCGGTATCCGCGGTGCAACCGTGCATGGACACTCACTCCGTCTCGCAGAGAACGGTATGATGTTCGATGCAGTTCAGAGATGTATTCTCGACACCGACGGTGTTGTAAAGTACGTCAAAGATCAGGTAGCAGTACCTCTCGACCGCAAGGTCGCTGTCGGTAAACCGATGGATGCAGCCTGGCTGAAAGAGAACACCCCGATGTTCCACTCCCTTGTCGGAACCTCATTCCGTTCTGACAGTGAATATGTTGCATACGTTCAGCGTATCCACGCCCTCCGTACCAAATACGGATTCATGCCCAAGGAGGCCTGAGTAATATGGCAAAAGTAGAAAAGACCCAGAAACTTTTCCTTGATGCACTCAAGCAGAAGTTCCCAAAACAGGACGTTGCATCTGTTCAGACAGAGTTCTACAAGTTTAACGGCGTCCAGCAGTCTCCTCGTAAGAGAGAGTTCATGGCCGAGAACAAGAAGATCGAAGCTGCACGTGGAATCTCCATGTACGACCCGAACCGCTGCCACCTTGGCGGTATCCCGATGGGTCAGCGTCAGCTGATGACCTATGAAGTCTCCGGCACCGGAACCTTCGTTGAGGGTGATGACCTGCACTTCGTCAACAATGCTGCCATGCAGCAGATGTGGGATGATATCCGCAGAACCGTAATCGTGTCCATGGACATGGCCCACCAGACCCTGCAGAAGCGTCTCGGCAAGGAAGTTACTCCTGAAACCATCAACGAGTATCTCCACGTTGTCAACCACGCAATGCCCGGAGGCGCCGTCGTTCAGGAACACATGGTCGAGACCCACCCGGGACTTACCGACGACTGTTACGTCCGTGTCTTTACCGGTGACCAGGAACTCGCCGACAACCTTGAGCCCCAGTTCGTCATCGACGTCGAGAAGCTCTTCCCGAAGAAGCAGGCTGAGGCCCTTCAGGCAGCAGTCGGCAAATCCCTCTGGCAGTGCGTTCACATGCCGACCATCGTCGGCCGTACCTGCGATGGAGGAACGACCTCCCGCTGGTCCGCCATGCAGATCGGTATGTCCTTCATTGCCGCATACCGTATGTGCGCCGGTGAAGCAGCAGTCGCTGACCTGTCCTTTGCAGCAAAGCACGCTGGTGTCATCAACATGGCCCACCACCTGCCGGCCCGCCGTGCCCGCGGCCCGAATGAGCCCGGAGGAATGCTCTTTGGTAACTTCTCCGATATGATCCAGGCAGACCGTGTCAACCCGAACGACCCGGCAAAAGCATCCCTGGAAAATGTCGCAGCAGGCGCCATGCTCTTCGACCAGATCTGGCTCGGATCCTATATGTCCGGCGGTGTCGGTTTCACCCAGTACGCAACTGCAGCCTACACGGATAACATCCTTGATGACTTTGTGTACAGCGGAATGGACTACATCCACGACAAGTACAAGGTCGACCTCAAGAACCCGAACCCGAACGACAAAGTCAAAGCAACCCAGGAAGTTGTCAACGACATTGCAACCGAAGTCAACCTTTACGGTATGGAGCAGTATGAACAGTTCCCGACCATGATGGAAGACCACTTCGGCGGTTCCCAGCGTGCAGCAGTTCTTGCAGCAGCATCCGGTATCACCACTTCCATTGCAACCGGAAACTCCAACGCCGGTCTCAACGGCTGGTATCTGTCCATGCTTCTCCACAAAGACGGATGGTCCAGACTTGGTTTCTTCGGCTACGATCTGCAGGACCAGTGCGGTTCCGCAAACTCACTCTCCATCAGACCCGACGAGGGCTGTATCGGCGAGTTCCGTGGACCGAACTACCCGAACTATGCAATGAACGTCGGTCACCAGGGAGAATACGCAGCTATTGCAGCCTCCGCCCACTTCGGCCGCGGCGATGCATGGACGCTCTCCCCGCTGATCAAGATCTGTTTCGCAGACCCGGCCCTGAAGTTCGACTTCGCCCACCCGCGTGCAGAATTCGCCAAGGGAGCAATCCGCGAATTCATGCCGGCCGGCGAGAGATCCCTCATCATCCCGGCACAGTAAGTGGTTCATTAACCACTCACTTTTTTTTATTCTCCTGTGAAAAACGCGCAGGTGGTCTTTTTATTTATATGCTGATTCTGAAAAAGTCCGACAACAAAGGTATTATATCGGAGATTTCAACAATATTTATTGTCTTGAATTAAACTTCACTAGTTTTAATCAACTTGATTATTCTTAATACAAATTAATTGAATTTAAATCCAGGTTTTTCCCGTCTTATTTTAGTAAAATACTGAATCTCTGAGCTTTTCTTGCACAATTTTCGCATGTCTTATATATCTATGAATGAAATAGAATATTCGTCCACACTTTGTACTCCATTCTTTAGAGTGGTAACGTTTTACGAACACTTGAGACGCATCCTTCGTTTCAGCCTGTGGTGCTGAAACATATTAGGTTCCTGATTAGTTATCCACAATCGGGAAACAAAAACTCAAGGGAGAATCTTACATGCAAGAAATTATAATCGGCATTGGAGTAACTGCCCTTGCGGGAGCTCTCGCAGCGGTTGCCGGTGCAGCCGAAGATACTGAGTCCAACATCGGATCACAAGGTGACCCGAACTCTCAGGTCCAGCTCGCACCGCAGATGGGATACACTCACCGTATCTATAACAAAGCAGTGAGTGGAGAACCACCAGCATACACCCTGTGGGTGACCCTTGCTTGTGGTGTTGCATGGGCATTCCTTATGTTAGGAGTCAATGCAATCCTCGCAATCATCTTCGGAACAGTTCTCGCAACCTTTGTGCAGGGAGTTTACGCAACTACTGCATACCTTGGAAGAACCGCAAGTCTTTCCAAGTTTGGACAGCCGGTCTTTATTGATGTTGTTAAATCAGTAACGACCGTGACTATGGCTCACGCATTCGTAGCTATCTTTGCAACGGTAACCGTCTGTTACCTCATGATGACAGTCATTGGACATCCGTTTGCTCTCCCGCTTCTTGGTATCGTATGGGGTCTTGCTCTTGGTGCAGCAGGTTCTGCAACCGGTAACCCGTACTACGGTAAAGAGCGTCAGTATCAGAATCAGAAATTCGGTGCTGGTGTCCCGATCTCTGCATCCGGTAACATCGTTCGTTATGCAGAAGCAGGACAGAGAAGCTCAATCGACAACGGTTTCTTCACCGCGAAATTCGGTGGACCCGCGTCAGGTCTTTGTTTCGGATTAATTGTTTTCTTCGAACTCTGGCGTACCATCATCTTCGAGGACTACCTCGCCGGATGGGGTGCCGTTATCGTCGGAGCACTTGTAATCATCATCTTTATGATCATCGACCGTTACGTTGAAGTCTGGGCACGCAAGAATTACGGACCCTACGCCGTGGAGGCCTGAATATGAGTGCAATTGCAGCTAAACCCGGAGCAAACGCCGGCTCATTCCAGCCAATTCCTTCGGTCATCGCAATCGTCATTGCCATCGTTCTCGTTGCTGCTGCTTACTTCCTTGGAAGTTCCGGCATCCTCGCAGGCGGTGCAATGTTCGTTCTTCAGACTCTGTGTCTGATCATCCTTGGTGCAGCCTTAATCGCATTTGGTGTTCACTTTGTTCCCGTCGGCGGAGCGCCGGCAGCAATGGGTCAGGCACCCGGTATCGCTACCGGTGTCGCAATGCTTGCAACTGGTGCAGGTCTTGCAGGACTCTTTGGAGGAGCATGGGCAGCAGAGTTAGGTCTTGGAGTCGCACTCGCCAGTGGAGCAATTGGCGGTGCATTAATGATGGCAATCACCTGTCTTATGGTGAACATCTCCTATGTCTTCGGCATGGGTATCCCGGCAGCCTCCGGTAAGGTCGAAAAAGACCCAATTACTGGTGACTTACAGGCAGCATACAAATCCCAGGGAACCGAAGGTCACGGTTTACCGTTCATCTCTTATGTTGGCGGTGTTATCGGTGGTCTCTTCGGTGGTCTTGGCGGAACACTCATCTACATTGAACTTCTCAACTTCTACAATGCTGGTCTTCCGGCACTTGGTTTTGTTGGCGCAGCAGACATCAACATGCTCTCTGTTGGTCTTGCAGGCATCTTTGCAATCGGTATGTTCCTTGTTATCGCAGTACTTTCTGCTTACAACATTACCGGAACCATTGAAGGTCCGCACGACCCGAAGTTCAAACGTTTCCCCCGTGCAATCGTCGCCGCAATCTTAGCATCAGCTGTTTGCGGTCTCGTTGCAATGCTGGTGGTGGCATTATTCTGAGGTGTAAAAAATGTCAGTAAAAGTTGAAGCATCCCACGACGGAATTCCGCATAACAAAGTTATGGTCATTGGAGCCGTTATTTCACTGGTATCCCTTTACATCGCTATCATTGGTACAGTCATCGGTGTCGACTACCTTGCATTCTTTGGTGGATTTGCAGCAGTCGGTGCCCTGATCTGGGGTAACAGCACAATCAAAAAGCTTTGCAGCTATGGTATCGGAACTGGTGTTCCCTCTGCCGGTATGCTCGCATTCGGATCCGGTGTCATTGCCCTCCTCTTTGCAGCTACCCTTGGCGGAATCAGCATCTGGATCGTACCGGTTGCAGGATTAATCATTGCTCTCATCGTCGGTCTTTTCCTTGGATGGATCTCAAACTCCGTTCTGAACATGAAGATTCCGGTGATGACCAGAAGTATCGCAGAACTCGCCGCAGTCGGTGCCCTTGCTCTTATGGGTTTTGGCGTCGTTGCAACCGGAACCGTTGGCTTTACTGGAATCGCCACCATCGAGATCCTAGGTGTCACTGTTTACAATGCATCCTACATTGGTGCAGGTGTAATCGCAGTTTCATTCATGCTCGGTGCAATCGCTCTCCAGCACCCGTTCAACGCATGTCTCGGTCCAGGCGAGAAACAGGACAGAACCAACATGCTCGCTATCGAGTGTGGTTTCCTTTCCATGATCATCATGGCAGTGATTTCCTTCGTCTTCGTCTCATTGGCAGCAGCGTGGATTTCACTTATCGTGGCTATCATTGGATGGTTCGTGTCCTATGTCAAATATCTCGCCTTATCCAAGCGCGACGCAGCAGCCTGGCTTGATGCCAAGCCGTTCTCCGACGCGGAGGAGTAAGTTAGGAGGAAACAAAAATGGGATATGTATTAGTATTACCGGAATTTGGCCTCGTAGCTGACCCCATAGCAGGTATCGTAACGACTGCCGGTGTATCCTATCAGCCGGTTATCGATCAGGTGGCAGAACTCGAAACAATTGCTGAAGATCTTGTCGGCATGCTTTCTGGTGAAGGTAACTTCTTAAACAGTTTCCCCGGCCGTGAAAAGACTCTCATGAAAGCAGGTATGGTTACCTCTCTCTGGTACGGTCTTGCGGTAGGTCTGTTTGTGGCCTTCATCCTTGCATTTGCTCTCTACTTCGGAGGTATCTAAAATGGCAGACAAGAAATCGCCGGCAAGCGGATGGCCGATCATCCAGGGTGACTACCACACCGGTGATGCAAACAGCCCCGTTGCTGTCATCACCATGGGTTCCCACCTTGATGAGGCTGGAATCTGTGCCGCAGGTGCAGCTCTTGCAGGTTCCTGTAAGACCGAAAACCTCGGTATCGAGAAGGTCGTTGCAAACGTCATTTCGAATCCGAACATCCGTTTCGTTCTGCTTTGCGGTACTGAAGTGAAAGGTCACCTTTCAGGTCAGTCTATCGAAGCAATGCACAAAAATGGTGTTGAGGGCGGAAAGATCGTCGGTTCTACCGGTGCGATTCCGTTCCTTGAGAACCTTACGGCAGAACACATCAAACGTTTCCAGGAACAGATTGAACTCGTAAATATTATGGAGACCGAAGACATCGGTCAAATCTCCGCAAAAATGAACGAGCTCAAGGCCCGGGATCCCGGAGCATTCGGTGCAGACCCGATGGTCGTCCAGTTGTCTGATGACGATAAAGGTGGCGCATCAGGTGCTGAATCCGGCGAAGAAGAACCTTTGACCGGCGAAATGGCACTCATTACCGCCCGCATCAAAGCGATCCAGATGATGGTCACTGATATCGGTTACCGTAACAGATTCGCATCCGGTCTCTACGGAGGCAAGATCGAAGGTCTCATGATCGGTTTGATCGTATCTCTGGTTATTCTCGGTGCACTTATCGGTGTTCAGGTGATCTAAAATGGCAGGTTCGATTATTAGAATGGCCGCCATCGACAAGATGGTGGATAATATCAGATACAAGGGCCAGATTCTTGCCAGAACAAACAAGGTCGACTCCGCAATCTCGAGCTCAGGTCTTGTTGGATTTGCCGCAGGTCTCGTTCTTGCTCTCGTTCTGATTCTTGTACCAGTGCTGGTGTTACTCTGAGGTGAAAAAAATGGCAGATAAAAAATCACCAGCAAATGGATGGCCGATCATTCAGGGAGATTACCACACCGGTGATGCAAACAGCCCAGTCGCTGTTATCACCATGGGTTCCCACCTTGATGAGGCCGGAATCTGTGCCGCAGGCGCAGCTCTTGCAGGTTCCTGTAAGACTGAAAACCTCGGTATCGAGAAAGTTGTTGCAAACGTCATTTCAAACCCAAACATCCGGTTTGTTCTGCTTTGTGGTACTGAAGTTAAGGGTCACCTTTCCGGTCAGTCCATTGAAGCAATGCACAAGAATGGAGTTGAAGGCGGAAAGATCGTCGGTTCTACCGGTGCTATTCCGTTCCTTGAGAACTTGACGGCAGAACACATCAAACGTTTCCAGGAACAGATTGAACTCGTTAACATCATGGAGACCGAAGACATGGGTCAGATCTCCGCAAAGATCAACGAGCTCAAAGGCAGAGATCCTGGAGCATTCGCTGCTGACCCGATCGTCATTCAGTTAACTGATGATGCCGGCGGAGCAGAAGGCGGTGCAACGGTTGCAAGCGCCAACCCCCAGTTCCTCGAGATCGAGAAACGTCTTGATGCAATCGAGCAAAAGATTGAGTTCACGGACGCAGAAATTGCGATGCGTGTCGGAAGAAAAATTGGCCGTGACATCGGTATCCTCTACGGACTTGTAGCAGGTATCATTGCCTTCCTGGTAATCATTTACTGGATGTCAGGGTTATTATTCATGTAATGAGGTGCCAATATGTTCAAGTTTGAAAAAGAACAGCAGGTCTTTGACTTTAATGGAACGAAGATTGGTGGACAGCCCGGAGAGTATCCGCGTGTGCTTTCACCCTCGATCTTCTACAACAAACACGAGATCGTTTTAAACGATCACACCGGTGAGATTGACAAAGCAAAAGCAGAAGCACTCTGGAACCGCTGTCAGGAACTTTCTGACATTACCGGCAACAAGTACTTCCTCCAGATTCTCGCAGAACACGGCGAGGCTTTCGAGTCATACTTCTCCTGGTTCGACAGTATCGACAACAAGACCGCATTCCTGATGGACTCCTCTGCTCCGGCAGCACTTGTCCACGCAACGAAATACGTTACGGAAGTTGGTCTTGCAGACCGCGCAATCTACAACTCGATCAACGGTTCGATCCTTCCGGAGAACGTTCAGGCACTTGCAGAGTCCGATGTGAACTCCGCAATCGTTCTGGCATTCAACCCGGGTGACTCATCTGTTGCCGGACGTGAGAAAGCACTCGTCGACGGCGGTGTCGCAGGTCAGGCAAAAGGTATGCTTCAGATCGCAGAAGAATGCGGTATCACCCGCCCGATTCTCGACACTGCAGCAACTCCCCTTGGTCTCGGTTCATTCGGTTCCTACCGTGAAATCCTTGCATGCAAGGCAATTCACGGTATGCCAACCGGTGGTGCATACCACAACATGACTGTGTCCTGGACCTGGCTGAAACGCTGGAGAAAGAACATCCACGAGCAGTACGCAGACAAGCCGCTCCTTGCAGAGCAGATGTTCCACCACCACTACGGCGGCATCGAAGGCGTCCGTCAGGCTGCATGGTCTTCACCGGATATCGGCTGTAACATTATGGCAATGACCCTTGGTGCAGACTTAATCATGTACGGCCCGATCGAGAACATGGAAGGCGCCGCGACCGCAACTGCGTTCTCGGACATTGTCCTTGCTGAAGCCTTCAGAGACTTCGGTGGAACCATCGCTGTCGAAGACGGCCCGATTTCCAAACTCGTTTAAACTTAAAAACCGGAGAGGGGATTTTTCCCCTCAACCGTTTTACACTATTTTTCGGTCAGTTCCTTTTCGCATCAGAAGAAATACATAGACTGACAACTAAACACTGGTAATTATGCGTGTCCGTGAGGGGAACCTAACACAGCAGTACTTCTGCGACTATCTGACATTGTTTGCCGGTGATACAGAGGCAAAGGAAGCAGGTCATGAAGAAATCGTTTTGTCCAATCTTTTTCTTCACCGAATGAGTGTCGACGGCGGATTTCATGCAAGGGTACTTTCATCAATTCTCGGACACGAATCAGACAGATCTCTCCTCCTCGGTCTTTTTCAGGAGGTATGCAGCGAAGAATACGAGCCTCTCCCACTCGACGAATGGCTGAAATCAGCGTATGAGTCTGCAGTACAGAACGCTGATGAAAACCGAAAACTTGCCATAGCCGCTCTTCTTCGTTCGCAGATATCCGGGACGAATATGGCTGCCGAGATCGTTTCCGCTTCTGGAAGTCCGTACCCGGAAAGCTGGTGGCAGCTCAAAAGTCGCCGGCTGACGGTTGAAGAGATCGAGAATCCCGACCTTTATTTTGGCGTTGGCCGCCGCCCGTTCTGGCACTCCTTCCCTCTCGATGAGTATGCTGCCGTACTCGGCGGTGCCGAAACGCTGTCTCCCGATATCATCTATGATATCATCATCTGCGTTGCCGGAGCCTGGTTCTCCACGCTGACCCGCGAAGAAAAAATCATCTGGCTGAATATGCCAAGGACAACGCCCGATGAATGGGCAAAATTCGCCGCCCCGCTTCTGACCCTTGATACACCGGATCCTGCCCTGTCCACGGCAAACTGGCTGTATGCCTCGGGAAATCATGATGCAGCTCTCGACCTGTATGCAAACATCACACTTGCATTCCCGCAGACACCGGTAGAAAGGCCGGCATTCGAACTCATGGGCGCTATTCTGTCAGAGTTCGGTGACTTCGATTACTCTTTCGAGTCTTATAAAAGTGCCTTCCTTCTCGCCAGAAACGAAGGTCCCTACGAGACCGCGGTCGGATTGAAAAATCTCTGCGAAGTCGGCGAAGATCTCGGAGAGGATATGCGGGATTATTACGTCCGTATCGCATCGATCGCGGAGGAACTCCCGTCTCCCGACCGGGTGAGACTCTACTTCGATCTCGCTTCATCTGCCAGAAAAAAATACAATTATCTGGATGAGTATGCCTATCTTGAACGCATCATAGAAGAAGAAGGTGTTGAGGAACCGCTCTTTTCCAGAGCAATGTCCCGAATCTCCGAGATGAACCTGGCTCTGGACTCTGATGGAAAACCCGACAATGCCGTTCTCCGGGAAAAGGACATTCGGGAACAGGCGGAGATACTGACTGCCCGAGGGGATGCCGCCTATTTCGGGTTCGATCCCGTATGTGCTTTGTTCTGGTACAATAGATCGGACGCGATAAGCGGTGAGAATTCCTCCGCAAAAAAGTTCCAGGCGGCCGTCGCTGCAGGTTTGTATGCCGAAGCAAAAGAGTATGCCTCCGCGCCTGCAGAAAATGCCGTGGTCATGATCCTGGGAGATACCCCCGTGCATATCGCGGCCCGTGAACTTCACACTGCCGTCACGGATGCTTGGAAAGCCGGGACGGATATCCAGCCGATCATCAGCCCGGTTTTGTCAATGCTTTCCCGCGAAGACCGAATGCTTGTCTGTGATATTCTCACTGATCGTTCGACCCGCGACGATGAAAAGGCGCTGGTATGTTCCGGGATCGGGGGTTCTTACATCTCACTTGGAATGCCGGACGAAGCACGTCAGATGTTCCGTCTGGCTCTCCGCGCCAATCCCTCCAATCCGGTTCGTGCCCGTATTTTCTCGGAGATAGGGATGCTGGAGTACGAAACCGGCAATTATGATGCATCGTCGGAAGCGTATCTATCTGCATTGAAAATGAACGAACGGTTCCCTGCAGCATGGGCAGGTCTTTCCAAGGCATGCATATGTCAGGCCAAATATCAGGAGGCATTGGCTGCGCTTGAAAATGCAATCAGACATCATCCGGTCAATACTGCCTATCAGGAGATGCGTAAAGCCGTTTCGGCAGTGATCGATCATCCAGTTGACGAACCGGCCGACCGGCTTTTTGCTCTCAACGAAAAGGGAGGACTGCCTGCGGCGGCAGCTCTCTACTCGGAAAAATCAGTGACGGGCTTTCAAAAAGAGGCTTGGAATGTTACATCTGTAGAAGATGTTCTTCAGTTCAGAGAGTAATCTCTCTATTATTCTTCACGTACGGTGAACAGTTTTTCATCCGGCGTGTCAAGCATAACCTGCAGTAATTCGTTCTGGATCTCAGTGTACCGCTTGATTTCATCCTCAGTCGCGGTTTTTGCCGAGATTTTTCCTTTCAACATGTGCAGTTCATCGCTTGTGACCTTTGTTCCCGGGATCTCGTCGATGAATAATTTGCTGCCGTCCGGTTTTTCCAAAACAAAACTGACGGTATTTGTGTCTTCTACGATAAGCCGTTCCGGGTGGGTCCGTAAATCGAATGTCTGTTTGAGGGCATCAAGCGGACAGCGGGTTGAATGAGACAGCACTTTGATGTTTGTTTCAGTTCCCGACCATTTTGCAGCGACGACGGCAATCTTGTAGCCAAGCGCAATTCCCGGGCAGGTGTGTCCATGCGCTTTTGCTATCTTCGTAAAATCTGGAATTTCTGTCATAAGCAAAAAATGTTAGAGATATTTGTGGGCACGAAGCCAGTCTACCTGAGGGGTAGTATATCGATAGATAATATCGCATTTGTCATCCTGGAAATCCCAGGGGACAACGATAAGGATATCGCCTTCACGAATCCAAACCCGTTTCTTGATTTTACCCTTAATCCGCCCAAGGCGCGTTACGCCGTCTGAGCATCGTACTCTGATGTGGTTTGAGCCAAGCATCAGTTCAGCTTGTGCAAATTGTTCTCGTATACGTTTATTCGGCAGTTTTACACGAATAATACTGCCGTCATCTGATACGTCCTGATTAGCGTTCTCTATTCTTCCCAAGTGATACTTCCCCTATAGTACTTTATTATAGGGTTTGAAACTTGATAAACACTCCGCACTTGGACTGTCTCTCACGTTGAAACGGTTTTTGGCGTTAGTTTATAGGTAAAAACCACATATTGAGCCGATACTCCCGGTTCTCTGCGATGTATCTGGGGGTAGGAGGCATATTTTTCATGACGTCATAGTATCTCTGTTTGTGAAATCTGAATCATTGGTCTGCTATGGTTTATCCCCGATAAGGATACATTCGGCTACGTCATTTCCAGAACTTCGGTAATGTCATTATCCGGCATTACTGGAACGTATCCGATGGATACGACGGCGCTCCGGACTCAGCCGTTCGAAAGCTTAATGTGTATATACGTTATACACATTAGAACAGGTACGAAAAGGTGAAGATCCTTATCAGCAATGCGAGTGAAAAGCCGATCTATGAGCAGATAACAACGCAGATCAAAGCTATGATCATCAGCGGAGAGCTTATGCCTGAGTCACCTCTGCCGAGTATGCGTCTTCTTGCAAAAGAACTGAGGATCAGCGTGATCACCACAAAACGGGCGTACACCGATCTGGAACGGGACGGATTCATTGAAACCGTGCCTGGAAAGGGAAGTTTCGTCGCCAAAAAAAATACCGAACTGATCCGGGAACAACAGCTGCGCCTTGCAGAAGAACATCTGCAAAAGGCCGTCGATGCGGCGAAAAGTTTCGGCATCGGCAAACAGGAACTAACGGAAATGCTTGAGATCATCTATGAAGGAGAATAACAATGTCCGACGCGATTTGTGTAGATAAATTATGTAAAGAATATCCCGACTTCTCCCTGCAGAACGTTTCATTTTGTCTGCCGAAAGGAAGCATCATGGGTTTTATCGGGGAGAACGGAGCCGGAAAGACAACAACGATAAAGACCCTGCTTGGGATCGCGAAAAAAACCAGCGGTTCAGTGAAACTGTTCGGGCTGGATTATGCTGATCACGAAAAAGAGATCAAGAACCGGATCGGTGTCGTCTTCGATGAATGCAGTTTTCACGACACGCTCACCGCGCTCGACGTGGCGAAGATCCTTGGGA
>ENA-UOOH01003278-UOOH01003278.1-fermentation-metagenome-genome-assembly--contig:-NODE-3278-length-12571-cov-3.893257_pt1 | contig 12571 bp, 15 predicted proteins | sample MGYA00245778_ERZ724025 | MGnify/ENA primary metagenome ERZ724025 (study PRJEB28704, sample SAMN03018313) | fermentation metagenome | biome: anthropogenic terrestrial biome; feature: soil; material... | reverse complement strand
GCTGCTACTTCTCGTAGTGTTACTATATCCTTTAGTTCCAATGTGATTACCTTCTTTCTATTCTATTTGATATCATCTATTATTTATTATAGTACATTATAAATATTATTTCAAATTGTAGCCATATGGAGTATAGAGACGTTTTAAAGTATTCCATATGGCAGTAATGTAATTATACCTTAAATTAATTATGTGTGCCTTAAATGGTTTGTATGAGTGTTGTAAATTTGCAGCAGAATTAATATTTTAATTTTTGAATAGATATAAATTAATTATAGATAAAAAAATAAGAGGTCAACACCTCTTATTATATTCTTTCTATTTTATATATATGCCTATTATTTATAGATAACTTATCTAAAACAGAACTATTTGTAAATTGAATTTTATAATATATGTCTGTATACTCTGCATCCATTGGCTCTTTACCATCGGAGATAAAATACTCAATATAATTTTCTACGTGTCCATATCGTTCACAAATTATTATTTCCCATTTATCATTTTTCATAGCTTGTATTATGTCATTTAATAAATCATCTTCCTTTGTGTATTCCTCACAATCATATACGAAATATCTCATAGTCTTTTCTAATACCTTACTTAATTCTATTTTAACTTTGTTCTCCTTTGTCGTATATAAAACTGTACTCATAATTAACACTCCTTTTATTTATTTTATATTACTATTATATATCTATTTATCATTTTATACAATAGTTTTTTAACTTAATTAATTTATTTTTTATTTAATATATTAATTAACATCTATTGCCAATAGGTCCAATTTTCAGGGTTATTATATTTTACAATTTATTCCTTTTAGTATATAATGCATTTATATAGCTTATATGATATGTTTTAACGATGTTTATATAATAGTAATGGAATTATACTTTAAATTAATTTTAAGTTGCTTAAATAGTTTGTATGCGTTTGTATATTTGTATTAAATCTTTATATAAAAATAAGAGTATAAATTAATATACTCTTATTATAATGGTTTAATATCTGTAATCTTGTATGTGTTCAAGTCCCCTATATTGTCTGTGTGAAATGATACTAGTGCCTGTTTAGATTTATTGTAGTTGTCTCCGTCCTTAACGTAACATTTGTATTGATTACCTTTGTATTAGATTTATTAAGTTTAACATTGATATCAATCTCCTTTTTAATTTTATTAATATAATTTATTTTTGTAATCTATAATATTGGCTATTCTCTCTGAATTCCATACCTAATTTTTTTAGCTCCTGTATAATAAATACTGTGATACTTGTATCTGGTAGTATGTTGTATGTAGGTGAATACATTCCCTTTGTGTCCTCAGTACGATTATATACTTGCATAGCACGTTGTTGTATATCCTGTTTGAGTTGCTTGTACTGTTCCTTTGTATAACCTTTCTTATAACAATATTCACATATGTTTGTCATTTTATATGACCTCCTATATTATTTATTTAAATTAACTTTTAGTACTTGTATGTTATTATTATTGCAAAATTGTATTTGCTCATCTATTCTATTATTTTCTTGTATGCAGTCGCTAACATCATATCCTTGTTTATTTTTAAATCTTTTTATCGTCTTTATATTTTCATCATACTGTTTTTTATTTATTACATAATATATAGCATCCTTAATATCAATTATAACATTATCCATTTTAAAATTACTTTTCATTAACTGCTTTAAAATTTTTAAAGAAAATTTTCTTCTACTTGATAATGTATTAAAAGTAGCAATATTTTTTACTACTCCTTTAGTCTTATTAGTATTGCTGTTTTTTATAGTTATACTTGTTTTTCCAATTTTAACATATACATTATCTAAACTTTCTATTTCATTTATTTTCATTTTTTGTAGTCTCCTTATATAATATAATTATTTTCGTGAAAAGATTATTTCTTGTTTAAATGGTATCTATATTATAAGTATACTCTTATTGTTTATTTTTGTCAATGTATTTTATTATTATTTATTTTTTTTATTATATTTATATGTTTCACATGAAACATTATTTATTTTTATATTGGATATATTTGTTGCAGATAAAAAAATTATAAGGTATAATTCTAATGTAGCAATATATATTATAATCTTTATTAAACAGTATTATATATTTAGTACTACTTATAATTTAATTATAGAGTATATTAGTTAAAAATAGTTATTTATTAATACATAAAATTAATTGATATTTAATTTTATATTATTTTTATTATTATACGATAACTGTTTCTAATTAATAATTGTTGTTATATAATTTATATTTTTAGTTAATAACTATATTAATATAATAGTGTATAATATATAATGTTTATTATTGTTTAATAATATTTTGTATTAGCTATTTTGTATTGTATAATAGTATATGTGATTACCTTATAATCTCCGCATTTTAAAAATAATGAATTATATCATCACTCAACTTGCAAAAAATAAAATTAATTTTTAAAAATTTTAAATTACTATTATATCCCAATCTCACCTGTTTATATTTCTATTCTGCATCCTTTTATATCTATTCCAGAACTCAACCATCCAACTTCGCTAAATTAATATTTAGCGAACTTGTGTAAACCGTTGGTATAACTACGTTTGAGACAATTGCAACATAACGGGGGTATTTTACAATAATCGTTGCTAATTAATATTGATTATCGGGTTTAGTACATTAACTCACACATCAGACTAAAATCCAACTAAATTTAATCAAAATTCTTCCATCATAATTATTTCATATTTTAACACAATTGCATAATTAAAATTTAAAACTTTCATACTCTAAATTTACTCCAATTCTCAATCTCCTATTTTACCCTCATTTTCACCGATAACATATTGAAGCGTGTATCGAGCGAACTAGCCTATATCAACGTCTAGCACAATTTTACTATTCATCCCAAATCTCTAAAATTTACCCTTTACTACCCCACAAAACCATATTGATTTATATATGTTTGTCCACTTTACAATACTAATATTCTCGATAAACACTTTTTATTAGTTTCGATATACATAAATTTATCTCAAAATCATCCTTATCCTTTTTATATTCATATCTTTAGAATAATTCATTGATAGCTTCCGATAACCGAATTTAATAAATTTGGATAATACTAATTAAATTATTTTAATATTAATACAACTTCATTAAATTTAATGTATAGAAGGATATAGCAATTGATACTAATTAAATTGTAATCAATTATTTTAAATTTAAAAATCAATAATAAAATTAAATATATAATAATTAAGCTAAATACAATTAAGTTAATAATAATTGAAAACAATTCTACTAATATTAATTACTGTACATATTTACATATCAAATCAATTATGTTAAACTTAATTAGACTTAAACAAATTAATACACATTAATATTAATAAAAGTAAATAAGTAAAGATAAAAGGGAGTTGTTAACAAATGGCAATAACAATAAATAGTTCAGTAGACAGTGGATTTGGATATTCACTAGGGAAAAGTTCGTTAAAAGAAGTTACGATTAGTAACTTTATAAAAAAAATATCAGAGAAAGATGCTAAAATATTATCTCAAAAAATAGATAGTCCTTCCCCTGATAAATTAATAATAGAATATGACAATCAATATTATGTAATGGGTAAATTAGCAACTAAAGCAGATCCTAGTTTAAAGAGATATTCCACCAATAATAGAATTGGAGATATATATCATCTTATAGAAATATTAGCCACATTAGGATTACTTTGTGATACAAGTAAAAGTTTTGATACTAACTTGATTGTTGGATTACCTAATAAATTAAGAGATGATAAAAATGATATGGCAGATTGGTTAAAAAAAGAATGGAAATTTAGTTATCTTACTAAGAATAATAAAATAGATAAAATAGCAAATGTTATACAAGTTGCAGTAATAGAACAACCAATAGGTGCTATATATAATTTATCACAGGAAGAAATAGATGATGTAAATATTATTTCCTGTGATATTGGACATGCTACAGCAGATTGTTGTTTAATGACTAATGGAGTATTATCTATAAACAATAAAGATTGGATAGCAATAGATGGAGTAAAGAGATGCTATATTGATTTAAAAGATAGATTAATTGATAAATTTCAAAAAAAATATGATATTTACGATATAACTGAATCTGATTTACAAGTAGCAATTGAAACAGGAATGTTTAAGTTAAAAAAGAATAATATAGATATAAGCGAAATATTAAATAATATATTAAATGATTATGCTGAATATATAGTTAGAGAGATTGAAGATAGATATGCTGACTATTTATCTAAAGCAGATTATGTAATTGGTTCAGGTGGCATAATGAACAATCGATATTTTGTTCAAACTTTAAGTGATAAATTAAGTAAATCAAAAATTACATTTGCAATGTTTGATAATCCACAAAAGAGTATAGTAAATGGAATGTTTAATATTGCAAATATATTATTTGAAGATGACTTCAATACTAATGAGAATAGTAATATAATTTCCAAGGAAGAAGTGGCTAGTGATGGCGAAAAGTAAATTAAAAGATAGAATTGTTGTTTCATTTTATGAAGAAGTACAAATGGATAATATACTTGTAGAAGCATTAAACAGGATTGCTCCACCAAGAATGAGAGGGATAAAATTAAAAGAATGGGCATTAGAATATTTAAAAACAAATAACATAGATTTATTTAATGAAATTCAAAATAATATTAACAATATTAATAATCAAAGTGATAAAAACAATAATATTATTCTTGAAAATAATGAAAAAAATCAACAAAAACGTAAAAATATTGCTAATAAATTAAATATTATTACAAAATAAGTAAGAAAAATCTTAAAATTTAAGAAAAAAAATCACTATTTTCTAAAATATCTCATAAAAAGTAATAATAATTAGGCTCATATTATATTTTGTATGAGCCATATAATACCTTTTTAGCCATTTTAACTTTGAATAGGTATAAATACTTGTCTAATACATTATATGTCTTTAAAATTGAAATATGAGCGTTTTATATTATTTAAAAATATTAAACCAATGTTTCTTTTTCTTATTGCGTTCTACTCTACTCTCATTAATTGAATTTATAAATTTGTTATTATTTTCAATTAATTTATCATTAGAAATTTTTATGTATGAAATATCTTCTTTCATTTCATTGAATCTATTTTGTATTTCTTCATGTATGGATTGTTTTACATTATTTGTTATTTCAGATTTTACATTATCAAATAAAAATTCTAAAGAAACTATAAGATCCATATTTTTAGTTTGATTTGGTTTATTAAGGTAATTGATTATTTGTTTTGGTTTCATATTTTTTTCTTTAGAAAGATATATGATAATTTTTAATTTATTAATATCATTTTTATTGAAAGTTCTATGCTTACCAGGTCTATGATTTTTATCAAGTAATTCCTTATAAGTTAAACAATAATTTCTAATTGTTTGATCTTCAATATTTAATATATCAGCAATTTCTTTAGTCGTATAAGTCTTTTCTTTAGAATTGATTATTTCAATATTATTTAAATTATTTTCCATAATAAATACCTCCTATGTAAATATTATACAATTAATCATAAACTAATTCAATATAGAATATATTATTAAGTTATGAAATATCTCTATATGAGCCATAGAGGTACAATTTAGGAAGTTTAGGTGTGAAAAGGTATAATTAGTCTAATAGATATTTATGGTGTCTAAAAATAGATAAATTTACTAAAAATTTGAGATTTAAAAAGGATTTTAGTATAAACATCTAAATGTAAAAAATTAAAAGTAATATTCTTCCTTTTACAAGAATAGAATATACTAGAAATACTATATGTTGTTTAACAATAGTTTAAGAACAGTTTAAGATAATGTTTATTGTAATGTTTAGAAAATTTCTAAGTGTTGATATTAGTTAGATATAGTTATGTCAATATAACAATTTTGGGAGTCATGATAACAATTTTGGGAGTAGGTATAATAAAATTGGGATTGACGATAATAAAATTGGGAGTTATGATTAGAAAAATGGGAGTCATGATAACAATTTTGGGAGAGATAAAATATGGAAAATACTAAGTTATTAACAGAACAATCAACAGATTTATCCACAGAAAAACAAGAGACAAATATATCAATTATTTCAAATGATTCAGAAATATGTAAATCTAATAGATTAATTGAAAGTAGTTATAGACTTACTACTGCTGAAAATAGATTATTATATATGGGGATGTCCAAATTAAAGATTTATATTTTAAATAAAAATACTAATATAGAGCAAGTCAAAAAAGCAATGGAGTCAGCCACATTTGATAAAATTCGTATAGATGTAATAGAATATAAAAATAGATTTCATATTAAATCTAATAATTTATATAAGCAATTATCGGATATGACTAAACAACTATTTGATTCTCAGATACTTTATTTTGAAGGAGAAAATGTTGTTCAAACAAGATGGCTAACATGGTGTAAATATGATGATAAAGCAAAAGCAGTAGAAATTAAATTTAATCCTGAATTAATTAAAGATTTATTAGTAATTAAAGATAGATTTACTAGAATGTTATTTGAAAACTTTGTACATATAAGAAAAAAATATAGTTTCAGAATTTATGAATTATGTAAACAATATCTTAATATAGGATATCGTGTATTTTACTTGGAAGATCTTCGATTCAAATTAGGTATAAGAGATAATGAATATAGAAAATATGGAGCATTTAAAAAGCAAGTATTAAATTCTTCTATAGATGAAATTAATACCTATACAGATATAAATATTAATCTAGAAGAGATTGAAAAAGATAAAAAAACCAGAAAAGTAATTAGGATAAAATTCATAATAAAAAGAAACAAAAACAAAATTACCCAAAAAAAATATAAACAACTAAGTTTTATTAATGGTTCTAATATGGAAGAAGATACAGCTATTGTTGAAAAATTATCAAAAATAGTTGAACGTGATTTATCTGCTGGAGAAGCTGAAAATATATTAATTACAGCATTAAATAGTATAGAAAAATATAGCCTTGACACAGGAGTCATAGATTATATTAAAGAAAAAGTAAGCATTTGCAATAATTATAGTTTACATAATGTAATATCAAATCCAATAGGATTATTAATTACAGCATTAAAAAATAATTGGAAAAAGAGTGGAATTAACAAGAATATTCTAGTGAATGAAATGACTTTAGAAGAGTTAGAACAAGAGTTAACAAAACATCAAGATTAGAATTTTGGGAGTTTTAAATGATATCATATAGAATATTTTCTGATATATAAGAATTTTGTACTAAATATTATATGAAAACTGATTTTATAATGATATTGCAGCATATAGACTTAATAAAACTCCCAAAATTGTTATCATGATTATTTTAGAAATATATTGTAAAATAAAAATAAATAATTTTAATAAATATACTTGACACCATAAGCAAAAGGTGATAATATAATAAGTGAGGTTAGATATTTTTTTATTGGGTTACTAAAATAAAAATAAATAATTTAGAAAGGATGATTTAATGAAGATAGAAAAATTAAATGAGAAACAAATGATTAAAAATTATAAAGAACTCTGTAATATACTTAATGAAAAAATTAAAAGTGGTAAATCAAAGCAATTACAATTAAAAGATTTCGAACGATATTTTAAATATCATAAAGAAGGTAATAAATTTATAATAGATCAGATTTATGATAAGCCAAAGAAAAAAATAAATAATAGAAACAAATATTTTAAATGTTGTAAGATGGAAATATCTTCATATCATAAGAAAGGTGTATATAAAGTAGTACAAAAAAACAAAATTTATATAGGTTCTACTATACGAAGTTTTAGAAATAGATTTTTATGCCATATGTATGATGATAATGTTTTGCCAACAAGAGATATGTTACTAAATGAAGGTTATTTTGATGTAATATGGATTGCTCCTGATAATGCTACTGAAAAAGAAATAAGAGAAAAAGAAAATGAATACATAGATTATTATAAAAATAATAAAGATTGGATATGTATAAATAAAAATGAAGCATGGGTTATGGAAAATGTTATAATAAAAAAACCAAAATATAAAAAAATAAAAATAAATAAATAAGATTATAAAAAAGCAATTGAAATATTAAAAAATAATGGTATCGATTTTATTCAATATAATAAAAAGAAAGAAGGAATTAAATGTCAAGAGAATGTTATATAGTAGAAAAATCCACAGGAGAAATCATCAATGAAGATTTTATTATTGATGAAACGGAAGATATACAAAAGAAAAATGAGATATTAAATAAAAGAAAATCAGATGATGAATTTAAAATATTTATAGATCAAAACTTAGGTAATTTTTATTTCTTATTTTATAAGTTAATAAAGAAGGGGATAGAAAGACAATACATAATAAGATTTTTATATTTATGTACATATATGGATTATGAAAATAAATTATTATTTGGTAATGGGTTAGAAGAAACAAAATATATGAGAGAAAAGGATCTACAAGAAGTTTTAAAATTAAGTAAAAGAGAAACTTCTTATACTAGAGAAGCATTAATAAAAAATGAATTAATCTTTATAAAGGATAATTTAATAGAAGTAAATAAAAAATATTGTATAAAAGGAAAAATAGAAAGTAGTAAAAAGAAGAGTCAAAAAGTTAGAATCTTTGAAAATGGATTAAAAGAATTATATGAAAAAGCAAAACCTAAAGAACATAAAAAATTAGCTTTATTAATAGAATTATTACCGTACATAAATTTAAAATTTAATATAGTATGTAAAAATCCTACTTGTGAAAATATAAAAGATTTAAAACCAATAGATTTAAAAGAAATATGCAAAATAATAAAATATTCACCTAATCAAAGTAGTAGACTAAAAAAGGATTTACTTTCTTTAAAAGTTAATGAAGAATTAGTAATAATGTTTAATGAGACTGGTTCAGCAAAATTTATTACTATAAATCCTAAAATATATTATAAAGGAACTAAATTAGATGATCTTAAATGGTTAATAAATTCTTTTGAAATCAAGTCAAAATAAAGGATTTTGTTGAACTCGACAGCATGTGCAAGAAATATAAAATAGCTCGACAACATGTGCAACATATTTTAGGAATATATCTAGTGTAGAAGAGCCAAACCTTATTGGTATACCTAATAATGGAACGTAGCGAAATTGTTAGGTCTGTGTGTACTAGTTATCCAATTTTCAGTCAAATTATTAATATACTATACTAGTTTAATTAAGTTAATTTTCAATGCATAGATAAATAAATAATTATTGTAAAGTTTTCCTCTAATAAAATCTATAAAAAAATACTTATTTAATTATTAATCGTAAAATAAATCAGAAGAAAAAAATATCACCTTAGGAGGGGTTTGGATTTGCGACGTTTAGGAGCAAAGACATAACAACTCCTTCCCCTTTGGTTCTTTCTGGAAAGAAAGAACATATACTAATCAATAAATCAATAAGAAAGGATGAATATAAAATGAGAAAAACACCATATAGATATCAAATAGGAGATATAATTACAGATGTTAAATCTGGTAAATTAGAAATATTAGATCAAATTAGAATTCCACATTATAGAAAAAATAAAAATGATACACATGATAAAGGATATAAATATCATTGTCTAATTTGTAACAATGAAGATATTATAGATGAAAGTAATTTATATAAACATCACGTAGGATGCAATGTATGTTGTAGTTCACCTAAAAAAACTTTAAAAGGATATAATGATATGTGGACAACCAATCCTGAGTTAGCTAAATTATTGGCTGATCCAGAAAACGGTTATAAATATACTAAGAATAGTGAAAAAAGATTAGATTTTAAATGTCCTGATTGTGGAAATATTATTAAAAACAAAATGATATCTCAAATAAATAATCAAGGCTTAAGTTGTCCTAAATGTTCAGATAAATTACCATATCCTGAGAAAATTATGTATCAAGTTTTGAAAGAATTAAAAATAAATTTTGTATATCAATACAATCCTAATTGGTGTAAATATACATTAAATAATAAAAATAAAAAAGGACGATATGATTTTAATTTTAAATTAGATAATAAAGAATACATAATTGAAACTGATGGCGATTGGCATAATAAAGATAATAATTTATCTAATCAAACTAAAGAAGAATCTAAAACGATTGATAACTTTAAAGAGAACTTAGCAAGAGAACATGGAATCGAAATAATTAGAATTGATTGTCAAGAATCAAATTTAGATTATATTAAAAATAATAAAAAAGGTATATTAAATAGTAGATTAAATGATATATTTGATTTATCAAAGATAGATTGGTTACAATGCCATAAATTTGCTTGTAGTTCATTAGTTAAACAAGCTTGTGATTATTGGAATTTAAATAAATATACTACAACTGAAATAGGAAACATGTTAAAATTAGATAGAAGTACAATAGTAAAATATTTAAAGCAAGGGAATGAAATAAATTGGTGTAAATATAATGCTAGAGAAGAATATAAAAAATCATTAGATAAAATGCATATAATAAACACAAGAAAAATAATATGTTTAAATAATAAAGAAATATTTAACTCAATAACAGAGATATCAAAAATATATAAAATAGATGCTTCTTCTATTTCTGCTTGTTGTAAGAATAAACGTAAATCAACAGGGAAAGATCCAATAACAAAAGAAAAATTCAAGTGGATGTATTATGATGATTATTTAAAATTAGAAAGCAAGTAAAAGTATATTTATCAACAATATGCAATAAAAAAATAAATAATTTTATTAAATTTTACTTGACTTTTCTACCAATAAGTAGTAATATATAAGTATGAGGTAATTAAAAATAAATTATGGAAAGGAGTTATATATCATGGTATGCAGATTAAATAGTGGAGATGTAGTTATAATAAATTCTTTAGATGATTTAAGAGACTATATTGATGAGGATTTATTTAAATTTATTGAAGAAACAGATGTATATAATCTAAAAGAATGTATAGATGTAGTTCAACAATGTTTAGAAGAAATGCAAATTAATATTAATAATTCTAAAAGATTTAGTAAATCAAAAGTAATTAAAGAAATAAATAATATATTAAAAGAAATAAAAATTTTATACTGAATAAGAAAGGATATGATATTATTAAAAATATAGAAAATTTAAAGAATACAATACATAATGAAGATTGTATAGAATTTATGAAAGAATTACCTAATGAATGTATTGATTTGATTATCGCTGATCCTCCTTACAATATAGGTAAAGATAAGGGTGCTGGATGGGATATAATAAATGATTACTTAAATATATTTGAGCAATGGGTAAAAGAATGGAAAAAAGTGTTATCAAAAGATGGATTATTATATTGTTATTGCAGTCAAATATTCCAAGCAGATATCGAAATAATATTAAGAAAATACTTTATAGTACAAAATAGAATAATATGGAATTATAATAATGGACAAAGACAAGCGACAAAAAGGTTTTCTTATAGCTATGAACCTATATTTATGGTATCTAATAATAATAATAATAATAATTTTACACCTGTAAGAGATTCTAATAATATACAAAAGGGTATTAGAAAAAAACATAATAAAAATGGAACAATTACAATAACAGAACCTAATCCAAATGGAATTAAATTTACAGATGTATGGAATATACCTAAATTAAGTGGAAATAGAAAACAAACAAAACATCCTACGGAAAAACCAACAGAATTAAGTAATAGAATGATAAAAAGTCTAAAAGATATTAATTTAATATATATACCATTTGCTGGTTCAGGTAGTGAAATAATTAGTTGCATAAATAATAATAGAAATTACATAGCTACTGAAATAAATAATACATATATAGAAGATATTATTATTCCTAGAATTAAGAAGGAAATAAATGATAGATTATAAACAAGAAATGAGAATAGCAAAATTAACAGGAAATGTAACTACATATAATATTAATGATGATAAGGAAAATATACATATATTATCAGATTTAGATACAAAAATAAATAATAAAGTATTACCTAATTAAAATGAATTAAATAAAGAATATAGAGATTATGCAAGTTATAGATTTGAACATAAGAAACAAATAATGGAAAGATATAATGCGGAGAAAGCAAGATATAAAAAAGATAAATTAAATAAAAAACAATTTGTTACTTTAATGATGGCTGAACAAAAACAGAAGAAGAGAGGTGAAAAAGTTGCAGATAAAAAGATAGTATATTACTAACTATTATTGCAACGATAATTATGATTATAGATAATGAAAAGATATTTCAAACCGAGGATATAGATGATGTACAGGAGTTGTATGAGGATAATATAAGACATTTTAGTGAACATACATATAATGAAAATATAGATACATATGAAGAGTTTCTAAAGGAATTATGGGGCGATGACTGGCAAGAGATGTATAGTAGTATATATGGTGATGCAGGATTAAAACAGTTTAAAAAAGATTATCTAATTGAATTAAAAGAATTTAATAGAAAGTAGGGATTTTAAAATGAATAATAATAAATTTTCAGATTTAGAAAGAATAGCAACTGTATTAAAA
>ENA-UOOH01003272-UOOH01003272.1-fermentation-metagenome-genome-assembly--contig:-NODE-3272-length-12588-cov-10.762547_pt1 | contig 12588 bp, 10 predicted proteins | sample MGYA00245778_ERZ724025 | MGnify/ENA primary metagenome ERZ724025 (study PRJEB28704, sample SAMN03018313) | fermentation metagenome | biome: anthropogenic terrestrial biome; feature: soil... | reverse complement strand
TGTATAAAGCTGACCTTTTGGAACAGGGATTTGATTCGGTCATGTTTGGTCATATCGGTGACAACCACATTCATGTAAACATTCTGCCAAAGACAATGGAGGAATACAGCAAGGGCAAGGAGTTGTACAGAAAATGGGCGGAAAAGGTGCTTGATGTCGGTGGGACAGTGTCCGCGGAGCATGGTATCGGTAAGCTGAAGGTAAACTTTCTCAAAATGATGTACAAGCAAGAGGGAATCAACGGGATGGAAATTGTCAGAAGAGCATTTGATCCCGATAGCATAATGAATGTGGGCAACCTGTTTTAAAATTAAGGGTATGCTAAGTGGTAGATTGTTAATATGAGATGAAGATTAGTGACAACCTATTACAAGATAGTATATATCGGGAGACATTTGTCATAGGCTGAAAACCAAAGCATGCCCACCATCTAATTAAAATCTTAATTGTAAAAACATATTTCCAAACAAACCCATAGCATTAAAGCTATCTATAAAGAAATGGTGGGAACTCATCTTGTAGCCTTGTTACAAGTGCGGAATGCTGTAATGATATAAGCGGGAGTGGTAAATAATATGGAATTTCAAATGCATAAAATTAAGCAGGAATTCGATTCGTTTTATATTGAAGATATTGAAGGAGAGGTTAAGCAAGAAATTGACAATCTTAACCTGAAAATAAAGAAAGGCCAGAGGATAGCCATCACTGCCGGTAGCAGGGGCATCGACCGTATTCCTTTTATACTTAAAGCTGTCGCCGGAAAAGTGAAGGACTTGGGTGGTGAGCCTTTTTTAGTTCCAGCTATGGGAAGCCATGGTGGTGCTACCGCCGAAGGACAGAAAAAGATCCTTGAAGAGCTTGGCATAACGTCTGAGTTTGTCGGTGTACCTGTGATCTCTTCAATGGAGATTGTAAAAGTTGGGGCTTTTTGTGTTGCAGCAAACGGAAACAATAAGTCCGTTGAGATCCCTGTTGTTATAGACAAAAATGCATATGAAGCGGATGGTGTTATTGTCGTAAATCGTGTAAAACCACATACTTCATTTCACAGCGATATTGAGAGCGGCATGATGAAAATGATTGCAATCGGGTTGGGAAAAAAGGTGCAAGCAGAGAATATTCATAGCTTCGGTACGGAAGGGTTGCGACAGTATATTGCGCCAGTTGCAAGGAAGATCCTTGAAACAGGGAAGGTCATAGCCGGAATAGGTATTGTGGAAAACTCCCGGGACAAGGTAATGGAAATAAAAGCGTTTTTGCCGGAGGATATAGAACAGGGTGAGATGAGACTCCTTCAAAAAGCACGCGAATCCATGCCAAGGCTTCCTGTAGACCAACTTGACGTGCTAATCGTGGAGGGATTGGGCAAAAATATCAGTGGAACGGGAATGGATACCAATGTTATAGGAAGGCTAAAAATACATGGAGAGCCCGAGACCGGTAAGCCCACAATCGGAAGGATCATTGTGCTGGATCTCACGCCTGAAACCAATGGGAACGCCTACGGCATAGGCTTAGCGGATTTTACCACAAAAGCGCTGGTGGAAAAGATCGATTACAAAGCTACATACACAAACGCAATCACATCGACTTTCACGGAGCGGGTTAAAATACCAATCATCGCAGAAAATGAGGAAGAGGCTTTTGAAATGGCTGTGAAAGCATGCGGTATAAAAGATTTAGGAACACTTAGGGTTATAAGAATAAAAAATACGCTGCAGCTCGAAGAAATATGGGTTTCTACCGCAATATACAATGAACTGCAGTAGCATAAATTTCAAGAACCTTTTAAAAGCATATAGTGTTCTACCGCAATATACATAAGCTGCATACTGCTTCTAAGGGAGAGAACATTCTTTGGTGTAAAAAGAATAGTCCACTACGCAATTGCAAATACATTCCGGAGTGGACATTCTTTAGCGCAAATGGAATAATCCTCTACTCAATTGTTAATACTTATGCTGCAGCATAAATCGGGCTACGCTGGGGAATGGCTTAAAAACTTGCATACAGTCAGAACAAACTCAAAGAAGGCCAGTCTTCTTTATACTCTGCTCCCTCAGGCACGGTTAAATCGTTATCGGTTACATTTTCAATTTCAATATTTGTAACTGTTACAGTAAATTCTTCATACTCTATCCTCAATGGAAATCCGGAGTTTTTGCTGATGTAAAGTGTTCTTTCCCCAACCCATTCCCTGTCTTTTATAGCAACACAGGATTCTCCGGCTACTTCTGTATCTTCGCTAATCAAAGTATAATGCCATGTTTCAAGATCATCCGGAATATGCATCGTATAAAGGATATTATCTTTACTGCTGTAAAAGTTTTCCTCAATGTATTCATCCATGGGCACCTTCGTGTAGATACTCATCCATGGATTATAGCTATACATCATTTTCTCACCAAGATCAATATATAAATGATCAGTCTGATTTCCTCTTTCACGTATTTCCTTAAAGCGATCTCCTAATAATGTATATGTAGATGCAAAATCCACCCCATCTTCAGCGGAATAATCTGTACTAACCTTATAGCTATAGTTATTTATTTCAGTTAATTTTGATAACAAAGCTCTGACATCAAATTCCTTTTTAATGATAGTTTGTTGTTGGGGCTTTGGTTTTTTAAAGCATCCTGTGAACATCAAAGAAAGTACAAAGCATAAACAAAGAAGAATGACTTTTTTAAAAATACTTTTATTGATTGTTTTAGCTTGTATAATATTCATTTTGGCATACACTCCTTTTTTTATTTTTGCTTGATTTCTCATGTTTATCGAAACGCACCTCCAGCTTGTTATAGAGTATACTATGATTAAAATATGCTATATATAGTCAAGATATCGATTAAATAATCACTAAAGCAGATCTGAAATGCCTTACACATCCATTATATTGCAAAACATTCCAAGCTACAATATATTATTGATGCCTATACCAAGAATGGTGTCAAAGCGCCTTCAAATCTGCACTTTCAACGATTAATAACAAGTACTGGAGTTCTTTAAAAATTCCAAATTTGCTTATACTATCTAGTTTTGATATAATAACGTCGTTAATGTGTTATTGGCTTGCTGAACCCTTTTTTACTCAAATAAAGTATTTATATCATGGTAGCCATAAAAACACATTGTGGTGAGTACCGATAATTCTCTATGATAAATACTTATAGCAGGACAGAGACAGTTATCTATAAAACATCAGAACATATGTAAACGGTATAGCCTTAAAAATAAATAGGAGTAGAGAGGAGTAGAAAAATTGTTGAGACATGTAAAGGATTCTATTCTAAGCATTGGAAAATCACTTAAGGAGCCTGTTTTTTTGAAAGAATACTCTGGAACGGACAAAACTATATCTGATTTGGAGAATCTTAAAAAACAGATAACAGACCCAGAAATTAAAAAAGCTATAGACGTGGATATACTATTTATTAACCAAGGAGATCAGGGTGAAAAAAACGTCTATTTCGAATTGAAAAATTCATTTTTACCTATGTACATTTTGCATGATATAAGGATACAACATGATGACTATAAAGCTCAGCTTGATTTTGTCTTAATAACAAATAAATTTATATGTATACTTGAAACGAAGAAACTGAATGGCGATATCACTATTAATAATCAAGGTGAGTTTATTCGTGCATTTAAAAATGCAGCAGGGAAGGTTTACAAAAAAGAGGGCATGTATTCTCCAATTTCGCAAAACCAAAGGCATGTAAGAATTATTCAAGATATGCTTATAAAAGATAAAACGATTAAAAACACACCAGTTATTTCATTAGTCGTGATGGCGAATCCCAAAAACATTATTGATTTTAAATTTGCTCCGAAAAATATTAAGCAACAAATTGTAAAATGTGATCAATTGGTGCCATTTCTGAAAAAAACACTGGACGAACCCTCACAAGTAGAGCTGGCTGTCGTAACAATGAAAAATATCTCAGAAGCATTGTTAAGCAAACATGATGAAGTAGAAGATTTGTTTGTGAAAAAATATGAGAAATTTTTACCGAAAGAACAAAATAATAATATTGATGAAAAAGAGGCAGTAGTGTATACAAAAACAGCAGAGGATAAGGAAGTTGTCAGTGAACAGAAAAAGCCTGAAGTAACGAATATTATTCATGAAGGCAATGCTAAGAGTGTAGAGAAAATCCGGGAAGAATTGATTGCTTTTCGTAAAGTTCGTGCAAACCAAGAGAAAATAGCGGCGTATTACATATTTAACAATAACCAAATGGAAGATATCATTGTAAAAATGCCAAAAACAAAATCAGAATTGATGTCCTGTAATGGCTTTGGTCCCGCCAAATCAGAGAAGTATGGTGATGCCATATTAGAAATTATAGTAGGTTGCAAATAATTAAAGCAGGATATATTGGAGTAGTAATCACAACACATTTTAATTGTATTAGTAACTGGACATAGTTTGCTATATTCGTATGTTTTATCAAGAAAACAAAATGTCATAATTGCCGTTATTGGATATTGCTGTTGCAAAATTTAGTATTTATGATAGAATATTAGCAGTAAATGCTATTTGATGTTACACACTTATTATGACTTTAAATTCACCCTTCTATGGTTCTATACAAAATTTATTGTTGCATACTACTGAAAGCAAAATCAAAGTAAAATATGCAAACGCATCCTTGTGACTTATAAAACATGCTACATTCGCACATTCAAAAACGAAATATGGATTATATAATTTTGAGGTGAAGAATGGAAAATTATTGTAACTTTATAGCACATGAAGATGATGATGGGAATACTCAAGCGCTAGAAGACCATTTAGTTAATGTAGCTGAATTGTGTAGCGAACATGCAATGGAACAATTAAAGCCGCTTGCGTACAGCATAGGGCTATTCCATGATATCGGAAAATATTCCAATGCTTTCCAACAAAGAATAAGAGGTAAAAATATCTTCGTAGAACACGCGGCATCAGGCGCTAAAGAAGTTATAAATCTTTATGGCAATAATTTAATATCGTATTTGATGGCTTATTGTATTGCCGGACACCACACAGGTTTACCTGATGGAGGTAACAAAAGCGATATAGAAGAGGAAGGGACATTATCAGGAAGACTAAAACGTGATACAGAAGATTTTTCAGATTACAAAAAAGAGTTAATAATCGGGGACTTAGATATTAAACCAATTATGAACTTTGTATTTAGCGGAATAAAAAACACGAATGATAGAGATGAGGTATTAGAAAAATACGCATTTATTGTTAGATATTTATTTTCCTGCCTTAAAGATGCTGATTTTATTGATACTGAAACTTTTTGCAACTATACTGATCGAAAGATTGAATATAATTTTACTAAAGGTTTAGAAGCCATAAACAATGAACTTGCTGGTAAAGAAAGTATAACTAAAGTACAAAAATGTCGAAGTATCCTCCAATCTCAGGCATTCAATAAAGTAAGCACAAAAGCAAATATCTATATGCTTAATATGCCAACAGGAAGTGGAAAGACTCTATGTAGTATGAAGTTTGCACTTGAGAGATTGATAAAAACAAACAAAAAGAGAATTATTTACGTCATACCGTACACTTCAATTATTGAACAAACTGCTGAAACATTTGAAATTATATTCGGTAAAAATATACCCATTTTGCAGCATCACTCTAACTATTACTACGAAGAGAGTGTAGATAAGAGCTATGAAAGTATGACAAAAGAAAAGCTTAAAAAGGCTACAGAAAATTGGGATGCTCCATTAGTGATATCCACAAACATTCAATTTTTCGAATCAATATACAGCTTTAAGGGAAGCAAATTAAGGAAATTACATAATATGGCTGAAAGCATTATTGTGTTTGATGAGATACACTTAATGCCTGTACAATTTTTACAGCCTTGCTTACGAGCAATTGGTTATATCACCCAAATATTAAATAGTGAAGCATTATTTTTGACAGCTACTATGCCCAATTTTAAAGAATTATTTAAAAAATACACACCTAATGCAAATGTAATTGATTTAGTTGAAGACAAAAGCTTATTTCCAGAATTCAATAATTGTACATACAAATATTTAGGTATATGTGATTTAGAGAGTATTATTGAAAAAACTCAGCAGTATAAAAGCAGTTTAATCATTGTAAATAACCGAAAAATTGCAAAAGAAATGTATTCAGTATGTACGGGAAAAAAGTATCATCTATCTACTTATATGACTAACATAGATCGATCTTATACAATAAAAAAAATACGAGAGGATTTAGAAAACAAGGAAAAGATCATTGTAATATCAACTTCACTAATTGAGGCAGGGGTTGATTTGGATTTTGAAACTGTATTTAGAGAATTAGCAGGTCTCGATAATATAATTCAATCCGGTGGTCGATGTAACCGGGAAGGTAAAAGGAATAATGGTTACGTTTTTATATTTGAGAACGAAAACATTTCAAAAAGACAATCTGATTTATCACTACGCGCTAATGTTGCCCGGAATATAATAAAAGAGTACACAAGTGAAGGAGAGGTTGATATTGTATCTTCCTTATGTATTGAGGCTTATTATGAACAGCTGTATGGATTTAATGAGCAAATAATAAGTGACAATAGTATTGCTAAGATGTGTAATAATCCAACCAATATTCCATTTAGGACTTATGCAGAGAATTTTAATATGATTGATTCAGAGACTATTGGAATTGTAATCGACAGAGATGATGAGAGTCATAAACTTATTGAAGGAATGAGATATGGGAGCATAAATGCAAAGCGAAAATTACAAAAATACACGGCAACCGTGTATATATGGGAATTTGAAGAGTTGTATAAAAATGGTGTAATAGATGATTATGGTACAGGGGTGTTTTGTTTAACCAATATGGATTACTATAAATTGGACACAGGGTTACAAATAGAAAGTGAAAGAAACTATATTTCGTAAAGGAGGAAGAACATGAGTTTTGGATTCAAGATCATTGTTGAAGGAGACTATGCATGTTTTACAAGACCAGAAATGAAGGTAGAACGTGTTAGCTACGATGTTCCTACACCAAGTGCTATTGAAGGGCTATTGAAAAGTATCTATTGGAAGCCAGCGATACATTATGTTATTGATAAGATTATAGTGTTTAATCCAATTAATTTTATTAATATACGTAGAAATGAAGTAAAAGACAAAATCAGTTTACCAGCAATAAAAAGCCAAATGACAGGTGGCGATAAAGATCCAACAATATATTCGGGAGATAAGAATTATATAAGCCAAAGAGCAGGTATGGTGCTGAAGGATGTAAAATACGGAATTGAATTTCATTTTGAAAATACGGGAATCTGTTCGGATAATGAAGACGAGTCAGAAGATAAACATTATAATATAATCCTCAGAAGGATAAAGAAGGGACAGTGCTTTAGACAGCCATGCCTTGGATGCCGGGAATTCTCCGTTAGTAATATACATTTGGTAGATGAATTTAATATTAATGAAATATCAGATACTTTAGTGGGTGATATTGATTTAGGATTTATGCTGTATGGCATGAGATATAAGGATAAAGGTATTCCAGTTAATGATAACTGGGAAGAACCAAAATTTTCAGACGAAGCGGACGCAGTTTATTATCGACCGCATATGATTGATGGGATTATTGACGTTACCAAATATAAGGGGATGATCAAATGTTAATCCAGGCATTATGTGACTATCATGATATTATTGAAAAGCAGGGCGAAATAACACCAGAAGGTTACACAACAGTGGGCATTAGTTACTTGATTTGTCTTACACCAGAAGGTGATATCGAAGAAATAATCGATTGGAGAAAGAAAGAGGAGGCTAAAGATAAAAAGGGTAAAAGAAAAGTAATATATATCCCACGAGAAGAAATGTTGCCTGAAAGAAGCCAAAAACCGGGGATAGACCTTAATATAATTGAACATAGACCGCTCTATATTTTTGGTCTTAACTATTCTAAAGAGGATGGTTTTTCACCCGAAGACGGAACGAATAAAGCCAGGAAGTCACATGACATATTTGTGAAAGGTAACCTTGACTTTATTAAAGATATTGATACACCAGTTGTAAACGCGTTTAGAAATTTTTTAACTAATTGGAAACCAGAAGAACAGGTAAACAATCCAATTCTATTAAAATTGGGTACCGATTATAGTAAAGTTTATTATTGTTTTTGTTTAAGTGGTAAAATTAATGATTTATTGAATGAGGATTCGTTAATCAGAAAAAAGTGGGAAGAGTTCTATTTGGAAAAAGGAATAGACCCTGAATGTGAAAAATCCCAGTGTGCGATAACAGGCGAGAATATAGCTCTTGCTCGGATTCATGATAAAATTGGTGGGATTAAGGGAGGACAAGCTGCAGGGACGGTATTGGTGAGTTACAAAAATGATTCGGAATCTTCGTACAATAAGTGTCAATCATATAATAGCAATATTTCAATAACAGCCATGCAAAAATATACAAAAGCTCTTAATTATTTGTTAAGTAATAATTTGCACAAAACATATATAGATGATATGACCGTAGTTCACTGGGCTCAAACACCTGATAATAAAAACTTTGACCTTTTAGTGCAGTATATGATTTTTGATGACAAACTTGACGATGAAAGCTTAAATACAGAGTTAAAAGGTATTTTTAATCATTTGATTAAGGGTGTTAAGGCTGATTTTGAAACTCTTAATATTAATGAAAACACTACATATTTTATGGTTGGTATGGTCCCGAACAATTCCAGAATATCAATAAAGTTTGTACACAAAGATAAATTTGGTACTATGGTTAGAAATGTTGCACAGCATCAAAAAGATTTGGCAATTGAAGGTGTTAATAGACAAGTATTACTGTGGCAGATTAAAAAAGAACTAATTTCACCTAAGAGTACTGATGAGAAAATCTCACCACCGTTATTAGCAGGTATTTTCAAATCAATTGTTTTTGGTACGAGGTACCCAGAACAATTATTGAGCACAATTGTACGAAGAGTAAAAACAGATTCAGATGATGAAAATAACAAATTTATCAAAATTAACGCAACAAGGATAGGCATAATTAAGGCGTGTATAAACAGAACATATAGGTTAAATAAAAAAAAGGAGGTCTTAAAAATGTCATTAGATCCACAAAACTCAAATCCAGCATACTTATGCGGAAGACTCTTTGCATTACTTGAAAAAATTCAACAACGGGCATCAAACGATCAACTTAATAAGACAATTAAGGATTCATATTTTGCCACAGCTTGCTCGACTCCATCAGTAGTATTCCCAAGACTTCTCATGTTGGCTCAAAACCATTTATCTAAGCTAGAAACTAAGTATGAGAAGTACTGGAGCAAGAATATTGGGGAAGTAATCAATATGTTAGAAGGAGAATTTCCTCAAACTCTTACATTGACAGAACAAGGTATATTCATTATTGGGTATTATCAGCAATTCTATAACAAAAAAGACATTGAGGAGAATAAGGAGGTAGTTAATAATGGAACCAATTAAAAATAGGTATGAATTTGTTATGCTATTTGATGTAGAGAATGGAAATCCCAATGGAGATCCTGATGCAGGAAACATGCCACGCTTAGATCCTGAGACAAGTGTCGGCATAGTGACGGATGTTTGCATAAAACGTAAAATTAGAAACTTTGTAGAAATAGTTAAAGAGGGGGAACCTGGTTATAACATCCTTATAAAGGCGGACAAGGCACTTAATACTAAGTTTACTGAGATTTACAAAGAAAACGGTCTGGACTTAACTCTAAAAGGAAAAAACAAAAACCCTGACGATGTAAAAAAAGCAAGGGAATATGCCTGCAGAAACTATTATGATGTTAGAACTTTCGGAGCAGTAATGAGTACTGGTGATGATCCTTGTGGGATAGTTCGAGGACCTGTGCAGATAAATTTTGCCAAGAGCATTGATCCTGTTTTTGCACAAGAAATTACTATAACACGTCAAGCAAAAACTACAGAAGAGAGAATAAAAACTGGAGAAACTGAAATGGGTAAAAAGAATATTATACCCTATGCGTTGTACAGGACTGAGGGATATATATCAGCAATGCTGGCTAATAAATCGACCGGATTTAGCGAAGATGATTTAGAGCTTCTGTGGACAGCGATTATTAATATGTTCGAACATGACCGTAGCGCAGCAAGAGGTAAGATGTGTCTTAGAAAATTGTATATTTTTAAACACAGTTCAGTATTGGGAAATGCTCCAGCACATATCTTGTTCGATAAAATCAAGATTAAAAAGAAGGAAGGAGTTAGTAGTCCAAGGAATTTTGCGGATTATTCAATCAGAGTAGATGATGTGATGCCTGAAGGTGTCACGCTAATTAATAAATTGTAATGTGTACAGTAAATATTCGTTCAATTCAACACTTTATGTATTGTCCGAGGCGCTGGGGCTTGCTTGAAATTAATAATGATTGGGCAGAGAACATTTATGTAATTAAAGCTAATCTTATGCATAAGCGGGTGCATAATGGCGATCATGATTTTTCGTCAATAAACAAGAAAGTTATAAGCACTCTTTCAGTTTACAATGATCAATTGGACATCTATGGGGTAATAGATTGTGTTGAATTTGAACGTAACAAAAAAGGTACTTATATTAAAGAATTGGATGATAAATATAAAGTAAAAATAGTAGAATATAAACCTACGAAACCGAAGGACAGAGATTTTTGGCCTTCAGATGCAATACAGGTATTTGCACAGAAACTATGTGTTGATTATGTATTTCAATGCGATAGTGAAGCATATATCTATTATGCTGATGTCAGGCGAAGAAGCAGGCTACCGTTCGATGACTATTATCAGGACTATTTGAGGCAAATAACCACGTATTTGGAAGAGATACGCTACTATACATCAAAAAATGAAGTACCTCAAATCAGGAAAGGTCAAAAGTGTAGTGGGTGTTCTCTTGAATATCTATGTTTGCCGAAAGCTAAAAGCATAGACCTAAAAAAGCATATATTATCCATGCTGGAGGATGACATATGAAAAAACTACTAAATACTTTATATATTTTGGACGATACAGCATACTTAAATCTTGATGGTGAAAATATTGTTTGCCGTAAGGAAAAACAAGAAAAGTTCAGGATTCCATTTTCCAACGTAGAAAGTATATATTGCTTTAGCTATGTAGGATGTTCACCGGCATTTATGGGTAAGTGCGTGGAATATGGAATACCAATTATTTTTCTATCGCCAGAAGGTAAGTTTTTAGCTAAGGTATATGGCAAAATTAAAGGTAATATTTTTCTTAGGAAAAGACAGTTTGAACAATTTGATAGACCTCCAATTGTGTTAGCGCAAAATACAGTTGCTGCAAAGCTGTACAATACCAGTTTTTTAATAAAGCGATCCCTTCGAGACTATCCGAATCTGGACGTTGATGGTAGCCTAAGCCATTGCCTGGAACAATTAGCTAAAGGAATTGATTCTGTATATCAGGAAGATGATTTAACAAAGATTATGGGTATTGAAGGGAATTGCGCAAAGCAGTATTTTAGCATATATGACAAATTGATATTGCATCAAAAGGAAGACTTCTATGTTAATATGAGAACAAAGAGACCACCATTGGATAGGGTTAATGCAGTATTATCATTCTTATATACAATTCATACTTATGACTACGATTCAGCATTAAGTAGTGTGGGGCTTGACGGTTGTCTTGGTTTTTACCATGCAATGAGATCAGGAAGAAGTTCATTGGCTTGTGATTTGGTTGAAGAAACGAGATGCATAGTAGAAAGGTTAGTCCTTACAATGATCAATCTTAAAATACTTAATGCATCAGATTTCGAGAAGCAAGTTAGCGGAGCAGTTTTTCTAAATGAAGAAGGGAAACGAAAGGTAATAACTCAATGGCAAGAGAAAAAGCGTTCTAGCATGATGCATCCATACCTAAAACAGAAAATCCAAATAGGTCTTTTACCATTTGTGCAAAGCAATCTTTTAGCTAAATATGTAAGAGGAGAAATTAATGAATACCCCTGTTTTTTAATGAAATGAGGTGTTTTATGCGATGCTAGTGTTAATAAGTTATGATGTCAGTACACTAACAAAAGAAGGAAAGACTCGGCTTAGAAAAGTAGCAAAGGAGTGCCAAAATTATGCACAAAGGGTTCAAAACTCAGTTTTTGAAGCTAATTTAGATTATGGGACTTTTCTGAAAATGAAAGATAGATTAATTGGCATTATTGATAAGGAGGAGGATAGCTTAAGATTTTATTATTTGGGTAACAATTGGAGCAACAAGGTTGAACATATAGGAACTAAAAAATCATATAATCCGGAAGGCGCGCTTATCTTGTAATAGCGAAGCCTAAACAATCTTAAAATATTAGTAGCTTCGCACTAAATAATCAAATAGTATTTGGAATTTATGTGGATATGTAGAATGTACTTTAAAATATTGTCCGTTCTGTAGTGGTTGATGCATGATTATATACAATATATAGGGTCACGCCCCACGCAGGGCGTGTGAGTTGAAATCCGAATAGTCAGGGCACGGATTCCCTCGTATCCGGGTCACGCCCCACGCAGGGCGTGTGAGTTGAAATATAGACTTTGCTGGT
>ENA-UOOH01003270-UOOH01003270.1-fermentation-metagenome-genome-assembly--contig:-NODE-3270-length-12603-cov-22.695171_pt1 | contig 12603 bp, 12 predicted proteins | sample MGYA00245778_ERZ724025 | MGnify/ENA primary metagenome ERZ724025 (study PRJEB28704, sample SAMN03018313) | fermentation metagenome | biome: anthropogenic terrestrial biome; feature: soil... | reverse complement strand
TTTAACAAAACATACATTACACTGTTCAATTTTCAATGTCCTGTGACGACTTTCGTCGTCTGCTTTCGCCTTGTCCCAAACTACGCTTGTTGCGTGTTTTGCGGGCTGTTTATCGGCGACAGCTTATATATCTTATCACGCTGTTTTACCTTTGTCAAGCATATAGATGAACTTTTTTTTAGGGAAATATACCCACCTTGATTGAAAAACTAAAATCCATTCAAGATGTGTTTCAGGGAGAGTAGCGAGGAATTATACGGGTCATAAATTGTGGCGCATTCCGGTGGGTACGCACCTTTGGTTATACGGGTCGAGGCTTGTGGTGCGTTCCAGTAGATACACACTTTTGGTATACAGGTCGAGGCTTGTGGTGTGTTCCGGTGGGTACGCACCTTTGATTATGCAAGTCGAGACTCCCATAAAATTTAAAAGTATACTACTAAAACAATTTACAAGTGAATAGTAACTACCTACCCCTATAACTGTGAAAACCAGCAGAAGACGGTGAGTTACTCCAGGAATACTATGTAAAGGGTATAACACTGCTTTAAGGGTCCTTCTTGTTGAAGGTCATCCTCGTGGCAAACATCCTTCCCTAGAATTTTCTATACTTTTCAATATGGAAGGGTAACATTTGTTTAAGGTCTTTCAACTCAAAGACTCCCATGAGCATCAGCATTATAACCATTATTCCGCCCACAATACAGCCGGATACTAAAACAGCTAATGGCTGCAAATGTATAAATGAGTTTATTAAAGGCTTTATTACCGGAGCCGCAATTGCTCCTGATAATGCTGATATTAATGGCTTTATCAGCCAGTCTCCTATTTCTATTGACATACCCGTTGCCTTAATCGTAGCACGAAGATTTAAAATTGATCCAATAAGATTAGTAATTATCAACGCCGCTATATAAGCAAACATTCCAAAATAGGGAATTGCAAACCAAACAAAGCCAAGCCTCATAATACTGGTTACCATCGAGTGCTTTAATGTTGTCGTTTCCTTTCCTAATCCGTTTAAAACACCATAAAGGGTTTGCTGAAGATAGAAAAACGAGCCGGTAAAAGACAAAAGAAACAACATAGTGCCTACGCTTTGCCCCGGGTAAATAAGCTCTGCTATATCTGTGCTAAAGCTTACAAAAAAACTGGTAAACAGAAAGCCAAAAACTAATGTAACTCGTATGGATCGAGAGATTTGCCTGTTTGCGCTAGTTATTCTTCTCATTGCAACTGCTTCGGCAATTGCCGGTACCAATGCTGTAGCAAGTGCACCTGTAAGCATGGAAGGAAAATAAACAACAGGAGCTGCCATCCCTGTAAGCTTACCATATTCAGCAAGCGACTCTGCATTGGTTAGCCCATATAAAGCAAGACGCTGAGGAATAAGAATGAATTCAACTGTTCCCATGAGTGAAAGGATTAAACGATTCGCTGTAACAGGCAATGATATTTTCAATATCGATTTGCAAATATCCCTTTTTTTCATATGGGGTTCGTTTATTATTTTACTTTTTGGATTTCTCTTTATTAGAAAAGCTATATACACTACAAGAACGTTTGCTATCTCACCTGTAACAAGACCTATTGTTGCAAATAAACATTTCCTTTCTAAATCTCCATGTGCAAAAATATCAGCAATTGCAAAAACTACGAAAAGCTTAGTCATTTGCTCTGCAATCTGTGATAGTGCGTTGGGAACCACATCCTGCTTCCCATAAAAATAGCCTTTAAAGGATGTTATAGCTGCGATAAATGGAATTGAAGGCAAGAGATACATTAAGGAATTTTTTGTCCGTATATCTGCAACGAGTACATTAACAACAAAGTCAAGGTTTAGCATTAAGATTGACACTATCACTATGGCAGCAAAAAATATTACTGTTCCTGCGGTTACGGCAATGCGCTTTGAATTTTTATCGTTGCCCCTGGCAGTTTCCTCGGCTACTAATCTTGAAATTGCAATACCAACACCAGCTGTTAAACCTAACAAAACCAGGTTATAGATAGGTAGAACCAATTGATATAGCCCCATTCCTTCTGCTCCGATTGAATTGGCTATATAAATACGATAAACAAAGCCGATGCTTTTGACAATAAACCCGGTAATCGTTAATATAAGCGTATTTTGCTTAAGTGATTTTTTTTTCATACAATACCCATTTATATTGGATTAGTTATATAAATATATGGTTGTTTTGCTTATAACATTCATTATAATAACGGAAGAAATTGCTTAGTCCCGTTTTTTGCAAAGCAAAATAAAAAAGACCGCCCAAAAGGAAAAATGCTAATTTTATTTTGCTGCAGAAACTCATTCCGTCTCACTTCTTATAGTCTGTACTTCCACCTATTTCTGTGAATTCCTTTAGCGATTACACAGAACACACAGTTTTGTTATCACGAGTTACCTGCGAAAATTATGCATTATTCTTCTGAGCGGATTCCTCTATCTTGTTAAACCTTTTTTCAAATGTTAAAAACTAAGTCAATTGCCTTTTATACATTTCATTGCTTATGTCTTCAACATTCTGAACATCATTAAACGATATTCCGTTGGCAACTGCATCCTGCCTGTTCCCCAAAGGTGCTCCATCCTGTGGTGAATCTGATGAGCCATATGACAATACTTCTTCCAATGCTTGCTTTCCGTCATATGGTTCTTCCTCTTCTATCGCTTGTGTGAAATCCCCTCGCATCACTTTCTCCAATACATCCTCTTCAACAGGGCGGTGGGTGGATTTGCTCATTTTATCAAGCTTGTTTTCATATTCCGCATTTGTCTCACAATTAATACAGTTTCTTGTCTGTGGAACCGCTTCCAGCCTTTCGTCTGCTATTGATTCACCACAGGTCTCGCATATTCCATAGCTGTTGCTTTTTATCTTGTTAAGCGCATAATCAATTTCTTTCATAGCAATTTCATGACCGTTTTTTAAAGCATCAAAATGCTCTGCATCATATAAATCTGTTGCAATATCCGCAGGATGATTGTCGTATCGCGAAAGCTCACTGTCCGCTGTAGCATGGTAACCTGCCGGTTCGCCAGAGTTCATATCATCAAGTATTCCCTGGTGATCCTCTTTTTGTTGATTTAACAAATGTTTATAGTGTTTTGTTTGATTCTCGTTCATATTTAGTCCTCCTTCATTATTCATTCAAATACTTCGTATTCCTCACTCATTCTTAGTTTTTTATTCTTTTCCAAAGAGAATCCATCTCGGATACATGCATTAAGATGCTTTATGACCTGGAATTCTGGGAAAAAGAGTTGATCCTAAAAATTAATTCAGAGATCAGTTTTTCATAATCTTTAATCCGCTACAGGAATAATACTTTTTTTCTATAAATAATATGTTAAAATGAAGATGAACTTATACATTTTGATCAAAAAACCAAGACCCCCACTTCTATAAGTGGCGGGTTCCGATTCTACACTTCAGGTGGAGTAGAGTCTCCATCTGAAGCCCATAAGCGTATTTTACAAGTAAAAACGCTTGATGTTCAGCTTTGCTGAACGAGTTCACTTAGCATTCGTCATGTATATGGATGAATCTGAGCTCGTGCTATTTGATGTGCGCAAAGAAGAAAGATGACTTACTGTCGGCTATTTTAGTACCTTATTGTTACAAAACATCAATTAAAACAAGAATATGATATTTTGCAGCTGTAAGGTTATACTGTTTGGTTGTGGGCGAATCCCACTTTAGGTTACATAGAATAAATTTTAAAGGAGTTTTATACATGAAATATTTAATTCGTCAAAAAGTATTCTCTTTCGGTGACAGCTTTACAATTAAAAATGAATATGGAGAAGATTGTTTCAGGGTTTACGGCAAGGTTTTTTCTTTTGGAAACAAGCTCTATCTAACCGATTTACAGGGCAGGGAATTATATTATATTGAACAGCGTCTGTTTAGGTTTCTTCCTGAATACACAATATTTCAAAACGGCATAGCAGTTGCACAGGTAAAGAAGAATTTTTCTCTTTTCCGCCCAAGCTTTAATATTACAAGCTCCTATGGCAACTATAATATTGACGGCAACTTCTTTGCATATGATTTCAGCATATTTAAGGATGGCGCACCGGCTGCTCTGGTATCGAAAAAGTGGTTTTCGTTTTCAGATTCTTATGGTGTTTCCATCTCAGACAACGAGGATACTGCATTCCTTCTTGCATTAGTAATAGTCCTCGACCAAGTATACCATGATGGTAATAAGTAGCGTTTTTTTGAAAAAGCTCTCCCAATTTAAAAGGAGAGCTTTTTCAATCCACATGTTTTGCATCATTAAACAACACAGTGAAACCGTCCTCTATGTTGTAGTTCAGATGTGTTGTGTATATGTTGTGTATGGTCTGTGTTGAGCATAATATACTTCGTTATATGGTCCACCCATCGTGCACAATTCCGACCAGATACCATTCTCCATCCTTTTCTTCAAAAACAAGCTTCAGGCTTTCCCAATCAAGACCCTCAAACTCGGGGTTGAATCCGGAAAAGTAGTATTCCATGACCTTTGCATCCGGGTACGCTTCAAAAACATTATTAATTGTATTGCCCTTACCTATATATCTGTTATATGATACTTCCTCGGCGTTTATAAAGTCTTTGTCATAAACAAACCTTAAGAAATACTGCTCCAATGTAAGCTCAATTTCCTCGCCGGATCCATCATATTTACCCCAACTATAAACCTTGTCGCTGTCTATTAATGTTCTAATCTCTTCAGCAGTAAAAACCAAATCCTTATCAACATTAACATATGTGTAAGGTGAAAACCGCAAGTTCTTGTCAGGGTGAATGATTGACGACAACCACTCCATATCTCTATCCTTAAGCGCTGTAAGGGTCTTATTACCCAGCTCACGAATTCTTATTTCGATGGCTTCAGAAGTATTGTCCGGGGTTCTTATAAAGTCTTCATTTCTTTCAAACGGCATGTCAAATATTGCATGGGTGTAAATTTCTCTCTTTTCACCTTCAATTAGAAACTGAACCTTTTGAACAGTAGGAAGCTCTGTTAAGGAGTTTACAATCGAATTAATCAAAACAGTTTCAAATGCTGTTCCACCAGGGTTGTTATCAACAAATTCTGATGAAAGATCCAATTGGCATAGCCCATCTTTTGTTTCAACAGACAGTAGCTTTGAGCCCTGTGGAATAATAGATACTTTATCGCTGCCTTCCGGTCTTTTTTGCAATTCTTCAAATATAATTTTTTCAAGCTTCACTCCCGCTTGAACTTCAACCTGCCTTTTCTCAGGAACAACACAATCAGCATTAGGATTGGGGAAATAAAGTGTCAGGTTAATCATGCTTTTTTTTAAGGATTCTTCGGTTGCAGCTGTCGTTTGACTTGTAGCTGACGCAGGCGGAGTAATCTCGCCATCCGGCTGCCCAAATGTATTATTCCTCAATAAATCATACTTTGAACCGAGGGTAAAGGCAGTCCATGCAAAAACTCCAATTAATAGTATTGATAAAACGGGTTTTAAAACATTCAATCCGCTTGCTTTTTTAGCTCTTCTCCTATTTGAGTATCGATTCTTATTCATCGATGCCACCAACCTTTCAGTAAATAATTCATCCACCGTATCTTCTGTTTCAAGGTAACCTCTTATGCCGCTTAATGCTTCATATTCCATCCGGCAGGTTTTACACTCCGCCAAATGCTTTTGCATTCTTTCCTTTTCTTCCTGAGAAATATTACCTTCAAGGAAATAATCCAAATCATCAATAGTATAATGATTTTTCATGCTCCATCACCCCTGTGTCTTTCCAGATACTTCTTACAAATGTTTTCTTTAGCCCTTAAAACCTTCATCCTTGCCGCCTCTTCTGAAATACCCATAACTCTTCCTATTTCAAAATAAGAAAAACCCTTCACATATTTTAAAATCAACGGAATCCTCTGCTTCTCCTTAAGATTCTGCACCAGAGAAACAATTTCACGGTGCAGCTCATTTGTTTCGTATGCTTTTTCGGGATTATACCTTTCATCCGCCTCCGCATAAAGCAACTCGTCGTTTATGGGTGTCACCCTCAGTTTCTTCCGTTTTTTCATAAAGCTTTTGCATGCATTTAAAGCTATGCGGTATATCCATGTTGAAAACATATATCTGTCATCGTATTTATCAAGGTTATTATAGGCACGGATAAAAACCTCCTGAAGCAACTCTTCTGAATCCTCCCGGGAATAAGTCATCTTCACAAGGAAACTGTATAATTTATTTTTATAAATATCTACTATTTCTTCAAAAGCCCTTATATCGCCATTTAGTGCTTCGGCTACAAGTACCTTATCATCTGTCATTGCACCACACCTATAAAAATAATATAACAACATATATACTGCATTATTAATGTAAGCTTTTCAATGCAAATTATCAATATTTGACGAAAACATTTTGCTTTACAACTACTTATACTCAATATTTTAAAAAACGTAACGGTTTTTATGTGAATTTTTTTGAAAGTGTTAATTTCAATTAAGAACAGCTAACAAGAAATCCTTTTTATCTAAAATTAATTATTTTACTTACGATAAAATTAGTTGCATCTTCTACAAAATTCATTGTACTCTCAATTGTTACTAATTTATTTGAAGATATGTCCGGATGTTCTTTATTCTTATACCAATTATATAGTATGTTTTCTTTATGTTTCTCAATCTCTTCAGCAAATATAATATCACCTAAACTTGTTGATTTGGCTCTTTCAAGATGAACCCAAAAATTAACTTTGTTTTCTCCTCTCAATGCTAATTCAATTTCCACTTTTCCACTTTCTTGATGATATAATCCCCCATAACCTTTTGCTAATTCATTAGGATGTTCCAACCTAAATGGCGTCCATACAGCTATATTATTATAAATATCTGATAAAACATGACAACAATAGCCGAGTATGAAATTATAGTTATCTGAGCTTTTATTTTTATATAGATACGCCAATACGCTTTCAATCCATTCATCGTTGTTTGTAAGCATTCCCCAACGTTCATCTCCCACACATAAATGCGATGCTTTTTTGTAATCTGATATGTAACCTGCTCTGTTATGCACAGCGTCAGGAGCTATATTTCCCAAATAAAATTGAGATAAATCCTTGATTGTTTCAGGAAAACGCTGATATATGTTTTTTGCTATATGTAAGTGTGTCATCTGAAATGGCATAATCTTATTCCATCCTCTCAATCAAACATAAATAATGTCCACTCTGCCTTGTACATAAGACATTTAACACAATAGATTCATATACACTTTCGAACCAGTAAGGCTGCACCTTTAATGCGTAAAATGAAGATTGCGTCACAACTCAAAGCCAGATTATAAATAGAAAATTATCCGAAGGCAGGCAGAAGATATTGCCTGACCCCGGATAATTTTTATTTCAACTTCTGATTATGTTTATACTATTAGCTGTTTCTTTTCTAAGGCTATCGGAAAAAAATCGCGTGACATCGGAAACTTTAGTTCGTCTGGAAACGAATCAAAAAAATCTATTAATTCCATTTCGCTGCCAGACGGTAATTCACCCATAGTATGAACGATTGCAAAATAAACCTGTATATTTCCTTTGAAATACCTGCCGTCTATTTCCCCGTTAACATAATAATCACAAAGCGGTTCAATATCGAAATTAATTGCTCCCGTTTCTTCATATAGTTCCCTTTTTGCAGCTTCCAGTGGTGTTTCGCCTTCATCAATATGTCCGCCTGGGTTTTCCCACGTATTCCTTTTTTTGTGCTTGCAAAATATCCACTTACCCTTATACAATGCCATAATATCCACACAAAAATAATCTTTTAATGTATTAAAAGGATGCACTTTAAACTCCATTATTCTCCTCCGATAATATAAATAATTGGTATTATGCAATATCAAACAAATGCGTATACTTACAATTGTCTGGTAATTCCATTATCAGGGATCATTTGTGGCATGTCAACAATCCCTGATAAAATATTACACCAATATTCTTTTGGGCAATCTGTCACTAAATTTTGACCTTCTGACTATATCGGCAACAAATAAAGTAAGAGCCTACCAGCTTTTTTGCTAATATGACTGCCTCGCTTTTGACTGGATGGAGCTGAGACTGATAACAAGGTAGTCGGGAGTCCGAGTGGTACATCTGGTTTTAACAATTTCTAAATATATATCGTAGTATTATGTAACACAGTCCACACCCTGCGATTATAATGTAATAAGCGAAAGGAGGGCTTTGATATGCCACAGTTGATATATACGGTACAGCCTGGAGACACACTTTCGGGAATTGCCCGGTTATATGGAAGTACAGTACAGGCAATTATAAATATTAATAATATTGTAAATCCAAATTTGATTTACCCCGGTGAAGTTTTATTGATACCTGTTGAAGATGAAAGTAATCCGGTAAGCCCTCCGGGAGGTTTAATATATACTGTTCAGCCTGGTGATACACTTTATACTATTTCTCTTCTGTTTGGGGTCGGTCTGCAATTTTTAGTGGCATTGAACAATATCCCATCTCCTTCACAAATATACCCCGGGCAGAAGATAGTCTTACCGGAAGGTACTGTAAACCCGTTCCAGCCTATAGAACCAGGTATAATAAGATATAGCATTTTACCGGGAGATACAATTTACCGAATTGCATTAAGGTTTGGCTCAACAGTTCAATCCATACTTAACTCAAATCCGGGTCTGAACCCACAAAGACTAGTGCCCGGGCAGGTAATAACAATCTCTATTCCTGCAAATGCAGTAGCAATATACAGGGGGAATCCTTCAAAAAGGATGGTTGCACTTACTTTTGATGCTACTTATGGAGATAACCAGACAACAAGACTGCTGCAAATATTAAGAGATAATAATATAAGAGCCACTTTTTTCATGTCAGGCATCTGGCCACTTAATTATCCAAGCCCCGCAGCAGCTATAGCGGCAGCAGGACATGAGATTGGAAATCACAGCTTAACGCACCCACATATGACTCAGATTCCATTGACGGAAGTAATAAACCAGATTGTACGGACAGGTGCATTAATCAAGAATATTATAGGCATAAGTCCATATTTGTTCAGACCGCCATTCGGCGAGTACAATCAGTTAATTTTAAATACTGTGGCAGCGCGGGGTTACTTAACAATTATGTGGACTGTCGACTCACTTGACTGGAAAAACCCGGGGGTCGATCAAATAATCAACCGTGTAGTTAACAACACTGTACCCGGGGCTATTATCCTTATGCACCAGGCAGCTACCCAGACACCTGATGCACTACCAACAATAATATCACGCTTACGTCAGCAGGGCTATAGTTTTGGAACAGTCACACAGGTGCTGGATCCATAAATGTTGTGAATGAGCTTTAAGAATTAATTCCTTTATTTACGCCAATCATATGGTAGGATAAATTTTGACCTTCTGACTATGTTAGCCACAAATAAAATTAGAGCCTATCAGCTTTTATACTAATAGGCTCTAACCCAGTGATTTGGCGCGCTCAGCAGAGATCGAATCCACAACCTTCTGGTCCGTAGGCTAACATTCGATATCTCTCAAACCCTATTGAAATCAACCTCTAACTCTATATATCACTACATTTCAGGTTAGCCAATGTAAGCCGGTTGTTTGCCCATAATTTTGACCTTCTGACTATGAAAGCCATTAAGTAACTTGCCGATCCTGATGTTTCGTATTATGTAAAGATTACGAACTGATACAACCACCCATCATTATCATAATCCTACTTGTTGAAATATTCTCATACATAAATATGTTAGATATGGTGATGGTGCTTTCTTTTGTCCAAAATCCCAAGTTCTAAACTTTTGATATACTGCTTCTGGTATAAATAGTCCATCTTCATCCTGTTTATTTTGTATAAGCGAAACCATTTCTAAAAAACGTTTGTCATTCTTTATGCTGTCACATCTACTCAAAGCATCGACAACGCTTACAATGTCATACCATATAGCAGGAGCTTTCAACTTGCGAAAATCAGTACCCATATAAAACATATATGGATGTTTTTCGTTGCTGTTTTCCCATAATGTAAGTATTGAATTAGCCGTGTTGTTTGAAATTTCACTGTTTTGGTATTCAGGAACACACAAAAGCAACTTTAACATTATTAGGGTAGCATATGGACAACAGTCATCTTTTCGTCCAGGACCTCTGAATTTACCAAGTTCGCTTGAAACTGTACAAGGAAAACCATTGTCTTTATATAAAGATATAAGGAAATCCACTCCTCTCTTGATATGTTTTTCATAGTCTATACCAGCTTTTATAAGTGCAAGAAGTAATAGCGGGGCATCACATAAGCACCACCCAAAAGTATCCTCCCCACTACCACCAAAATGTTCTGGAATATTAGTAAGCGAAAGGTATATACCATTACTATCATTGTGCCTCATAATTTCATCTACAGCAATTTGAATTTCGGGAACAGTACAGTCTAATCCAATATCTAATAAAAACAGTAGTTTGTGTATAGGTAAGTCTGGATTTTTATGATTGCTTACCAATGTGTTATGAAAACCTTTAATGTCACATAAGCAGGATTTTATTTTGTCATGTTCTAAAACTTTGCATTTTAACTCCATTAAATCCTCTTTCTTTTCAGTCAAAAGGTTTAGTCGAATAGCATACTGTAACCATTCTTCACTCATAGGCAGCAACTTACCATTTATTGACATGTTTTCACTCCATTTCAAATCAGGTTTACTTCGCAATATCTAACAATTACGAATCTTGTCTCTTCAAAGCATTACTTTTCTTTTCCGCCACACGATGTGGCGTTCTCCGCTTTCGATGGCGTATAACGTTGGCATTTGCGACGCCCGACTGCTTACAGGAAGCCGCTTATGCCCGGGATCCTTTGGGTGGGCTAATGCGGCGACCGACTCGGTTAGCGGGCGGGTATGGGCAGGAATGACCTCATGCCCAGCTCACATAGCTCTTCTACATGCTCGCCCTTTATGCAAATGTGTTGTTATCAGATGCCGGGTGCCCCGTTACTCAGAGGGCAACAGGATGTTGCCCCCTCTAATTCCACAGAGCCTGCTTATTTATTTTGCATTTCATTAAGATTGCATTTTAAATACGTTAATGAGTAAAATGGCATTGTTTAGTTACTCAACTGTGAATTCCGTTGCCAAATAGTACTTATCATAGTCTCCTGTTTTTCTAAAATCTAGTATGTCTTTCACTATACGGTATTCACCACCATCCAGATTTCCATAGAGCCATTCCCAATTAACTTTCATTTCCCTACTGTTCCCTGAGGTCAAATCATAGCCAATAGCATTAAATCCATAATTCTCTATAATAGCAGGAACCTGATACCATTTTTGATTGATTCTTTTTTCCAGTAAAAAGTATTCACCATAGATACACTGCTTATCGGTATTATTCTTAAATATAATAGTTAGCCCAGTAGAAGACACAGTATTCTCTTTTTCAATCATAATCACACCATCAAAGTTGTTAACAGATTCATATGTTGTTTGTTCCCAATCTGTTGTTTCAACAGGCTGATTTAAATCAGTTTTGTTGATGGTGTTTTCTGATTCTCCTGCTGAATTGCCATTACTATTACTTCTGCATCCTGATAGGAGTGTTAAACTAATAGCCATACAAAAAAGTAAAACTAAATATTTGTTCATGAAATCACTCCTTCTGGTTGTTAGACCTTGAAAATAAAGCCCTTACCCACCGCACCCTTGTGGGCATGCGTTGTTAGCAGATGGAATGCGTCCTGCGAAGCCCTTCTAAAAAACGACCTTGAGGAATTAGATTACTTCCCAAGGTCGCGGCTTAATATTGCCCATATCTCTTGCTGCATGAATTATAGCTAACACTAAAAGTTTTTCTTTCTCTTCATCCAGTTGGTATATTATCCGGTAACTTTTAAAAATTATCTCTCTTATTTTTCGATCATCAATTTCCGGCACTCTTCTTCCCATACTTGGTAGAATGCATAGATTTTCAACAGCATTTACAATTCTTCCGACAAACTCAGCAGCATAATACTCGGAATCTCTTGCAATATAATCTCTAACACTTTCTAAATCCAAACTGCTGGTTCAGTCCAATGAATATTCATTTCACAAATAACCTCTTTTTTGCATCCTCATGAGAGATTATGTTTCCATCCTCAGCTGCCTTCAATGAAACCATAATTTTTTTCTTTACATAGAACTGGTACATAATATCATCCCATGTAGCTTGTTCAGGCATATTATCAATAATTTTTCTTGCTTCTTCTTTTATTATGCTCATAATATATGCACCCCTTTTCTTGCTATTTCCTGACTTAAATTGTATCACATATTTATTTAATAAGCATTCTTAAAATTTATATTCTCCAGTGTCTTACCCAGATGATAATGCGCATTCTTTCTGATAACGGTTTGCATTGCCGACGTCGTCAAAGCTTACAGGGAGGGGCTCATGCCCAGCGAAGCTTTGCGGGCTAATGCACCGACCGACTCGTTTAGCGGGCGGGTGTGGGCAGAAACGACATCATGCCCTTCTCACAAAGACATTCTGCTGTTAGCCCCGGTTTAACCTGTCAGTTATACTTGTATATCATTTCGGAGTTT
>ENA-UOOH01003266-UOOH01003266.1-fermentation-metagenome-genome-assembly--contig:-NODE-3266-length-12621-cov-2.743037_pt1 | contig 12621 bp, 13 predicted proteins | sample MGYA00245778_ERZ724025 | MGnify/ENA primary metagenome ERZ724025 (study PRJEB28704, sample SAMN03018313) | fermentation metagenome | biome: anthropogenic terrestrial biome; feature: soil; material... | reverse complement strand
AAATGCGATATTGTAGTAAAATCATCCGACTTAAAGGAGGCTCAAGCACTTCAAATAACTGAAATCGTAACTGCCCAGTCGAATATTGTCGCACAAAATGTAAAGATTGTTCCGGTAAAATAATAAAAAACAGTTGCTCGAAAGGCACTTTGTGGTATAATAGTTGAAAAGGCCTTATATATTGGCTTATAATATAAAAGAACGAATGGATAATTTAAAATAAAGGGATTCATAAAGGTGTTTATGCTTCTTAATATATAAGCATAAAGGATCACGGAAAGGCAGGCTTTTTTATGGATAGGAAAGATTTTAAAACCTCAGAAGGCAGCTGTATAATATCGGAGGAGGTAATTGCTTCAATTGCCAGCTCGGCAGCTTTGGAGGTATCGGGCGTTGCGGGAATGGTACAAAGACCCGCTGATATCAGAGGTTTTATCGGTAACACTGCTGCAAAAGCCGTCAGGGTTCTTAACAATGAGAGCGAAACCATTCTTGATGTTTTTATTAATATACGGCTTGGAGCTAGAATTCCGGATGTCGCTCCTGCAGTTCAGCATAATGTAAAGGTAGCAGTTCAATCCATGACCGGAAAACCTGTGAACAAAGTCAATGTTCATATTGCGGGAATTGTGCTGGAAGAGAATAAAGAGACTCCTGTTTGATTAGCGGAACCCTCCGCAGGGGAAGTGGAGGGTTTCTTTATTGTGGTAATTGTCGTATTTTGGGTGATAATATAAATAAATTTAATGCACCGAAAGGCATGGTTGAAGCATGACACGACGCGAAGCCCGTGAACTGGCATTTGTACTTTTATTTGAGAAAACTTTTACAGACTCCACGATTCATGATATACTTTTAAATGCCGGTGAAGCAAGGGATGTGGAGACAGATTCATTTGCTCTTTCACTTGCCGAAGGCGCGAACAAGTATATGGTTGACATTGATAGCATCATTTCAAAGCATTCACACAAATGGAATAAAGAGAGGATCTCACGTGTTGCACTTTCTATCATGCGGATGGCAGTATATGAAATGCTGTATGTGAAAGATATCCCTGTCAGTGTTTCCATAAATGAGGCAGTCGAACTCGCAAAAAAATATGGCGGTGATGCAGATTCCTCGTTTGTAAACGGCGTTTTGGGTGGTGTTTCACGTCAAAGCGGTGAGAAATAGTGAGTATTGTTTTAGGGATTGATACAAGTAATTATACAACTTCAGCGGCAATTTATGTCTCTGAAAATAACATAATGCTACAGCAAAAACAACTTTTGCCGGTAAAAGACGGGGAGCTTGGACTTCGGCAGTCTGACGCCGTGTTTCACCATACACGGCAGCTGCCGGATATCATGGATGAGCTGCTGTCCCAAACAGATGATAGACTTACGGCCGTTGCAGCTTCGGAACGTCCGTCACAAGCCGAAGGATCATATATGCCGTGCTTTCTTTCAGGATTTGGTTCGGCGAGACAGATCGCAGCTGTTATGCATTTGCCTCTATACCGTTATACCCACCAGCAGGGGCATGTTGCGGCAGCGGCATACGGCTCAGATCATACGGAGCTGCTGGAGAAAGAATTTATTGCATTTCATGTTTCCGGCGGAACCACAGATGCGCTTATTGTCCGCCCGGATAAGAATCAAATGATATATTGCCAACGTGTTTCAGGTTCTCTCGACCTGAAAGCAGGGCAGTTGGTGGATCGTGTGGGACTTATGCTAGGCCTAGCATTTCCGGCAGGTCCCGCTTTGGAGGCGCTGGCATTGACCGCTGAAGGGCTCTATAGTCCCAAACCTGTTTTACGAGACGGTTGGTGCAGTTTGTCCGGCATAGAGAATCAGTGTCGAGACCTGCTGGCAAGCGGAGAGCCAAAAGCTGAAATCGCGCTGTTCTGCTTGATGAGCGTTCTTTCTGCGGTTGATGAAATGACAAGCAGCCTGCTTGTCAAATATCCAAAAAGGCCTCTGCTTTATGCAGGAGGCGTTATGTCAAATACTATAATCCGGTCACATATTGAAAACCGGTTTGGAGGTTATTTCGCACCACCGGAATATTCCTCCGATAATGCGACCGGTATCGCTTTGCTGGCGTCTATTCAAACCGGAAGGAGGAGTTAAATATGCAGGTTATTTCGGTCAGTCAGCTTAATCGATATGTTAAATCACTCCTCGAAGGGGATAAAAGGCTGGCTGCGGTTTATATCGGTGGTGAGATTTCAAACTTTACCAATCACTATAAATCCGGGCATCTTTACATGTCATTGAAAGACGAAGGTGCTCTGGTTAAGGCTGTAATGTTTCATGGGAGCGCCTCAAAGCTTAAGTTCACACCTGAAAATGGTATGAAGGTGATTGTGAGAGCAAGGGTCTCACTATATGAGAGAGACGGATCCTTCCAGATTTATATTGATGAAATGCAGCCTGACGGTGTAGGTGCTTTGCAGATTGCATATGAGCAGCTAAAAAAAAGATTGGCGCAAGAGGGGCTTTTCGATGAGAAACGAAAACAACCGCTTCCCCGTTATCCCAACAGAATAGGGGTAATTACATCACCTACCGGTGCCGCTGTTCGAGATATTTTTAATGTACTCGACCGTAGGTATCGACTGGCGCAAATCGTGTTGGCTCCGGTTTTGGTCCAGGGAGAAGGTGCGCCACCGCAGCTAATAAAAGCACTGGAATGGTTTAATAAAACCAATTCCGCCGATGTAATAATTATCGGGCGCGGGGGAGGTTCCATAGAAGAACTGTGGGCGTTTAACGACGAGGGCGTTGCCCGTGCCGTAGCCGATTCACATATTCCGGTTATTTCGGCAGTGGGGCATGAAACAGATTTTACGATTTGTGATTTTGTCGCAGACCTGCGGGCGCCAACCCCTTCAGCGGCAGCCGAACTTGCAGTGCCGGACAGTGAGCAGCTACTTGTACAGCTCTCAAAACTGCAGATGATCGCGCGGCGCAATGTGAAAGCTGTTTTAGAGTCATCAAGCCAACGTTTAGCCTCCGCATGTTCCCGTCGTTGTCTCACTACTCCGCTCTTCTATATTGAAGAACAGTCTATGCGGCTTGATTATCTTACACGCTCCTTTGTACATGCGGCGCAAAACAGAATAAATGAATCGGAGCGACGTTTGGGTACATTGAGTGCAAAGCTGGATGCAATGAGCCCGCTTAAGGTGCTTGCGCGCGGTTATTCCATCCCGTATATTGGAAGCAATGTAGTGAAAAGTGTTTCTGACGTTTCTTCGGGGGACAAGCTTTCGCTGCGTGTTAGTGATGGAACTGTTAAATGTAAGGTGGTTTGAAACCGATAGAAAGGATGGAGAAATATGCAAAAAGAATGGACGTTTGAAAAAGCTATGGCAAGGCTTGAACATATTGTCACACAGCTGGAAAGCGGTAAATGTACACTGGATGAATCACTGAAACTGTTTGAAGAGGGTACAAAACTAACTGCGTATTGCTCAAAATCTCTAAAAACTGCCGAACAGAAGATTATAAAACTGACTTCTGCCGATACTTCAGATAAGCGTGATGATAGTTTATCTCTGAATCAGATTGGAAATTCAGCACCTGATTCCGAATAAACACCCTTCTGCGATTTGTTGAAAGGCAAGGTAATTGAATGAGTACTCAGCTTTACAATCCAATTATGGAGGAGCACCTGGCAGCGGTTGAAAAGGCATTGCCTTATTACCTCCCCAGCAATGATGATGCGTTACAAAAATCACTATATGATATAATGGCATATGCATGTGCGGCTGGCGGTAAACGGCTGCGTCCTGTTCTTGTACTTGAGTTTTGCAGAATATGCGGAGGAGATACAGCACGTGCAATTCCTTTTGCATGTGCGGTTGAGATGATTCACTCTTATTCCTTGGTACATGATGATTTGCCTTGTATGGATAACAGTCCAATGAGACGCGGAAATCCCTCTGTACATGCGGCATACGGGGAGACAATGGCTGTTTTGGCAGGAGATGCATTGCTTAATCGCTCTTTTGAAATCATGCTGGATTCATCAAACCGATGTGGTATTCCATCTGAATCGGTATTAAGGGCCGCTTCTGCCCTTGCGGATGCTTCCGGTGCCCACGGTATGGTTGGCGGACAGGTTATTGACTTACTGAGTGAGCGTAAAGCGATTAACCTTTACGAGCTGGAACAGCTTCAAAGAGGAAAAACAGCAGCATTGATAACGGCTGCATGTGAAATTGGCTGCCATATTGCAGGTGCAGGTGACGAAAAGTTGTCCGCTGCTCGAGAATTCGGAACTCAGCTTGGCTTATGTTTTCAAATTGTTGACGATATATTGGACGTTACTTCTACTTCTGTCCAGCTCGGAAAACCTGCTGGAAGTGACGGAAAACATGGAAAAGCCACATATGTGTCTCTGCTCGGCATTGAGGAAGCAGTAAAGCTAGCGGATAAACGTACTGCAGAGGCAATTACTGCATTGTCAGTGTTTGAAAGTGAAGCAGATGGATTATGTGAGCTGGCACAGGCATTACTAAAACGAAATAAATAGCGCTGTATATTGTTATACAGCGGAAAGGCATGAAAATGTATGTCGTTCCTCAACAAATTTTTCGAAAACAGAGTTCTGTTTGCAGCGATTTTAGGATGGCTGTTTTCTCAGATTGCCAAGCTACTGATTACTTTGATTTTTACAAAAAAATGGAGCATTGAGAGGCTTTGGGGTGCCGGCGGGATGCCTAGTGCCCATTCCTCGATGGTCTGCGCTCTCACGGTATCAATGGCGCGTTTTGATGGCATTAACACTCCGATTTTTGCTCTAACTGTTATGTTTGCATTTGTGACAATGTATGATGCAATGGGGGTACGGCGGGAGGCCGGTGAACACGCCCGTTTGCTGAATAAATATCTGAATGAGTTTGAAATATCAAAAGCGGACAAAAACTTCGACGGAGTTCCTGATGAGAAAGTAGATGAGATTGAACTAAAGGAATATATTGGCCATACGCCTCTTGAAGTTTTAGGCGGGGTGTTATTAGGTATACTTATCGGAATTTTGATACCGGAATAACATATTTTTTCTTGAGTTTCTTATTAACGCCGGTTTCACGGTCTTTTCCGGTGTGGAAAGAGAGTCTTTCTTGATGGCAAAAAAACAGATTATTGAGACGAATTATTTAAAAAAAATTCAATCTCCTCAGGAGATCAAATCATTTAATAGACAACAACTCAAAGCTTTATGTTGTGAACTGAGAAGGAAGATGATTCAGACTGTCTCAAAAACAGGAGGACATCTTTCTTCTAATCTCGGTGTGGTAGAACTCACGGTTGCACTTCATAAGGTTTTCAGCACTCCGTATGACCAGTTTGTGTGGGATGTCGGTCATCAATGTTATGCTCATAAGCTGCTTACAGGACGGGCTTCAAGGTTTGCCACACTTAGGAAAGACGGAGGTATTTCGGGGTTTCCTTCTCCAAAAGAAAGCGAACATGACTCTTTTATTGTCGGCCACAGCAGCACTTCTATATCCGCTGCCAACGGAATGGCAAAAGCCAAAACCCTGCTGGGTGCAGGTGGAACCGTAGTGGCGATTATCGGTGACGGCGCATTAACCGGCGGACTTGCATACGAAGGACTTAGCAATGCAGGCAGGAGCAAAGATAGGCTAATCGTAGTTTTAAACGATAATGGGATGTCAATCAGTCGGAATGTCGGTTTTATAGCAAGACATCTTGCATCCCTTCGCGCCAGACCGCATTATGTTCGTGTTAAAATGAAGTTTAGCAATCTGCTTATATCTATTCCATTGATCGGAAAGACGTTGCGGAATGGTTTGCTTCATATAAAAACCAAGCTGAAGAAAATTATGTACAGTCGAAGCAGTTTTTTTGAAGAAATGGGATTTAACTATATTGGTCCACTTGATGGACACGACTTAGACGATTTGATTCACGGGTTGCAGGCTGCCAAAAAGCTTGACAGGCCTGTATTGCTTCATGTTGCAACCATAAAAGGCAAGGGGTGCGATTTTGCCGAGAAAGATCCGGATGTATTTCACGGAGTTTCGGGATTTGATGTCCTGACCGGCAGCCACGAGTCTTCTTGCGAATGCTTTTCTGATGTATTTGGAGAGGAATTATGTGAGCTGGCAAGCCAGGATCAGCGGATTTGTGCAATTACCGCCGCTATGAAAAGCGGAACCGGACTGGCTGAGTTTAATGCACTATATCCAAAGCGTTGCTTTGATGTTGGCATCGCTGAAGAACATGCCGTTACCTTTGCGGCCGGACTTGCTCATAATGATGCACTGCCTGTTTTTGCGGTTTATTCTACCTTTTTACAGCGTAGCTATGATCAGATTTTGAATGATGCATCGATTTCGGGCGAGCATATCATTATGGCAGTTGACCGCGCAGGAATTGTCGGCCAAGACGGCGAAACCCATCAGGGGATATTTGATGTTGCGTTTTTAAATACAATTCCCAATGTTACCGTATATTCGCCTTCGTGCTTTGCGGAGCTGCGGATTAATTTAAGACAGGCAATTTATGATGTTTCCGGCGTTGCCGCTGTCCGTTACCCGCGGGGCGGAGAATTGGACGGTTTGGAGGATTATCAGCCTGATTATAAACCATACACTCTATTTAAGGAAAATGGCGCAAAAATTCTGCTGGCTACTTACGGAAGAATATTCGCAAATGTAAGAAAAGCTGCGGAAATGCTTTATGACTTTGGGATTCCGGTTTCTGTTCTCAAATTGACGAGAATTATGCCGGTCGAGGAGGAATGCGCTATAATTGCATCAGGTTACGACAAAGTATTCTTTTTTGAAGAAGGAATCCGTAACGGCGGAATCGGTGAATTATTTGGGAGTATGCTGATTGGGCGTAGATACGCCGGTCATTATGAAAATACGGCAATAGAAGGCTTTGTACCGCCCTGTAGTCCGAATATCGGACTACAACGTGCGGGGCTTGATGCCGAAAGTATTGTAAACCGTGTAAGTGCGGCATGTAGTGAGTGTGAAACGAATAATCGATGGGCTCGGACAGTATAAACAAACAAATTCTAATATAAGGCTGCATACAGCACTTGTTTCTCATAATCTGCTGTATGTCGGGAACCAAATAATTTGCAGAGCGACAGAAAGGATGTTACCGGTCATGAAAGTTGCGTTGATTGCCAATGAAAAAGCTTCCGGAGTATCTGCATTGATTGACCATGTTCGGGTTGCTCTCAAAAAACTTGGTGCGCAAATTCTTATACCTTCGGATCAATTAGGTTTTCCTGCCAGTGTCACAGATGATATCTTTGATTCGGCTGATGTTGTAATTGCTCTTGGTGGAGACGGTACCATCATCCATACAGCAAAACATGCCGCACGATTTAAAAAACCGGTTCTCGGTATAAACTGCGGCAATCTTGGCTTTATGGCCGGATTGGAAATGGACGAGCTTTCTCATTTATCTGATTTGATGGAAGGTCGGTATTCGATTGAGCGCCGGATGATGCTTGACGTTAAGGTATGCTCACCTAAAGGAAAAGAAATTTGTCTATGTGCCTTAAATGAGGCTGTAATATCAAGAGGCTCGCTGTCACGAATGGTTGAATTTGAATTATTCAATGAGCGCGAGCACATTCTAACGTATCGAGCCGACGGAATAATTGTTGCAACACCTACTGGGTCAACGGCCTATTCTCTTTCTGCAGGTGGTCCGATTATTGATCCTGCAGTTAGTTGTTTGCTGCTTACACCGATATGTGCACATTCATTGCATGCACGTTCCTATATATTCGGCGAGGATTCACAAATTTATTTGAGAACAAAGAATGCGGATACACATGAGGTTTTTCTTACGGTTGATGGTGAAGAAGGAGTTCAAATTACTGTGGATGATACAATAAAAATAAAGCGGTCTGAAATATTTGCGAATTTAATCATTATTAAGCAAACACCGTTTTATCAAGTCTTAAATCGAAAACTAATCAGCAGGCGATGATTACCAGCATCAGGGAGAGATAATATGAAAGTAAAACGTCATGCAAAAATACTGGATATAATCCGGGCTCATCCGGTAAATACACAGGAAGAATTGCTTACCCGTCTGAATGAGAGTGGGTTTCAGGTGACTCAAGCAACCATATCGAGGGATATCAAGGAACTCCGGCTTATAAAATCCCTTGATGGCGACGGGAACTATCACTATTCAACAGTTCAGCAAGAGAGTGAAAACATATCCACAAAATTTCATTCTTTTTTTGCTGAAACAGTAACAAATATTGATTATGCAGGGAACATTGTTGTTGTTAAATGCCTTTCGGGTATGGCTAGTGCTGTTTGTGCTGCTTTAGATGCGCTGAATCGCCCGAATATAGTCGGAACGATTTCAGGCGACGATACTTTCATTTGTATTATGAGAGACGAGAATAATTCAATCGATTTGGTCACAGAGTTGAAGAAGATGCTGAGATAAAAGATAAATTCACATAAATATGTTTCTTTTGACTTTTTAGTTTGCGTCACACAGAAGCGGAAAGGGTTGGACGGATATGCTGACAAGTCTTCATATTGAGAATATTGCAGTGATTGAACAAGCTTCTATTGATCTTGGAATCGGTCTGAATATATTGACAGGCGAAACAGGTGCGGGAAAATCAATGGTAATCGATGCAATCAATGTAGTTCTCGGAGAACGTATCAGCCGTGATATTGTTCGTACAGGTAGCGATCAGGCTCGGGTTACCGCGGTATTCTCGGATGTTTCAACCAAAACATGCAAAAAACTTGATGATTTGGGGTATTCGGTTGATGAAGACGGCGTTCTTTTAATCCAGCGCACCATATCGGCAGAGGGAAAAGGAAATTGCCGTATCAATGGTCAGCCGACAACCGTAGCCATGCTCAGGACAATCGGTCGGTTGCTTGTCAACATCCACGGCCAGCATGAAAACCAGTCATTGCTATCCCCTGAACGTCATGTCGATTATCTTGAACAACTGGGTGGTATATCCCCGATCCATGCGGAGTATAGTGAAGCTTATGAGAGATTCAGTATGATAAAGCGCCAGCTGGAACAAACCGAGATGGATGATGGGTTGAAGGCTCGCAGAGTCGATATGCTTCGCTACCAAATTGAAGAAATTGAATCTGCCGATCTTAATCCTGGCGAGGAAGATGAACTCAAGAGCCAGCGCGAAATATATCGGAATGCTGAAAAAATAGCTGTATCGTTAAGCTCAGCAAGAGAATGTTTATCCGGAGGAGAGGATAGCGGGGGCGTTTTGTCATGGCTTTCGCATGCAGTATCTTCTTTGCAGGATGCAGGACGTTATGTTGAAGACATGGCCGAGTTGGCGCGACGTGCAGAAAGCGTGTTGTATGATCTTGAAGAATGTTCAGAAGAGCTGCGTGATTATGTAACGCATTTTGATTTTGAACCCGGTGAACTCGAGCAGGTCGAGGACCGTCTTGCCCAGATACATAAGCTGACTTCAAAATACGGAAAGGATGAGGAAGAAGTCCTCACCTTTCTAGAGCAAGCCCGTCAGGAGCTGGATAGTATAGAGATGTCGGATATTAAAGCAGAGCAACTAAAAAACGAATTAATCAAGGCAGAAAATATCGCAATTGAATTGGCAAAAAAGCTTTCAGAAGCTCGCCGTAAGGCTGCAAGAGAATTTGAGAAAAGTGTTGGCGAACAGTTGGCTTTTCTGGATATGCCGGGCGTTAGACTCAGTGTTTCCATCGAACCAGGTGAACTTGGTCCCGGGGGGATTGATCATGTTGAATTCCTCATTGCCCCAAATCCAGGTGAAACACCGCGTCCGCTTTCAAAAATTGCTTCCGGTGGGGAATTGTCAAGGATTATGCTGGCGATAAAATCAGTAATGGCACACGCAGATGATATTGACACACTTGTTTTTGATGAGATTGATACCGGAATCAGCGGTTATGCAGCACATAAGGTAGGGATAAAGCTGCGTGAAACCTCCAACAGTCGTCAGGTCATTTGCGTTACCCACCTAGCACAAATCGGTGCACAAGCGCATCATCATTTCTTAATCGAAAAATCGGTTCGTGAAGGACGAACATATACCAATGTGACAGCACTTGATTATGATGGATGTATCCGTGAGCTTGCACGAATTATAGGCGGATCTGTAAGTCCAGCCGCTTTGGAAACTGCCCGTGAAATGCTTTCAAAGGTTGAAAAGTAACGACGATTGCCCACAGCCAAAAAAGAGGATGATACTTATGAATAATGACAGATTTGAAAAGCAGCTTCAGTTTTTAATTGAAGTTGATAAGATGAAAAATGTGCTCCGTCAGACATTGCTGGCTGATAAATCAAGACAGGAAACAGATGCAGAGCATTCATGGCATTTTGCTTTGATGGCAATGACATTTTATGAATATGCTTATTCTCCTGATATTGATATACTAAAGGTTCTGAAAATGGCTTTGGTCCATGACTTGGTTGAAGTTTACGCGGGAGATACATTTGCATATGATGAAGAAGGGAATAAAGACAAACAGGATCGAGAAAACAAAGCTGCCGACAAGCTCTTTTGCCTTCTTCCACAGGATCAGGCTATGGAATACCGTGCTTTATGGGAAGAATTTGATGCGATGGAAACACCCGATTCAATCTATGCAGCTGCAATTGACAGACTGCAGCCATTTATCAATAATTCGGTTACTCAAGGGCATACATGGAAGCTATATGGGGTTTCAAAAGAGAACGTATATAAGCGGATGGAGATGGTCAAAAAGGGAATTCCAGCGTTGTGGGATTTCGTGGAGGCAGTGATCGACGATTCTATTAAAAAGGGATATATCAAAGAATAAGGGGGCATAATTGGTTATTGACAAATAATTTAAAGTGTGCTTTAATTCCCATAAAGGCAATGAAGGGAAAAAGTAGTCCGGTTTTTGCAGCAAAGAGAACCGCCGGGAGGTGCAAGGCGGTGTGCAGATTGGTTGAAATACATCCCGGAGCCGCAGGTTGAAATATATTAATGAAGATCTATTCTGCGTAATATATAGTAGGCTTTGCCGTTTGCGTACGTTATCGCGCTAAGGTGTTAAAAGCACCTGAGGCCGAACTTGTGGTTCGGTAAATTGAGGTGGTACCGCGATTGATCGCCCTCTGCAAAATTTGCAGAGGTTTTTTTAATTTAGGGGGTAATTAAATGAATGTATTTGATGAGCTTGAAGCGCGTGGCATGATTGCACAGACTACCGAAAAAGATCGTATCCGTGAGCTTTTAGCGGGTTCTCCGATAACCTTTTACATCGGATTTGACCCAACCGCTGACAGTCTGCATGTCGGTCATTTTGTGCAGCTTATGGTAATGGCACATATGCAGCGTGCCGGTCATCGTCCGATCGCTTTGCTTGGTGGTGGAACCGCCATGGTAGGCGATCCTTCCGGAAAAACAGATATGCGCAAAATGATGACGCCGGAGACGATTGCTTATCATGTTGAATGTTTCAAAAAGCAGATGTCTAAGTTTATTGATTTTTCAGACGGTAAGGCATTGATGGTCAATAACGCTGATTGGCTTTTGAATCTAAATTATATAGACTTTTTGCGTGAAGTTGGTGTTCACTTTTCGGTGAATCGTATGCTTACCTTTGAATGTTATAAATCACGTTTGGAAAATGGACTTTCGTTTCTGGAGTTCAACTATATGCTCATGCAGAGCTTTGATTTCTATCACCTCAATCAGCACTACAATTGTACCATGGAGCTTGGAGGAGACGATCAGTGGTCCAATATTCTGGGCGGTGTAGAGCTTTGCAGACGCAAATCCGGTAAAGAGGTTTACGGAATGACATTTGCTTTGCTTACTACATCCGAGGGCAAAAAAATGGGAAAAACCGAGCGCGGCGCCGTATGGCTGAACCCTGAAAAAACACCGCCGTATGACTTTTTCCAGTATTGGCGCAATGTTGATGATGCCGATGTAATCAAATGCATGAAGCTGCTAACCTTTGTACCCGTTGAAGAAATCAATGAGTTGGCCAAGGCAGAGGGCAGTGCAATCAATGCGGTAAAAGAGCGGTTGGCCTATGAAGTTACAAAGCTGGTTCACGGAGTTGAGGAGGCGGATAAGGCGCTTGAGGCGGCTCGCTCGGTATTCGGTGCGGGAGCAGTCAGCGAGAATATGCCAACAACACAACTTTCTGATAATGATTTGATTAACGGGTCGATTTCAGTAATTGAAATGCTGGTAAAAACCGGCCTTGCTCCTTCAAAAGGAGAAGCGCGAAGACTGATACAGCAGGGCGGTGTCGCTGTGGATGACCGTAAAGTTAACAATATCGGTGATGAAATTGAGAAATCGGCGTTTGATAAAGGCTTTGTTATAATTCGTAAGGGAAAAAAAGTGTTTCATAAAGCAATTTTAAACTAAACTAAATTGTTTTAAAGAAGGCTAAGAGGTTATGCTTCTTTGCCTGCTTTTACTTGTAGGCTTTAGCCTGTTTTGACACGTCTTGTCCGTGTCAAAGCCATATAGCTACATCAGCATTGATATGCTGATGTAGCTATGCTGTGGGAGGAAATAGCTTTAGCTTAAGCGTTCTTATCGCTCATGCCGCTGGGCACCTACTTTCGGACGCCCGAAAGTAGGCAAAGACCG
>ENA-UOOH01003264-UOOH01003264.1-fermentation-metagenome-genome-assembly--contig:-NODE-3264-length-12629-cov-3.526642_pt1 | contig 12629 bp, 11 predicted proteins | sample MGYA00245778_ERZ724025 | MGnify/ENA primary metagenome ERZ724025 (study PRJEB28704, sample SAMN03018313) | fermentation metagenome | biome: anthropogenic terrestrial biome; feature: soil; material... | reverse complement strand
GGCACGGGTAGGCGAATATAAACAGGTCCGCGAGGACTTGCAGCGCAACCTGCGTGATTGGTACGGCTTTCACTGGCTGAAAAGCCAGCGGGAGCTGGAACGGATCAACCGGGACCTGGAGCAGGCAAAAAAGCGGGCCGACGAAGCCAACCAGATTCTGCTGGATAACCGGACGGAAAGCGGCATGCTGCGGGACAAGGTGGAGGCCGCCCGCATCCATTACAACCATCTGCGGGACGAACTGCAGGGCCTAAGCGATTTGATCCGCAACCAAAACCAGGATCTGGCCATCCTGGAGGAGCGCGGACGGCTGGCGAGGCAAAACCAAAGCCAGCTTGAAAGCGACAAGGGGATCCTGGAAGAGACCGTGCGCTCGGGGGAAAGGGCCATCGCTGCAAGCCAGGCGGAAGTAGAAAAGCGTGAGCAGGAATTGGCGGAGCTGTCAGCCGAGCACGAAACCGCACGCACAAGTCTGGAGGCAGGCAGACAGGCCCGGCAAAAACTGGAGCACCAACGCCACAGTCTGCAGGGCCAGGTGCTGGATGCTGAGAAGGAGCTGGTTTCCATTCGTTCCCACCGCAAGGACTTGGGCGAGCGTTTGGAAGAGCTTGAGACAAGCATGCGCAATAACACCACGCAGAAAGCTGAGCTGGCGGAAAAAACTGCCAATCAGAAAGGTGATGTAGGCAAGTTCGCTGAAGCATTGAATACGCTTGAGGCGGAACGCAAAGCTGCCACAGCCAAACGTGAGGAACTCGTTGCGTGTGAAACACGCTTGCGCCAGGACCGGGATGCCAATAATCAGCGCAGAAACCAATTGAACCTCGCTGAAAACCAGCTCCGAAACCGGCTGGACCTGCTGGTGCAAAGCCAGGAAAGCCTGACCGGATTTTCAGAAGGCGCCAAGGCGGTTCTGGGGCAGAAGGGCAGGAATGGCGCGCGAGACTGGACCGATCTGGCCACCAAGCTGGATGTGGAAGAAAAGTACGAGGCAGCCATCGCGGCGGCCCTCGGCGAAGCGATCGATCTGCTCGTCCTGGAAGATGGCGAGTTAGACCGGGCGGTCATTGAGGGCATCGAAACCTCGACTGACGAACGGGTTGCCCTGCTGGCCAGCCGGGATTCGCGGAAGAAGTCCGGCTTGGGGCCTGTGCCGCAGGGAATCATCGCCGCCGCTAGCGAATTGGTTGGCAACGCCGCGGGTTTAAAGCTGGTAGTGGATGCGCTTTTGGGGCATTACCTGGTGGTTGAAGACGCGGCAGCCGCCCAAAAGCTGCGCGCTGCTGGAACTGCCTATCATCTGGTGACCTTGAAAGGCGAACTCTTTCTGGATAACGGGATAACGATACTAGGGAGCGCCAAAGGCGGCAGCAAGGTATCCTACCAGCGGACCCGCCGTGACCTGGAGACTGCCCTGGCCCAAAACAAGACAGAGCTGGAAAAGCTGGATGAACTGGATATGCACCTGCAGAACCAGGCACAGGCCTTGGAAAACGACCTGAATGCGAGCAGCGGAAAGCTTAATGCCTTGCAAATCCGGGCTGAGAACCATCAGCGGGAACTTTCCCAAGCCCAATTGGAACTGGATAAAAGCTTGAGCCAATTGACCCTGCTGGAACGGCAGGCAATGGACCAGGAAGCAGCTTTGACGCGCTCCAAGACCCAAAGAGACAGCAGTGAGGTCCGCGAGAAGGAACTGAGCCGAGAGCTTGCAGGCTGGCAGGAAGAGCTGGATGGCCTGCGAAAAACGCTGCGGGAACAAAACCTGGAAACCCTGGAACAGCGCTACCAGTACCTTGAAACTGAGCGAAAAGTAGTGGACCAGGCTTTGGGGCATGCCCGCGTGAACCTGCAAAATTTACGTTTACGCCAAAACGCGGATATCCAGCAGCAAGAGGCGGTTAGACAGCGCTTGCAGGAAACCCTTAGTACTTTGGGAGAAATAGCGGAAAGTACAGAACAGCTGCGCGTAGCCACTGAGGGTCAGACTCAAGCCTCCTCCGCGATGAAAAGCGAATCGCTTGAACCGCTGGCACTGGAACTGCAAGGAATGGAACGCGAGCTTAAATTGCTGGCGGACATGGAAAGCCAAACCCAGCAAGACCTGAGCCTGAAGGAAAGGCAGCTCACGCACCATCAACTGGAATTAGCCCGCGAGCAGGAAAAAACGATCAATCTCAAAAATCGCATCGAGGACGACTTTGGTCTCATCGAGTTGGAATACAAGCAAAACTATTCCCAGGACACGCCCTTGCCATTCCCGGATATGGTGATTGAAAGCCTGCCGGAGATCGCGGACTTGCCTGCGGGTATTGAGGATGAGATCAGGGCTCAAAAAGCACAGATGCGGCGGATCGGTGTTGTGAACATCGAAGCCGAGGACGAATTCAGGGAAGTGCAGGAGCGCTATCAGAGCCTCACAACCCAAATTGCCGACCTTAATTCTGCCATTACCGATATCCATAGCCTGGTAAAGGAGTTGGATGAGATCATGCATCGGGAGTTCTTATCCACCTACCAGGCAGTGAACGCTGAGTTTAGCAAGATGTTCCAACGCCTGTTCAATGGGGGTTCGGCCCGGTTGGTCCTGCTGGACGAAAGCGACCCGATTGAGGGGGGCATCGAGATCGAAGCCCGGCTTCCCGGCAAGCGCGAGCAGGGCCTGGTGCTGCTTTCAGGTGGTGAGCGCAGCCTGACCGCGGTAGCCCTGGTATTCGCTCTGCTGAAAATCTCTCCCACGCCGTTTTGCGTCATGGATGAGGTGGATGCCATGCTGGACGAAAGCAATGTGGGGCGCTTTATTGACCTCTTGCGCGAATTGGCCCTTGAAACCCAATTCCTGCTGATCACCCACAATCGCAACACCGTTCAAGCCGCCGACGTGATCTATGGGGTAACCATGGGCCGCGACTCCACGAGCCAGCTAATGAGCCTGCGTCTGGATGAAGTGGACGCGGAATACCTCCAGGAAGTATAGAAAAGGTAATAAAAAAAGAGCCATCCAAAAGGATGGCTCTTATAGGTTAAGAGGCTTACTTAGTAGCCGGTGCTTCCGCGGTTGCTTCAGGCTCCGCAGGCGCTGCCGGTTCGACTTGCGGCAGTACATCCTGCGATGCGGGGGCTGGCGCAGGCTGCAGCAGGTTGATCAGCTCCTGGCGCATGCTGGCGGGCACATCCGGTGTACTGGGAGTAATTGCCGACCAGACATCTTCATTGATCACGATGTCAGTGCGGGCATCGCGGATACCCTTGAGCCACTCATTGAAGAAGTTTTCCTTCTCGGTTTCAAAACTTTGGGCGTCCATGGGGTTTTTGCCTTTACCCAGCAGTTGGATAATATGCCAGCCATGCACGCTTTGAACGGGCTCGCTGATATCGCCAACATTTTCCAGAGCGAATGCTGCGTCTTCAAATTCTTTGACCATGCGGCCTTTACCGAACCAGCCCAGGTCTCCGCCGTTATCTTTGGAGCCGGGGTCGGTGCTAAAGGTGGCAGCCAGTTCCTTGAAGTCTTTACCGGCTTTGAGGTCCTTGATGATGCTCAGGGCTTCGTCCTCAGTGGCTACCAGAATATGGCGTGCCCATACCTGGTCAGCAAAGGGTTCCATATCCTTGGTGATCTCCGCGGTCATTTTTTCACGCAGCAAGCCGTTTTCGAAATTACTGCGTACGAAGGCTTCTGAAACACCGAAACTCTTGATGCTGGCCATATAGCCGGACCATTCAGACCCGAATATCTGGGTTGTGTACGCGGTTGGCGTAGGGGTGATGGTGGGCTCCAGCGTGGGAGAAGGCTCCGGGGTGGCTGTGCCGGCCTCGGTTGCAGGTTGAGCCGTGCCTTCCGCAGCCGGTGTTTCCTCAGCTGAGGCCTGCCCGGTAGGCTCTGCCGCAGCTTGGGTGGCTGTAGGCATGGCGGTGGCGGTTGGTCCAACCAGCGCGATTTGGGTTGAGCTCAGGGTTGGGGTGGCAAAGGCAGTCGGAGTGATCGTAGGTGTCTGGGTACCGTTGGGGAAGAAGCCAAAGGCTTCTTCTAAGGCCTGGTCCACTTCCGCGGAACTCACACTGATGCCGCGCTTTGCGGCCTCTTCGCGGATTAAGACCTGGTCCACCATTCGGTTTACCGTCGTTCTGCCGATATCCTGCGGGGTATCCAGCTGCGCGGCGATCTGCTGGGCGGCACTCGAAAAATCGCCCATTCCGCTGAACATCTGGGCATACTGGATGTACTGTGACGCGCGGTTGATCAGATTGATGCGCGCATACGTGACATCCTGCTGGAAGTCCTTCGCGGTCAGTTTCAGCTCGCCAACCTGGGCTACGGTGCGGTTGGGCTTAATGATTTGGGTATCAACCACGGCATAAGCCAGCAGGCCTAAAACGATCGCCAGCACAACCGTGCTGATGATCTTGATCAAGCGAATCTGCTGGGCTTCTTTCTCCTGCCGGGCGATGTGCTTTTTAGTGATCAGCTTGGGGGGCAGATTACTCTTGGGCATGGATGCCCTCCCTAGTTAGAATCGGCCCAGAGGTCACCTTCAAAAGGAATGAGGGCGATGTGCCGGGCGTTTTTGACCGCTTTAGCGATCTCGCGCTGGTGTTTGGCGCAGGTGCCGGTTTGGCGCCGGGGGCGGATTTTACCGGTTTCGTTGATGAAACGGGTCATCATATCCACGTTTTTGTAGTCGATCACCAGGTTTTTATCGCTGCAAAACTGGCAGAACTTAGGGCGGGAGACATAGCGGCGGCCGCCTTCGCGCGGACCGCGGTCTTCACGGCTTTCACGGGGTCTTGATTCGGTCATTATTGCTCCTAACTATGCCACACGCACGACGATGGAACGCAGCACCTGCTCGTTGTAGCCCAGGCTGCGGTTGAGATTGACGATCTCTTCCGGGTTGTGATGGAAGGAAATGAAGGTGTAATAACCCTCGTTCATCTTGCGGATGGGGTAAGCCATGCGGCGTTTCCCCCAGCGCTCGGTTTTGACGATCTCACCTTTGGCGTTGGTGATGAGCGTCTGTACGGTCTCCACGGCTGTTTCCAGGGTGGCTTCGTCCAGGTCTCCCTGGAGGATGAATACAAGTTCGTATTGATGCATGTTTCGAGGCTCCTCTCCTCGGGTCTGCTCCTGTTTGGGGCCGTTGGCCTTGCAGGAGTGGAAGGGTAATAACAGGCTAGCGCCTGTAAGTTAACAGGCGCATTCTATCACAAAGGATTCGGAAAAGTAAAGGGTAAGGAGGGGGCACCGCCCCCTCGACTTAGAAACGATCCCTTCAGCTGCGCGGCGCGAAATCCTTTCGTTCAGACCTCGAATCCTTATCGCTGCCGGCAAAAAGCACGGTGACGATCGTAACGATCAGGGAGCCCAGGAAGGCGGACCAAAGGTTGTCTACCGTGAAACCGCTGCTGAAAAGCGTGGTGGAGAGCTTGGCCGAGAACCAAAACACCAAGGCGTTCAATACCAGGCTGAAGAGCCCCAGGGTGAGGACAATCAGCCCGCAGGACAGGGCTTTAAGGATGGGCAGCAGGACGGCATTGAGCAAAGCCAGGATGGCGGCCATGATGGCGTAAGGCACCCATCCATCGCCGGCTACCTGAATTCCAGGTACCAGCCACTGGGCAACGAAGAGCGCGCCCATGATCACAAGCCAACGAATAATAAGTTTCATGAGATTCCTCCTTCTACGGAACTACTATCATTTTCCTATGGCACGGCGCCTGGCGGGCTAGAAAATATAAGGTTTTGCTTTACTGCAGTGCCAGATTTAATAGATTTCAAAGAAAGAGAGCGGTTTGCCCCAGGGGAGCAGACCAGATATACTTAAAGAAAGTATAAAAAACCACTCAGGTTAGAGGCGCAAAATTGAGGCCGGGATTGCACGCCGGTTGGCGTTTACATGGAGATGGAGCGGCCATTTTGTTTGAAGTAGAAGGAAAATACGGAAAAGCCAGGGTATTCTCGGTGAACCGGGACGAAAAGGCGATCGGGCAGATCCAGGTGCTGATGGACCAGCCCTTCGTTGCAGGCGCAAAGGTCAGGATCATGCCTGATTACCATTGGGGCGCAGGTTGTACGATTGGCTTTACAGCCAAGTTGGGCAAGTACGTGGTGCCCAATTTGGTTGGTGTAGATATCGGCTGCGGGATCTTCGTTCAGTCTTTGGGCAAAGTTGATCCTGATCTCAAGGCATTTGACCAGACTGTCCATCAGATTCCATCGGGCTTCAATTCCTGGCGCTCCCCATGGGTTAAAGCAGAATTCATGCAAAAACTAAAGGCGTACCGGGCAATTAAAACCGAGGTGATCGACCGGCAGGTGGGTACCCTGGGCGGCGGGAACCACTTCATCGAATTAGGTAAGGAAAGCGAGACCGGGGAGGTGTTTCTGGTGATCCATTCAGGTTCCCGGAACATTGGCAAGCAGGTGGCCGACCATTACCAAAAATTGGCAGCCAAGCACTGCAAGGAGGATGTACCCAAACCCTTGAAGTACCTGACGGGTGCCATAGCCGAGGACTACTTTCACGATATGCAGCTCTGCCAGGAATACGCCGCGCTTAACCGCGCAACGATGGCAAAGGTGATCGGTGAGAGTTTTGAATTGATCGGCCAGCCATTTCAAACGGTGCACAACTACATCGACAGGAAAGACCAAATCGTCCGCAAGGGAGCAGTTTCAGCCCGGAAAGGCGAGCGCCTGATCATTCCAATGAATATGCGCGATGGCTCGGTGATTTGCACCGGCAAGGGCAACCCGGATTGGAATTGGTCTGCGCCGCACGGGGCAGGCCGCGTGCTCGGCCGGATGGAAGCCAAACGGACGCTGAGGATGGATGAGTTTAAGCACAGCATGGCCGGGGTTTATTCCAGCAGCATCAACAGCCACACCCTGGATGAGGCCCCAATGGCCTATAAACCCGTAGATGAAATTTTGGAGGCCATCGGTGAGACGGTTGAGGTGCAGGCCTTTTTACGCCCAATATACAGCTTCAAGGCCGGCAAAGAGTAAGTTCTGTTTGAGGATTCTGGAAATACCCCCGGCGCGATTCGAACGCGCAACCAACAGCTTAGAAGGCTGCTGCTCTGTCCATTGAGCTACGGGGGCAGGCGGAAAATTATAACCGCATCAGAGCGGACGGATGCCCTTATAAACCCTTGAGGAACCAATGGTTGCCAGTATCATGGCGGGCTGGCGCTGGAGTTTCTCGCCAAGCTCTTCCGCTGAAAGCGGCTGATTCTCATTCACCAAAAAGTACTTGAAAATCGTATCTACCAGCGGGGCAGAGCCGGATAAAAACCCTTCCTGATGGGCGCAGTGGTGGGTTAGCACGTCCAGGATGGCGTCTCCTCTGGTTACCACTGCGGTCTTGGGGTCCACCAGGTCGAACTCGGCGCTGGAGTCGCTATCGGCAAACTTTGCCTGATGCTCGGGGCACATAAAGGCCACCAGGGCATTCCGCCAGTTGCGGTCCTGGCTGCGCCACCAATCAAAGTCGATGTGGAACTTGGTTCTGAGGTTCGGTTTCAAAAGGCTGGGGAGTCGGTTTTCCATTTTCGGCTCAGGCGCTTTCTTTGAGATGGTAGTAATTATCGCCCACGTGCTGGATATCCTCGCTTTGGGCTAAAACGGCCAGAATATCCTGAGGAGCGGCGCGGCGGATGAGGTTCACCGCGGCGTAAAGGTCCACAAGGTGTACGTGGCGCTGGTTATTCAGTTTGGAGAGTTCGTTGACCATGCGGTTAACATCAGTGCGCAATTGGATCTTGCGGTCCGCGCGTTCTTCCCATACCCGGTCCAAGGCAGCCGGGTCCGGGATGGCAATGGCCATGCGCTCATTGAACCCGGCATTGATGGACTGGCGTAACAAGGCCAAAACCAGGCCGCCATCCGCACCAACCAGGAGGGTTTTGATCCACTCCTTGTTGGAACTTTTCTTCTCGGCGGCGATGTCGATCACGCCGGGGTCGTCGGTGAGGGTAATCTCTACGATGCTGCCTGGGATCAGCCCCTTTTCCAGGTACCAATCCCGCAAGCCGATCACGTAACGTTCCGGCCGTACTTCCCAAGCCGAAATCTCCTGGCCGCTTTGAGTATCCCGCAAGGTTAACTTGACGTGCTCAGTTTCGAGGGCGGAGGGGAAGATGGCAGCTGTTGCCGGGGTGATGGGCAGAGAACCGGCGCGCCAATGGGGGTAACTGAGGGCAACCTGGACTGTGCCGGTTTCAGTTGGCAGGGGTTCGGCGTCCAGCTCGGCCACGAATTCATCGTTGATTTCCTGCAAGGCCTGTTCTTCATCCGCGCTCAGTTCGGAAAGGTCGGCTGGGTTGGTTTCCAGGCGCAGCCAAACCGGCGTTTCAAGCACGTATTTAGGTTCAAGGCGCTTAAGGAACCAGGCAAAAACGCCAGTGGTGCCAACTTCGTCAAAACGGGGATCTTCCTGCAGGGCGTAATTGAGGGAGAACTCGAGCAGTTTGCGGCTATCGCTGCTTTTGAGTTCCAACTGGTCCAATAACTCGCCGGTTCCAACCGGTCCGCCGTTCTGGGTTTCCAGAATCGCCTCGATGAGGTTGAGATGGCCCTGGCTGATATCGATCAGCAGGGATTTGGGGAACCAGGTGTAACCCAGACGGATCAAGTCGTTCTGGCCATCGAGCGCTTTGCGCAACTTGCCGCGCAGGCTGCTGCCGTAGGTTTTGAGCACGCTTTCCGGGCTGTCTTCACCGGCTTTGCTTTCCAGATCTCCGGCGCTATTCAGCGCGTGTTTGGGCAGGTTCGCTGCCAATTCATAGGTTTCACCTTCTGCGGTCTTAACGGAAATCACGCTGAATGGGGGCAGCTCCGGGTTGGAGCCCTCACGCACTGCGGTAACTTCCGCCTGCTCCCAGGCAAACTGCGGCAATACGATGGATTCGCCAACGATGTATGTTTCCTTGGGGAGGTATTGCCGGCCGCGTTCAGCTTTTTCTTTTTCCAGCGCGCGTTTACGCTCAGCGATGTGCTTACGTACAAGGACGCCCAAAAGGGCGTCCAGTGTCTGCGGATCCTCGGTCTCAAAGAGATGATCTGCAAGAACCTGGATGTCGCTTTCCTTGAAGTTCAGGTTCTGCCAGTATTCTTGAGAGCTGTGAGTTTGAATTGCCATAAAAATGCCTCTTAAGTCAAAAAAGTGAGAAAATTATACTAGATAGTCGGCTATACGCCAAAACGCAGGCTAAAGGAGCGGGATGGAACCAGGAAAATATGCATTTTTAGAGCGGGATAGCCTTGAGGTTGGGCTGAGTTTAAACTACGGGCCGCGCATCAGTTTGCTCAGGTACCAAGGCGGGCCCAACCTGATGGTGCAGATGCCTGAACCTGCTTTGCCTGAGGATTGGGCGGTGTATGGCGGGCACCGTGTTTGGGCCGCGCCGGAACACCCTGTGCGCTCCTACTGGCCGGACAATTCCCCGCCCCTTGTTCAAAAAGACGGCGATACCAAGGTGAGCGCCTGGAACGTGGACGGCAGCGGACTAAGAAGAACGGTTGGGATCGAGATGCTCGCTGCGGGATCCTGCCTGGTACGCAATGAGATCACAAATCTGGGGGAAGAAAGCCAGGTGCTTGCCAGTTGGGGGATCACCTCGCTCATTCCGGGTGGGATCGGTTTGATGCCATTCGGTTCAGGCGGCAAGGGCCTGAACCCGGACAGACAGCTGGCTTTCTGGCCTTTCACGCAAATAAAGGACCCCAGCATCGAGGAAATTGACGGTGTGATCTGCGTGGATCAGCATAAGCTTACTGGAAAGTTCAAGATAGGCACCTGGCATGAGGCCGGCTGGCTGGCATACCTCGTCCAGGACTGGCTCTTTGTCAAACGCAGTGCGGCAAGGCAGCCTGGGAATTACCCGGACCTCAACAGCAACCTGGAAATCTATGGCGACCTGGATATGCTCGAACTGGAAACCCTGGCCCCTCTCGCTAGTTTGGAGCCAGGAGAGAGCACGGCCCATACTGAGCAGTGGTGGCTACGGCAGGTGGCAAGCAGTAAGGACAAAACTGAGCGCCTGGAGATGGCGCTGGACTTAGTTGTCGCTTTATTAGGGGATTAGAAAAGCAGAGCGAGGGCGAGGCCGATGGTCAGCCCAAGCGCCGCGATCAGGAGAACGATGAGTATCGGATGCGCGGTCGATCCTGCCAGTTCAGCGCCGGAAATACTCTTGGGAGAAGGCGGAGGCTGAATGATCACAACCTGGCGGGGCTGCTGAGCGGAGGCAGGTGCTGCGGATGAGCTTTCTTGAGCGCTGGTCAGGTTCTTGCCGGCAGCTTGCTTAAAAGCCTGTTTAACCGCCTGATAAGCCTGCGGAGCGTTCTTGAGGCTATTAAGCATCTGGCCCTCCAGGTTCTTGGGGAACAGATGGGCCAGATGCATACGATCGGGGTTTTTATTAAGCCTGGACATCCTACCTTGAAGAGGAAATCTTAAGCACCTTGCCGTTGGCATCCACCACAGCCCTCACCGCCGACTCAATGGTCTTGCTGTTCATGGTTTTAGCCTGGGATGAGAAAATGAGGAGGTAACGGCCATCTGCCTGCAGGCTCACCCGCGGGGACTGGCCAGCCAGCCTAGGATACTTGGCAAATACCTGTTTGCAGGCTTTCTCGATTGATTTCGCGTCCATATACACCTACTTTTCGTTCTGGTTATTCAGTTTGCGCCGCAAGAAAGTGGGTACTGAAAGGTATTCATCCGGGTCGGTTTGGTCTGCCAGGGAAGGCTTTTCAATTCGATTAGGCTCCTGCAGCGGAGGCCTGGCAGCTTCCTCCTGCGACTTTTCCGCGAACTGCTGGTCTTCGGCGGCCTGGCGGGCGGCTTCCGCGCGGCGTGCCCGGTTTTCTTCCAGCACTTCCTCAGTAAATCCGGCCCGGCGCGCGTCCACATGATGCTGGTCCTGGGCCTGGACGGGGGTCGTATCGCCGCCGATGCCCGTGACTACCAGGATGACCTGTACACGGTCTTCCATCGTGGGGTCGATGATGATGCCGGGGATGATATCGGCATTGTTGCCGGTTGATTCCTGCAGGGTCTTGAGCGCGTCGGTCACATCCTTGAAGGACATATCCGGCGAGCCAGTGAAGTTGGCGATCATCCCTGAGGCAGAGTAGAGGTCCACATCGTCGATCAAAGGATGGTGCAGGGCCTTTTCGATGGCCTGATTGATCTTGTTTGGGCCGGTGCCCACGCCAATGGCCATCAGTGCCCGTCCGCCGCGTTTCATGATGTTGCGAATATGGGCAAAATCCACGTTGATCAGCCCTGTTTCGGTGATCAATTCCGAGATACCCTGAACACCCTGGCGCAGAATGTCATCGGCAAGGGTGAAGGCCATTTCAAGGGGCAAATCGCGCGGGGCGATCTCGATCAGCTTGTCATTGGGGATCACGATCAGGGTGTCGCAATACTGCCTGAGGTTTTCCAGCCCTTCCTCGGTGTTTTTCTGGCGCTTGCCCAGCTCGAAGGAGAAGGGACGGGTGACGATGGCCACGGTAAGCGCACCCGATTCTTTGGCGATTTTGGCAGCCAACGGAATGGAACCGGTGCCGGTTCCGCCGCCCATGCCGGCTGTCAGGAAGACCATGTCAGCACCTTCCAGCATGGCGGCCAAATCAGCGCGGGATTCATCGGCGGCTTTGGCGCCAACCTCCGGCTTGCCGCCGGCACCCAGGCCGCGGGTGTAATTGGGGCCGAGCTGCAGCTTGTGAGGAGCCAGGTTGCGCCCCAAGGCCTGCGCGTCAGTATTGGCCGCGATGAAGGTCACATCTTTCATGCCGTGTTCGATCATCCGGTTCACGGCGTTGGATCCTCCGCCGCCTAAACCGATGACCACGATCTTGGGCTGGCTGGGGTCCTGGGGAGGGCGATTAGGGTAAGGGCTGGTGTACATGGGCTCCTCTCGTTCAGTCGGTCAGCTGGCCGACGCGGTGAATGACTTGTTCATGGATGATGCAGCCTGAGTCCAGCAAAAACTGGATGTCTGCTTCACTAAAGGCTTCGTTTTCGTTCCAAACGGTTACTTTGCGGGCGCTGGCTGCTTCGGTAACCGAAAAGCCGATGGTCGGCTTTTCATCGCGGATGATCGGCAGCATCTGATCGAAGGTGTTTTCGGGCAAACCCCAGGGGTAGCTGGGCAGGAGGAGGTAATGATCGATGCTGAAGACCCAAGCTGCCAGGTTGGGGGCCACCCGATATTCTTCACCCAGGTGCAGGTCTTGCGGGTCGATTGGATGAGTATTGCTTGTTTGTGCCGCCATTGGCTCTGCCTCGGCGGGAATTTCATCGTCCAGGTCCTCGTGAGCAGGCGTTTCGAGTTCGATGAGGGACGAATCTGCGCGGTCAATTTCAGGTTGGGCTTCATCCATCGCATCTCTTGGATCGATCTCCGCCTCGTCCTCGGTTTCTTCGCGGGATTTAGCCAGGGCTTCGTTGATCAGGTCCAGGACCTGGGTTTGTTCCTCGGTAAGAGGGGCAAAAAGGGAAGGCTGCATATGGTGTTTGGGTTTGGCTTTTACCAGCTTGTGGTAGGCGATCGCCAGCAGGTTATCCGGCAGCGGCATTGCCAGGCCGTCTGCGGCCCGCTCGCGCAGGAGGCAA
>ENA-UOOH01003263-UOOH01003263.1-fermentation-metagenome-genome-assembly--contig:-NODE-3263-length-12630-cov-15.618926_pt1 | contig 12630 bp, 6 predicted proteins | sample MGYA00245778_ERZ724025 | MGnify/ENA primary metagenome ERZ724025 (study PRJEB28704, sample SAMN03018313) | fermentation metagenome | biome: anthropogenic terrestrial biome; feature: soil; material... | reverse complement strand
AAAGAAATCGCCCATTTACTGGAGAAAAAGTAAACCATCTGTCCCACCGTATTTCCGGCATCATGAGGCAATCAGCCAGTAAAAAATATTTTTGCACGGCACTCATCACCGTTATGCTCACCGCGCTCAGCCTCACGGGCCGTGCACAGGAGATCCCCTTCATACCTCCCGTTTATAACTATACGACTGGCAATTACAAGGCAGGGAACCAGAACTGGGCTGTTGCACAGGGGAGCAACGGCGTAATCTATGTAGGGAATAACAACGGACTGCTAAGTTTTGAGGGGATAAACTGGAAACTGCACAAGCTACCAAACAATCTTTCCGTAAAATCAATTTATATCGATTCGGACGCTTCACCGGAACGCATTTACGTGGGTTCATTCGAAGAGTTCGGGTATTTTGAGTACGACGAAAAAAATCAACTTATTTACCACTCTGTCAAAAGTCTGGTAAAAGATTACACGTTTCACAACGATGAAATATGGACAATTCATCCCTTCAAGGGCAATATCTACTTCCAGTCGTTTTCAGCTGTTTTCGCCTATGACGGGAAGAAGGTAACCACACTGAGCCCTCATCCGGCAGTGTTGTATTTCTTCCCCGTAGGCGATGACATGTTTGCACAGTTAATCAACAACGATTTCTATCGTTTCGACGGAGACAAGTTTCACCACATTCTGACACGTGATCAGCTTAAAGATGACAATGTGGTGGCGGTCTTACCTTTCGATGATGAATACCTACTGATAACATCTAAAAGCGGCCTCTACCGGTTTTCAGAGGATACACAGACACTTACCCCCTGGAAAACATCCATAGAGCCGGACTTAACGGGAGCCATCATCAACCGGGCCATTTTTTCGGCCAATGAACAATATATATTCGGAACACTCAACAGCGGGCTCTACGCCGTTGACAGGAAAGGGAACAAACTGTGGCATGTCAGCCGGAGCAGCGGACTGAACAATAATACCATATTGGCTTTATACAGCGACAGAGAACACAACATCTGGGTAGCCCTCGACAACGGCATCTCATACATTCGAACCCAATCGCCTTTTACTATTTTTGAACCTAACGATGTACAGATAGGTTTGGTAGAGGATATCCTTTTCCATCGGAACAACCTCTATGTGGCCACAAACCAGGGAATTTATCATTATTCAGAAGCTGAGAAAAACTTCTTTCGCCTGCCAGAGTTCGATACTCAGGCTTGGTTCATCAGAACTTTCGGGAATCAGATCTTCGTCGGTCACAATTTGGGTACTTCACTTCTTGAGAACGGCAAGGAGAAAGTGATTCCGGAAGCCCAGACCGGCGGGATGGATATAAAACAGGCAGTCATCAACGGGAAAAATGTTCTTCTTGAATCAACATATACCTCATTGTACATATATACCCAGACTTTGGCCGGCAACTGGATTTTCAGCCACCGGGCAGAAGGATTCCTGGACCTTATCAAAAACCTTGAGCCAGACCACACCGGAAACATCTGGGCGGGACATATGTACAAGGGAGTCTATCGTTTACGGCTCGACAATGCACTTCGAAAAGTCGTGGAGATTGAAAATTACCAGTCGCTCGATAGTGCGAAAACAGCACTACCCGATCCTGTAAAGGTAATGAAACTGAAAGGACGTATCGTGTTTACCGACGGGAACCGTTTTTACACTTATGACGACATACACGGAAAAATTATTCCGTATGACTTGTTAAACAGGTATCTGCCCGATTTTGCCGATACCTACCGGATTGTCTCCATAAACGATACGCTACACTGGTTCATCCGCAACACAGAGTATGCCCTGGTATCTTCCTCCGGAGACACATACAGGCTGGTCGATCGCATACCTTACAGCATTCTTAACAATCCTCCCAACATGGGACGAGCCAATGTGTATGTGGCCGATGAACAGACTACCTATTTCTGTCTGAATGGGGGTATAGGAAGATATATTTTTACTGAAGGGCCAAAACAAAAAAGAAGCACCTTATACCTCTCGTCAGCAGAGTATTATGACAGAAAAAATGACCAAACCTCCTATCTTGATCCACGAAAAAAAGCAATTATTGCTTATCAGCATAACGACGTTGGTTTTCAGTTTATGTATCCCGAATATTCTAAAAATGTATTCAGGGTAGAATGTTTTTTAGACGGCTACGATAGCAGATGGGTAAATACAGCCGAGGATCTTTCCATATCCTACAATAACCTGCCGGCCGGTGAGTATATCATGAAGGCACGTGTACGGGATAATTCAGGAGCGGTACTATCCACGGTCGGTTTTACCTTCCGGATTAAAAATCCATGGTATAAAACCTGGTGGGCATATCTCTCCTATGTCTTGTTCATCTTATTTATCACCGTTCTTCTCATTGAAAATCATGTACAAAAAGTAGTCGAAAGAAAAAACAAACTTTTTTCTGAACAGGAAAACCGGCGGCTCGCACAACTTGACAAACAGGAAAAAGAAATTACTGCACTGCGTAATGAGAAGCTGGAGTCGGATCTCACCTATAAAGGCAAGGAGCTGGCCAGCGCCACCATGATGATTATCAATCATACCGAATTTCTGAAAAATCTGCGTGCACGGATTCAATCCTGTATGCTGACAGGCAAAATCAACCGCAGCGAAGGAAATGAGTTGGTGACAATGATCGGAGAAAACTTATCGGAAGAGGATGCATGGATCGTCTTCCAGGAAAACTTCGACCTCATCCACAAAAATTTCTTCCGAAAGCTCAAGGAGAGATACCCCGCACTCACCCCATCAGATCTAAAACTTTGCACGCTACTCCGTTTGAACTACTCTTCCAAGGAGATTGCGGGGATGATGAACATCTCCATCCGGGGAGTAGAGGCTGCACGATACAGGCTACGAAAAAAGCTGGATCTCAACGAAGCCGAAAATCTGGTCGATTTTATGATAAAATTCGAATAAATGGCTACTGTACACTTATCGACATGCTAATTCATAATAAATTAATAATCTGAAACTTTAACCTTATCGACGTAGTAAAAAAGTATCCTTTAAAAACATGCTTTACAACATAAAGTATTTTTGAAGAGGCAATATATTTTACAAGACGGAAAGCAATTTATTATTTTGTGTCGAAGATTTTTTCAACAAAAATTATGAATCCATGAAATTGAAAATTGCAACAGTTTTAAATCTCCTGCTGTTCACCATGATGTTATTTGCACAGCAGCAAATAAACGTCTCCGGAACGGTGACGGAAGGAGCCACGGGAGACCCGGCTATAGGGGTTACCGTATTGGTGAAAGGAACGACCCTCGGCACCGTGACCGGGGTCGATGGAACTTACACACTCTCCAATGTACCGGCGGATGCGACCCTTGTCTTCAGCTACATCGGGATGACAACGATTGAAGAATCCCTCAACGGACGGACCTTGGTGAATGTGGTCATGGCGGAAGATGTACAGGCGCTGGAGGAAGTGGTCGTGATCGGCTACGGCACCGCCCGGAAAAGAGACTTGACCGGCTCCATTGTCAGTGTGAATGCCGAAGAGATTGCCAACCGTCCTACAACAAACCTATTGTCATCCGTACAGGGCAAAGTTGCCGGTGTACAGATTGTAAACTCCGGTCGCGCGGGACAGGATCCGGAGGTGCGGATCCGGGGCACAAACTCTATTAACGGTTATTCCCCTTTGTATGTGGTCGACGGCCTGTTTTCCGATAACATAAACTATCTGAATCCCGCAGACATTGAATCGATGGAAATATTGAAAGACCCCTCTTCGTTGGCAATTTTTGGGGTACGCGGTGCCAATGGCGTCATCATTGTAAACACGAAACGGGCAAAAAGAGGACAGACCGTGGTAAACTTCAACAGCTCACTCGGCTTTAAAGAGGTTACACACAAGATGCCGATGACCAACGCGGCACAGTTCCGCGAATTGTACGACGAACAGCGGATCAACCAGGGGCTGGGAAGCTTTGATTACACTGACTGGCAGGCCAATACCGACTGGCAGGATGTGATTTTCCAGCAAGGTTTCCTGACCAATAACAACGTAAGCATCACCGGCTCGGGTGAGAGGAGTCGCTTTTACCTCGGCATCGGCTATACCGCTGAAGAAGGTAACATCAAGCATGAGGAGTACTCACGTCTGACACTCAACCTGAGCAGTGAATACAGTGTAAGCAGTGCACTTCGTTTTGGCTACCAGGTGAATGCCTCGCGGACAAAACCCACCGACGCCAAGGGAGTAAGCGGAGCCATCAAGGCAGCACCGATCGCTCCCATCTATAACGAAACAGGTGAATTGTTACACACATTGCCCGATTTTCAGCGGGCACAGGTATGGAATCCCCTGATTGATGTAGAGACAAGGGCCAACCATTCCATCGCTCTGAACCATCGCGCGGCGGGTAACATCTACGGTGAGGTGGACTTTCTGAACCATTTCAGCTTCAAGAGCACCTTTTCACTCGACTATGCGGTGAATGAGAATCGTGGTCTCAGTCCCATCATCACCGTCTACAACCCGGACATCGGGGGTGCGGAGAACCTCACCACCAGTGAATCGGTCTCCCAGTCCAAATCGACCCGTGCTGTGGCTCAAAGTGACTATATCCTCACCTACGACAACTCCTTTGGCAGCCACAACCTGACCGCCACCGCGGGTGTCACCACCAACTTCACCGAGTATTCCTTGTTGGGCGCATCCCGTAGCCAGAACATCGAAGACATCATCTTCTCCGTGCCAGACAACGACATCAACAAATGGTGGATATCCTCGCTCTCCAACAAGTCGATGTCCAACAATGGCAGCCAGTACAAACGATTCACCATGTCCTACCTGCTGCGGGCACTCTATAACTACCAGAATCGCTACCTCTTTAACGCCTCCTACCGGCGCGATGGTGCCTCGGTCTTCCGCTCGGTAGGCAATACCTGGGACAACTTTTATTCCTTTGGCGCCGGATGGGTCGCCTCGGAAGAGAATTTCATGAAGGATCAGTCTTTGATTGACTACCTGAAGTTCAAAGGGTCATGGGGTGTACTGGGTAGTCAGAACACCGGTGGCTACAACTACCCCACCTACCCGCGACTTGAAAGTACCGGCAGTGCCGTCTTCGGTGACAATATCATCACCGGCTACTCGATACAATATCTACCCCAGAACCTGAACTGGGAGAAGACCTACGCCTGGGAGGCCGGATTCGAGATTACCCTGCTCGACAACCGCCTGCGCCTGGAACCGGTATTTTATGATAAAACCACAAAAGATATCATTGTGATGCTGTCTGGCTTCTCCGGAGCCAAGAACTCATTGGAGAACCTTGGCGAGATACGTAACCGTGGTCTGGAGATTTCAGCCTCATGGAGCGATAAGCTTGGTAGCAATGGACTCAACTACGCCATCTCGGGGAACCTGACCACCATTGACAACAAAGTACTCTCGCTGGGTCGCGGACCGGATGATGCCATCTTTGCCGCCAACGGGATTGCCCGATCTCTGGAAGGCTATCCCGTGGGACACTTCTTCGGATATAAGGTGGCCGGCGTCTACCAGAACAGGGAAGATGTGAAAACCTATTACCCCAACAGCGTGGGGAGCGTGGCACCGGGTGATCTGAAGTTTGTGGATGTAAATGGCGATGGAGCCATCACACAGGATGACCGTACCATGATCGGTAACCCGACACCCGATTTTACCTATGGGCTCAGTCTCAACCTGGACTACCGCAACTTCGACTTCGGCGTGGAAATGATGGGGGTATATGGCAACGAGATCTACCGCACATGGGACGATCCCACCTATGCACAACTCAACTACCTGACCAACCGCATGGGCCGTTGGCACGGCGAAGGCACCTCCAACTGGGAGCCGATCCTCAACCCTTCACGATCCATCAACCTGATTAACTCCAATTACTTCATCGAGGATGGTAGCTTCTTCCGCATCCGCAACGTGCAGCTGGGATATACCTTTGAGGCCGACTTCCTGCAGAAAGTATATCTCAAGTCGCTTCGGCTCTTCGCCAATGTGCAGAACCTGAAGACCTGGACACGGAATACCGGATATACCCCTGAAATCGGCGGCTCTGCCCTGGCATTCGGTATCGATGGCGGTACCTATCCCATGCCGATGATTTACACCTTTGGACTAAACTTAACTTTTTAATCGCAGATAAGTATGAAACATAATAGAATATATCTCTGGATACTAATCGCAGTGTTGGCCACAGTGACACAGTCCGGCTGCTCTGACCTGCTGGACCAGAAGCCGCAGGGAGAATGGGTCGAGGGCGACGAAGGTAGCGGCGGCTCCTTTCAGTCCGATGTGTTCACCCTTTATGCCAAAATTCGCGGCTTTCATGTCACCTCCGGCACCACGGCCCTGGCAATACACGCCTTCCGTTCAGAAGATGCCGAAAAAGGGAGTACCGCTGCCGACGGGGCTGCCCACGGCAGGATGTTCGACGATTTTGAATATATTGCCACCAACGGCCTGATCAGCTCCTACTGGACCGCCAACTATGAGATCATTATCCTGGCCAACAAGATCCTCGATGATATTACGCAGGCAGAAAAGAAAAGCGGAACCCTCTCGGAGGGAGATCTGATCAATCGTTCCGAGGCCCACTTCTTCCGTGCATACGCCTTCTTCAACCTCGTACGCGCCTTCGGTGATGTACCCAAGATCGATTTCCGGATCGTGAATGCCGAGGAGGCCAATATCCCCAAATCACCGGCAACAGAGATCTATGCACTTATTGATGCGGATCTTACAGAAGCTGAAGCGCATCTGCCGAAGGAATGGGCTCCGGTCTACACCGGCCGGCTTACCTGGGGTGCTGCCAGAGCCTTGCATGCCAGGACCTATATGATGAGAAACGATTGGAATAATATGAATGTTGCATCCGTAGACGTAATACAGTCTGGTCTGTATAATCTCAATACCCCCTACAATCAGATCTTTCGCGAAACCGGAGAGAACAGCAGCGAATCTGTATTTGAGCTGCAATGTACCGCTACCCCCTCACAACCTGGCTCTAATGATATCGGTAGCCAGTTTGCACAGGTGCAGGGTGTCAGAGGTGCCGGCGAATGGAACCTGGGATGGGGCTGGCATACACCCACCCAACTGATGGCTGATGCTTTTGAGGCAGGAGATCCCCGAAAGGATGAAACACTGCTCTACTTCATCAAGACCGGGGGCGATCCTTCCTCCATCCCTGCCAATCAGCCCTATGGGGAGAAACCAATCGCCAACGCCGATGTGACCAACAAGTACTATAACAAGAAGGCTTACACCAACCCCAGCCTGCGGGCCACCTATACCAAGGGAGGATACTGGTACAACATTCGCATCATTCGCTATGCCGACGTGGTACTGATGGCAGCCGAATCTGCCAATGAACTGGGAAGAACGGGGGAAGCCGGGAATTATCTGGAGATGGTGAGAGCCCGTGCACGCGGAACAAATGCTTCCCTCCTGCCCAAGGTAACCACTGCCGATCAGGCGGTGATGCGCGAAGCCATCCGGCACGAGCGCAGGGTAGAATTAGGGATGGAATTTGACCGCTTCTATGATCTGGTACGCTGGGGCGTTGCACGTGAAGTATTGCATGCAGCAGGAAAAACCGGTTATCAGGACAAACATGCATTACTGCCGTTACCACAGACCGAAGTAGACAAATCGAACGGGGTACTGATACAAAATCCCAACTATTAAAAAGACAGACCTATGAAGAAAATAATATATCTTATCCTGATGATGAGCGGGATTATCCTTACTTCCTGCTTCCAGGATCTTGGACAAAACCCTCCCTTCAACTTTCCCGAGCAGCCCACGCCACCGCCCATCGGTGCCGATGGACAGATGTTTTACCTCTCCTTCGACGAAGATCTGGAGGATTACCAGAGCCTGATGGAGGCAGCCGTGGTGGGCAGCCCCTCCTTTGCCGGCGGCAAGAGCGGCAAAGCCTATGCCGGAGCCGCCAACAGCTACCTGACCTTCGATGTGGCCAACATGGCTGCACCCCTCGGCAGCTCCATGACCTTCACCTTCTGGTACAAGGTGAACGCCACCCCCGACCGGGCGGGCATCCTGACGATCGCCCCCCCGCATGAGGGCAAGCCGGCCAACGCACAGAACAACCGCACCGCCGGCATCCGCATCTTCCGCGAAAATGCAAATGGCAAGCAGCGCGTCAAAGCCAATATCGGCAACGGCACGGCCGACAGCTGGCTCGACGGAGCCCAACTGGCTGACATCGACCCGACTGCAGCGAAGTGGGTTCATATCGCACTGGTCCTCGCCCCGGACAAGGCCGCTTTCTACATGGACGGCACCGAGGTGAAGTCGATCTCCTTCACCGGCATCAGCTGGAATGGTTGTGACATCATGTCGATCGGCTCGGGAGCACCCCGCTTCACAGAATGGGGCCACCTCTCCGACCAGAGCCTGATCGATGAGCTGCGCATCTACAACAAGGCGTTGCCTGCTTCAGAGATTGCACAATTGGCTGCTAAGTAAAACCAAGGACTGCTCTTTCAATCACGCCGTCGGCTTATTTCCTTGAATGAGCCGACGGTGTATGGGTGTTTTTATTTTTTGTGGTGATAAAAAAAGTAAAATCCCAATCGGATGACACGTTACAAAATTGAATAAGACGGAATATGATGGAAATAAGGACAGCAGTATACGCTTTTATTGGGATAATCTGTACAGGTATATTTTCGGGCTGTGGCAAGAGCGATGAGGAAATACCGTCTGAACCTTTTCAATTAGAAAGTATCGAGATTAATGGAGAGGTAAACGCATCATCCTACAGGGACGTGAATCCTGAACTGGTGATAAAGCTGGTATTTTCAGAATCTGTGAAGCCCGACATGTTGGAGGAAAATATTACGCTGCGAAAGTCCACAGGAGAACCGGTACAGTTGAACTTCATACTGCATGGTCAATCCGTGCAGATTGAAACAGCAAACAAACTGGAATCATTCTCTTCCTATCGGCTGGAAATCAGCAGAGGATTATATGCAATCTCCGGTAATCGCATTCTTACCGGCAAAGTATATTCTATCTCTACCGGAATGGATGGCTCGGATAAATTTCCACGTATCTCCGACGAAGAACTGCTGACCCTGGTACAAAGACAGACATTCCGCTACTTCTGGGACTTCGGACACCCCGTGAGCGGAATGGCTCGCGAACGAAGCTCATCGGGCAATACCGTAACTACCGGCGGTACAGGATTTGGAGTAATGGCGATGATTGTAGCAGTAGAAAGAGACTTTATCACAAGAGACGAAGCGCTGTTTCGTATTGAGAAAATTGTGGCGTTCCTGAAAAGTAAAGCAACCCGCTATCACGGGGCTTTTGCTCATTGGATTCACGGTGAGACGGGCGCTACATTACCCTTTAGCACATATGACAATGGAGCCGACCTGGTAGAAACCTCGTTGCTGTTCCAGGGCTTGCTGACCGCAAGGGGATATTTCAGTCGATCCACACCTGCGGAGATAAAGCTAAGGAATGAGATTACTCTTTTATGGGAAGAAATTGACTGGAAGTGGTTCCAAAAGGAGAGCGAGAATGTGCTTTATTGGCATTGGAGCCCACAGTACGGATGGCAGATGAATATGAAAGTTTCAGGATGGAACGAATCCCTTATCACCTATATTCTCGCAGCGGCATCACCCACGCATCCGATTACGAAAGAGGTATATGATCAGGGGTGGGCCCGCAACGGCAATATGATTAACAATACCACATACTATGGTCACCGGTTGCCTCTGGGTCCCGAGACAGGAGGCCCTCTCTTTTTCGCCCATTATTCATTTCTGGGAATAAATCCAAAAGGATTGAAGGATCGCTATGCCGACTATTGGGAACAGAACAGGAATCATTCGTTAATCAATCATCTCTATTGTGCAGACAATCCGAAGAAGTATACCGGATACAGTGAATATTGCTGGGGATTGACAGCCAGTGACGGAAACCAGGGATACAGTGCCCACTCTCCAACCAACGACAGAGGCGTGATTGCTCCCACAGCCGCATTGGCATCTATGCCCTACACGCCTGAAGAATCAATGAAGGCTCTCCGTTTTTTTTACTACAAACTGGGAGACAAGATCTGGTCAGACTACGGATTTACAGACGCATTTAATCTTTCCGTGGGCTGGTTCGATAACCAACATATTGCCATCGACCAGGGGCCAATAATTATTATGATCGAAAATTACCGGAGTTCTCTGCTTTGGAACATACTGATGAACGATATTGAAATTCAAAGAGGCCTGACTAATTTGGGATTTCAATTTTCCTTTAATCCTCTGTCCTGAATGATCTGTGGGTGAAAAAATAATGATCTTATGATGAAACGGGCATAAGAATCATTCATACCCAAGAACATGATTAAGTGCGAGTTCCATACACCATATTACAAAAAAATGTTTTAATCGTATGAAATATAAAAATTTTAAAATCTCGTTTTTAATACTCTTTACTGTAGCAATGACTGCTACAGCTCAGTATAAGGAGTACGACTCTCTGGCTTATGTATCCCGAAGAGGAGATACGTTACTCTATCGCCAGTTGAATCCCCTGCAGGTGGAGGATGGTAAAAAATATCCTTTGGTGCTTTTCCTCCACGGGGCAGGCGAGAGGGGGGCCGACAACAGGGCGCAGCTGACCCACGGGGGAATGATGTTTACCAACCCGGTCAACAGGGAAAAGTACCCCGCTTTTGTCCTCTTTCCTCAATGTCCGTCAGATTCATACTGGCCTGCCCACAAAAGGCCGGATGGCTTTCAGCAGGAAAACCCTTTTCCGGCAAATGATGAAATATCAAGACCGCTGGCATTGACTAAGGAGCTGCTGGACAGAATTATTGACACATATCCGGTGGATAAAAATCGAATTTATATCACCGGGCTATCTATGGGAGGAATGGGCACCTTCGACATGGTTTGTCGTTTCCCGGAACTTTTTGCCGCGGCAATTCCCATCTGTGGCGGGATCCATACGGACAGGCTCAATGACTTCAGTTCAAAAACAGCTATTCGTATATTTCATGGCGATGCCGATTCGGTGGTACCCGTCAGGTTTTCGCGTGAAGCATTTATGAAGCTGAAAGCCGAAGGGGCCAATGTTGAATATATCGAGTTTCCGGGGGTGAATCATGGCAGCTGGGACCCGGCTTTTAACAAGCCGGATTTCATGTCATGGATGTTCCAACAAATAAAAAAATAATAGGAAAATGAACAATCACAAATATTTATTAAACATTGTTCTGGTAGTCGGCACTTTTTTTCTGATAGCTTGTAACAACAATAAAAAAGAACAAGCGCAGAGGGCCGGGAATGGGCGCCCTGCCTCCTTTGTATCTGACGATGAATTTCTGAACTTCATCCAGAAAACGCATTTCAACTATATGTGGGAAGGTGCGGAAATCACATCAGGCCTCGCACCGGAACGCATACATATGGATGGGGAATATCCGCAGAACGATAAGGATGTAATTACTACAGGGGGAAGTGGTTTCGGTCTTGCCGGACTTGTCGTAGCCATGGAACGGGGCTTTATCCCCCGCGAAGAGGGCGTGGCCCGATTACACCGGATAGCAGACTACCTGGCTTCCGCCGACCGTTACCATGGTGTCTGGTCACACTGGATTCACGGACCCACAGGAAAGACCAAACCATTTGGCAAAAAAGACAACGGAGGTGACCTGGTTGAGAGCGCCTTCCTCATGCAGGGACTGCTTATCGTGCGGGAGTATTTCAAAAATGGCAACAACAGGGAGAAAGAGCTGTCACAAAAGATTGATACACTCTGGAGAGAAATGGAATGGGACTGGTACCTGAACGGACAGGATGTGCTCTATTGGCACTGGAGCCCGGAATACAACTGGGAAATGAATTTCCCGCTGGAAGGTTACAATGAATGTCTGATCACCTATATCCTGGCAGCCTCCTCCCCCACCCATCCTATTCCGGCATCGGCCTACCATAACGGATGGGCTCGCGGGGGAGCAATCACCAGCAAGAATGAGGCATATGGTTATCCGCTCATTTTGAAACACAATGGTGCTGAAGAATATGGAGGTCCACTCTTTTGGGCACACTACTCTTATATCGGACTGAGTCCGAAAGGGTTAAAAGATCAATATGCCGATTACTGGCAACTGAACAGGAATCAGGCTCTTATCAATTACGAATATTGTGTGGAGAACCCCGGGGGATATGAGGGGTATGGCGATAACTGCTGGGGGCTGACCGCAAGTTATACCGTAGATGGATATACGGCACATATGCCGGTGAAGAACGACCGCGGGGTAATCACTCCTACAGCCGCCTTGTCCAGCTTCCCTTATACACCGGACCAGTCTATGAGGGCCCTGAAGCATTTTTATAATGATCTGGGCAACCGGATATGGGGTCAATATGGTTTCTATGATGCTTTCAGCATACAGGACAACTGGTATCCGCAGCGTTATCTGGCCATCGACCAGCTGACCATCGCGCCGATGATCGAAAACTACCGGACCGGATTGCTGTGGAAACTATTTATGGGGGCCCCGGAGATTCAGGAGGGATTGAAAAAACTGGGATTCACGGTTGAAGAGAGATAAAAGAT
>ENA-UOOH01003260-UOOH01003260.1-fermentation-metagenome-genome-assembly--contig:-NODE-3260-length-12642-cov-22.725749_pt1 | contig 12642 bp, 10 predicted proteins | sample MGYA00245778_ERZ724025 | MGnify/ENA primary metagenome ERZ724025 (study PRJEB28704, sample SAMN03018313) | fermentation metagenome | biome: anthropogenic terrestrial biome; feature: soil... | reverse complement strand
GCAGATGCAACTTTGTCAAGCAACACGTCCCATCACAAAATTTGGGACATTAACAAATTATGCAGTCTCAAAGCTTCAACAAATTTCTTTTGGGCGCAATTATCGTCACGGTTGCGGTATTGCTTGCAGGAAGTATTATATTCTCAACCCAAGTCAACGCGCAAAGCGCTGGAGTCTCCACTATGTCCTCTGGAGCAACCATGTGCGGCGGTGGCGGCGGTGGCGAATGCGACGATTGTAGCAAAATCGAATAAATTTGTTTTCCCATAAATTTTTGTTGTTGACATGTATTTTTAATAGAGTAAAGCGGGGGGGCTAGTGAGGCGGTTCTTTGTCTATATAATTGTTTGGTATCTTTCATTTGGATTAGCATTTGCGGATGATATCTTGCCGGCAGGATACAAACTGCCTGGGGTGCCTTTGCCGGGAAATCATGGTTGTACCAGTTGCGGAAGCGGGGATTCGGAGGGAAACGAAATTCCTCATGTAAACTCAATGTCAGTGGTGATGATGAAAATCAACCTGCTTGAAGAATTGGATACCATTGACTTCGGCCAGGGACTATTGACCATTACACCGGGTAGCAACGTGGCATTCGCTCCAGAGTCTCGCTACATTCTCCAGTCGCCAAACGAGCAACAGGATTATGTGCGTGTCTTGCTCAATGAAGTGCCATTACGCTTCCGGGCTAAATTTGACGAGATTGGGCAATCCAATTTTTATTCCTATACGCGCCCGGGTTATTCGTTGGGACGTGATGGTAATAACTTGATAGTAACCAATCACAATGACCAGATTGAATATCGCTTCGCCAGTTTCGACGGTGGGGTCAACTGGAAGATCGACACGATTCGCAAACAGCATTCTCCTGCCCGGCAGATTCAATGCCGTTACAACAACGATGGCTTGATTACCGAGATCATCCTTCCCGGTGAACGCAAATATCTGCTTGAATACAAATTTGGTCAAGTCGTCAAAGTAACTTCTCCCGCGGGGGCGGTTACGAATATTGAGTGGAATGAAAGCGGCAGTCTCAAGCGTATCAACACCACATTGCTTCCGGAACATCCGCTCTATGCCGAAAATGTCAAAAAGGATCGCAGGGGTAAGGAAGAACCGGCAATTGTACGTGATTTACATTTTACTTGTACGCCTCAAGGCGTGCTTCAGGAAATCGTCAACAGCAGTGGAGAGCGTTATGCGATTCGCAGTGCAACTACAAATAAAGGCAAAACCGGAGAACGCCTGACCATCATTATCTATCCGGACGGAACTCGGAAATTCCAGAAATCAGTCACAGCACCCGGTACCCGCCAAATAGAAGAAGGTGTGATCCTGAATAAAGACAAGAAAGAAGAATTTATCACCGTCAAAACCAATGAATATATCCTGAAAGACGGCGTTTGGATCAGTAAAGGAGCCGTCGGCAGTAAATATGAATATAGGGCCCCATTCAACACGGCGACTAGTGTAACAGATGCTTATGGTAATCGTACAACTTTTGCATATAATTCCTGCGGCTTAAAGACTTCCGTTATCTATCCGGGCAAGGCGAAAAAGACTTTGGAATACGATATCCGCTGGAACAAAACCAAGAAAGTGGACGAATGTGGCCGCACCAAAATCTGGACTTATGATGACCACAACCGCCTGCTCCAATATCAATACGGCGACCTCATTACCAAGTACGAATATGACGACCAGGGACGCCCGGTCAAAAGCATTACTCCGGGCAACCTGAACCATCTATTTGAATGGGATGCTAACTCTCGGCTGATCTCCTACACCCGCCCGAACGGTGTCGCCACCGAATACCAATATCATGGCTCGCTGGACAAAGTCAAGGCTCTGAACATCGTGGCAAACGACAAATCCGAGAAATATACCCGGACCTATGATTACGACCTTCAAGGCCGCCTGAAGCGTATCAATTATCCCGATAAGACCTACGAGGGATTCGCCTATGATTGCTGTAACTTAATTGCCCAGAAAGATCGACACAGTAACGTTTTCAGTTACACATATGATCAAAGTCATAGATTAATAAGGGCTACTTTCAACAACAAAATAATTTTTAATGCAAGCTATGATAAATATGGTAGATTAGTGGAAAAAACAAATGCTAAAGATGGTAGAGAAAAAAGAGAATATGCCAAAACATGGGATAATGGGAAAGCGTGGTATGCAAATTCCATAATCGATTCAAACGGACACAATAAAATTTTCACCCGCAATGCCGAAGGATGGCCTGTCAGAATTACTGATGCCAATGGAAAGGAAGCGTTGTACAGATATAATTACGCTCATAAACCTACTGTTATCAGGGGAAATTTAGAACCGTGGCGTGATTTTGTATATGACAAAAGCGGCAACCTTATTGAAGAGGCTTATTATGGTCTCCCTCTTGAGGATAATCCTTCACTTTCAAGGAAGATAAAATACAAATTTGATAACTCAAACAGAAAGATCATGACACTTCTGCCGGATGGTAGCGTCAATGAAACGGTGTATCAGAAGGGTTCCGACTGGATTTATTATATCCGCAACGGAGATAAACTGACGTTTTTTACTTATAATGCTGAAGGACAGGTCGTTTCTCACTCGTTTGCATCTTATAAAGAATTTAATGCCTCAGGCTCTATCACTGATAAACAAGATTTGATACAGGCTAAAATCATGGTACAATTGAAATATGATGTTTTGGGAAGGTTATGGATAAAAAGTGATGTACGTGGAAGACCAATAACAATTTATATATATGAAGGCGCTACAGATAAAACTGCTAGTATCATTGAGGCTGTTTCTGACGAATATGGTGCGGTCTTCTCTTGTCGAAATAAGAATAAAATATTTGTTAAGTATTCAAAATTAGAGGATTACATGTGAGTTTATATATGAGTATCTTGAAAACGTGTATCCTAATAGTTTTGATTACTGTGTATGAATACAACCTGAACGGCCAGAATACAGAATTAGAGGATTTATCCAAAAAGAGTGCCATTGCGATCAAGTTCCCCGTGACGCAAAAGTATAATGCATTCGGACAACCCGTGAAATATATATTTTCAAACGATGCAGAAATTAATTTTTTCTATGACAATATAGGAAGATTAATACGTCGCGTTATGCCAGATGACTCTGAGGTAACCTATAATTTTGACAGAAATCTTCTTGTAACGAAAATCGAAGGTTTGCGCCAGACGAGATACGATTATGATGATTTTGGACGACTTGTGAAAAAGACAATATCTCAAGACAACCAAGTATTGCTTGAAACCAGAACCTATGATCAAAACGGCAATCTGCTGAGCATTTCAGAAAACAATAAAAATACAGTGAGTTTTTTGTATGACCGTTTTGGAAAAAAGTTACTTGAAACCGGACCTAAAGGAACAGTTAAATATTTATATGATAATTTCGGCAGACTTATGACCAGAGAAGCTGAAATTAGTAGCGCTCCTCAAAAATTTCAAACGAATTATTCCTATGGCAGTAGTAATAACCAAATCTATATTATTAGTTCTCCTTCCGGAAAGTTCTATTTTAACTGGAGTAAGACAACAGGAAAATTACATCAAATTGAATATGAGTATTCAAATCGCAATACATACAGGCTTTACGCAGTAAAAACATCATTTGACCTGAAAAAAAAATTCTTCTCGAAAAGTTTTGTTATGCGAGGCGCTAAATCCATGAATATAATTGAACATCAATACAATCAATCAAACCAACTTGTTAATGGGAATGTTTTTAGTCTTGCTTGGGAATACCGCTATAACCAATATGACCAAATCATTTCCGCCGTAAATAATCAAGGGAAGAACCTTGATTTTGGTTATGACCAATCCGGTAATTGTGTGAAGTATGGTAATGAAAACTTAACTTACAATCGTATGTGGCAGATTAATGAGTCTGGATATGAATACGATTCGTGGGGAAATCTTATAAAATCCCCCGGGATAGAATATGAATATGATTTAAAAAACCGTTTGATAACGGTCTGTAAAGATGATTTAACTATTTCTTATACATATGACCCTATGAATCAGCTATTAGAGCGTACTGTAACTAATCCGTCTGGAAGAAAAATCCAAACAGATTTCTTAATGTCGAGTATGATTGAATATGCTCGTGTCAGCAACGGAAAGGCAATCTACCATACTTTCCCTCCTAACATAACGGACGAAATCCAAAAACCGATTGTCCCATATTTACTTGCTTCTTTTTCATCCGATGGGGAAAATATCTATTTCATCTCAAGCTTTGACGAAAGCATAGTCGCCGCATTCAAGCCAACCGATAATGGCACTATTGGAGAGAAAATTCATTATACACCTTATGGTGAAATTTTAAATTCAAAGGATAGCGGGAATTTGACTTACGGCTTTAAGATGATGCTCAACATTGGAGAAGGCCTGTATTTTAGTAAGGGAAGAATATATTCCCCTCAACTACACAGTTATCTTACTCCCGACCGGAATCCATTTTTATCAAAAAATCCATATACATTTGAATATAACCATCCGGTCGGGCATAAACTTAAATCTGCTAATGACGAGTTTGATTTTGAACCTATGATGTACCAGAAAATTGGATTGGAGCCGCCAACCTTTGAAGAATTGATCTTGAATAATAAAAATGAAATGAAAAAGCTTGACATATTATGAGTAAAATTACGCCACTGCTTGATAAAACATCATATAAGGTTTTTAAATTTAAAGATAAAATGATTTTATATGATTTGAGTACAAATACAATTTGTCGTGTCAACGATGAACTTACTTATGATATTCTTCGGTTCGCAGGGGAATACGATATGCAAGCTTTGCTTATGGAGTTAAATGCACATCACAGCAATATTGATGAAAAAAGCGTCAACGGAGTTATTGAGCCAATGCGTGAGGTCGGTTTTTTTATCAGTGTACCGGCCTGCCAAAATACTATTGAAGAAACCAAAGCCAAACTTCTTGCATACACTCCATATACGCTTGCGTTATGTATAGCACAGAGCTGCAATCTTGCCTGCATTTACTGCTATGCGGAAGACAGTGGCTCAAATAGTAAAAACCAACTTATGGAATTCAAAATTGCAAAAAAATCAATTGATTACTTGGTTGAAAATTCCAAAAACATTAAAACTCTGCACATTCAGTTTTTCGGTGGCGAACCGTTGCTTAATTTTCAAGTTATGAAACAAGCTGTTGAATATACCGGAGAAGCGACCAAGGGAACCGATAAAAAATTCACCTTCAGCCTTACGACGAATGCGACTATACTTAACGATGAAATACAGCGTTTTCTTATAGACAATGACATAACAACAAAATTGAGTATAGACGGAGATCAAGTTACTCACGACAAACAACGCCCGTTCAGAAATGGAGGCGGTTCTTATCGGCAAGTACTTATTAACAGTTTGAAATTTAAAGATAAATTGATTAGAAATGGCAAGCTACCACCTTCCGTTCGAGCTAATGTTATTAATGGCAGTGCGGAAAAATTATCCAAAATCGCGGAAACTTTTTCCGGCATGGGATTCAGAGCCATAGACATCGCCGCAATATTTGGTAAACCTGGCATGAACAACGATTTAGCCATCACGGAAGAAGAATTTGATGCGCTTAACAGGCAAATGGATGATTACATAGAACAATGGCTCGACAATAAGGTAAGAGGAGAACGCCCGCTGAAAAACAATTATATTGAGCGTGAGGTCTCAAAAAAACTAAAAATGCTTAACCGTAACAACCTGCTCGAAGGCATACGCTGTGGCGTTGGAAGAGGAACCAATGCCGTTGATGTTGATGGTAACATCTATCCCTGCCACCGTTATCAAGGAATGGAGAAATATATAATAGGCAATATTACCGAAGGAGGAGTTGATTCTGGAAAAGTTTCTGCATATTACAGTGCAATCACTGAAAATATGCTGGAAAATTGTACGACATGCTGGATGCGTTATAAGTGCGGCGGGCCATGCCCGTGGCGTGTATCCATCGAAGATGGTGGCATGTGTCCGTCCGATAAACTTTCATGTGACGATATTAAGTATTCTTTTATGCAGGGAGCCTATTTATACGTCTCTTTGCGTGAAGCAAAACCAGAAGTTTTGAAACACTATGTGGAAGAAGAAGCCTGAATTATGCAAAATAGAAAAACAATAAAAACTGTTACTGCGCTTGACCTTGTAGCAACAATATGCGATGGCAAAATTGCATTGATTTTGAGTTAACTAGACATATAAACGAGAGATACCATTATGACAACTAGAAGAGATTTTATCGTTATGGCGCTGAAAGGCGTTGTGGGTATTACGCTGATTGGCGTTTTGGCCCCCAATATAACTTTAGGCGCGAATACATGTGATCCGCCAAGATGTCCCGACACCGATGGCTGTACTAATCCACCACGAGATTTGGCATGTGCTGACGCAACTCAAGATGTATGTACTACGCCCACATCTGATGTTTGTTCCAATTCCTCTACTGATGTCTGTCCAGATACACCCACGGCAACCGATATTTGCCATAATGCAGCAAAAGATGTATGTACCGACTCTGCCAAGGACTCATGCTCTGACGCATCAAAAGATGTCACCTGCACAGAAAGATATCCCGATGGCTGTAGCGCCACGGTAAGTGATACCAGTTGTCCTGGTGCGGCTCCTGGCACCTCTGCTGATGCCAATTGTGGCCCAAATGCGGAAAATTCTCGTGATGCTCATTGTGGCGGATATGATAGCACGGCAAAAACATTTGATACTGACGAGTCTTGCAATTCTGGAGGTGACGCTGTAAGAGCCACTGATAACTCATGTGGTTCTGGGGGTATTAGAACAAGCACCGATGAAAGTTGTGGAGTTGAAACGACTTATAACTCTACTGATGAAAATTGTCATAAAACTCCAAACCAGGGGAGCGACGCAGACGAAAACTGTAATTCAACGACTGATGCAGATAATTCATGTGGTGATTGCGATGATATGCACTCAAATGATGGTACATGCGGTACTGTGGTTGGGGGAACGACTGATGCGGATAACTTATGTGGACATCAGCATTATTCTAGTATAACTACCGATAGTGTTTGCTCTAGTACAACTCTCAATGCCGTAGATGGTGGCTGTGGCGCACATACAACGGAATATGGAGGAACTGATACAGACAACGATGAGTCTTGTGGAAAGACAATAAATGGCAATACTGTTACGGATGCAAACTGCTCCTCAGGTACTACTGATAGTACTTGTAATAGCAGTAGAGCAAATATGGCTACAACCTCGCCTGATGAAAAATGCTCTACAATAGATATTGATGAAGCATGTGGACATTATGATAAAGACGAATCATGCGGAACTGGTAATCAAGATGAAGCATGTGGACGAACTTGGATTAATCCTGTTTATTATGTAACGGATACTGATAATAATTGCAGCAGTAGCGATCCTGATAATTCAGCTCAAACTAATACTTGAAAAGGAGATTCAAATGATTAAAAATTACGCCTATTTGAAGCTGTTGTTTTGGGTACTTATTGCGCATATCATTTTTTTTATGAATTCTTCTATTCAGGCTGAAGATATTTCTGATGCGCAAAGGTTGTTTAGTGACATAAAGCTAAAACTTGCTAAATATAAGGGGCTTGAAGAAAAATATCCAAGCCTGCATGTATATCGTTTGAAAGGAAATTATTACGGTGTGTTTGCAGATTATTTTAAGGTGACAAACGAATATAATACTTATCTCCGTTCTTTAAACCAAGTTCAGCAAAAAGATTTTTTGGAATATACGGAACTATTGTTGAAGAGAAGCACCAAGGACTTTTACCCTAATAATAGCTTAAAAGAAATTACAGAATTACTAAAAGAAAATTGCTCGCAAAATGAAAGATTGTTAACTTTTCTTAAACACTACAATTGGGAAAGTGAGCAATTCACATTGATAGAAGAACAGCGTTTAGATGTGTTAAAAAAACAAATAAAGCAGCCGCTCTTCATGGACTCTTTTATTGTACATATAAATTTTTTAGGACTGTTTAATTTTTATAGCACTGCCTTGTTTACTATAGAAGAGCCTATGACGCCGGTGGAGCGACAAATCAAAAGTCTAACGGCCACTTTATATAAAATTAATGAGAGAGAATCGGATTTAAATAAAAAAAATGAAGTAACAAATTTTATTAAAGATATTTACAACCAATTGCCGATGCCGAGTGATAATTTAGCACGAACACCTCTTAGATATTATTATCGCTTAAAACTATTTGAAAATTGTCTAAGTGATCTTAAATCCAAGGGAATTATTAAAGAACAATTGAAAAAGCATATAGCTTTACGTAAGGCTGTTATTCCACTGTTTGTCAGGCATCAGGCAACTCGAGGAGACATTGACCGTTTTGTGAAGAAGTATGAAAGCCAACTTGATTACAATGATTTTGATAAATATTGGGAGGCTTTGGAAAAGATTAGTCAGAATTTAGTCCAAGACTTATTTACAAGTATTGGTGAACCTAAGTTAGAACAATACACCAGTGAACAAATAGCTAATAGTAAGCTTGCTGCTCAATATTATGTCGAGTGCTTTTTTACCCCTTATCTTGATTTGAACAAACACGCAAATCAAGATAACAATTAAGAGAGAATATGTGAAGGATTGTACTTGCTGAAAATTACATATTTTGAATATAATATTGTGGAAGCAAATTACTGATAAATTTTTGATATTTTAGAATAGGATTGAGAAAGCGCCACCAGGATTCTCTTGTTCAGGGTTTTCGCTATCTCAGATTCACTATGGCACTAAAAAGAAGAAGATATATATGACAACAGAGAAAACAAAAGAAACTATTTTACCGATGCTCAATCCATATTCCTATCATTTTTTTGAGTATAAAAAGGAAAAATTCTTATTCGATGTCAATACAACAGCCTTCAGTCTTGTTGATGACGTTACCTATAGAACACTGCAACTTGCGGGCGAAAACACACGTCTTGAGGTAGCGAAAATCATTGACGAAGAGTTCTCTCCGGGAAGTTTCGCTGTTGTTGACGATGCCCTTGACAAAATGCGTTGCAGCGGGTTCTTCTCTGTTCCCCCTATTGATATGCGTTATCAGCAGGAACAACTCAATAATTTGTGGAGGCATCGTCCACGCAGATTACAGCTTTTTGTTGCTCAGGCATGTAATCTGAAATGTAAGTATTGCTATGCGGAAAACAATGAATCAAATTCTAAGCTCAAATTGATGTCTGATGACATAGCCTTTGCAAGTGTTGATTATTTGATAAGAAGATCCGGCAGCCGTAAAGACTTGCTCATCACATTTTTTGGGGGGGAGCCGACTCTGAACTTCAGTTTAATCGAAAAAGTCGTGGCTTATTGCGAGAAACGAAGCAAGGAATACAAGAAGAATTTTAGTTTTGAACTGATTACAAATGGTACGTTGCTAGATAAGGAAATGATGGATTTTGTTCTGGACAGGGATTTCTTACTATTTGTCAGCATAGACGGCTGGCGTGCGATGAACAATCATCAACGTCCTTCTGTAACGGGGGAAGATTATTTTGATAAAATTATTTATAATGCTCAGTATTTGGTAAACGGGTTACGCGAAAGACGCTCAAACTTAAAAGTGAAAATTCGCACCAACCTGACTTCCGATTACTATGATGTAAAATCTGTTGCCAATTTTTTAGAGTCTTTTGGTTTCGATTATATTGGCATAGGGGCGATTTTACCTCTGTCGTGGGATGTTGATGGCACAACTCCAATGGCTTTAAGCAACAAGCAATTGAGCGAATTTGAATCCATGCAGGACGAAATGTTACTACAAGCCTTGATTGACAAAGCAGGAGGTAAGCGTCCCGGAGCATACATAAACAGATTGTTGAACAAAAGTATTGATAATTGCAAAAGCATTCGTTCTACTATGGGAATTACTTGTGGAATCGGACGCAATACCAATGCGGTTGATACAGACGGAAATATTTTCCCCTGCCACCGTTATGTTGGTATGAATAATTATATCTTAGGCAATGTATTTGACGGACTTGATTATAGAAAAGTCATGGGCAAATATCAAGCTTACAACCGAAACGCCGTCGAAATGTGCTCGAAATGCTGGGCTAGGAATATCTGTGCAGGAGGTTGTCCTTGGGATATTTCGCGCCCTGATGGCAATATATGTAAACGTCCTCAGGAAGAGTGCGAAAGACGTCTCAGAGGACTGGAGCGGGGTTTATGGCTATACAAAGAAGCGAGAAAACTGTTGCCGAACATATTCAAAGATATAGATCCTAAAGAAGATCCATATTGGATGTCTCGTACAAAGTAAAGTCTAAACCATAATATGAAATCTATGAAAAAAATTATATTCTCCTCAGTTTTGATTTCCATTTTATCATTGATTGGTATATATATTCCCTTATCAATTATTCATGCTTTTACTTCGCCAAGGATAAGTAATTTCGAATGGATTATCATCTTTATTTCATTTTATTCTGTAGCATCTATACTATTGGGAATAAAGGTGAAAATTTACAAAAAGCAGTCTAAAATTACCAATATTGAACTTTTGTCACTTTACCTATCATTATTCTTATGTCATTGTATTTTGGGAATTTTGATTATTCCTCAACCCGGAGGAATAAATTTATTTTGCCGTTTTTTATCTCCAATATTTGGCCCATGGAGCAGGTTTTTACCGCCGAATGCTTTAATCTTCTCCAAATGTACTCAGGAATATTTGATTTTTGCTATCGCGATCAGTATACTGTCTCCAATTTTTATTGTCCTGTCCTTTTCGCGCAATAAAACAATCTGCCGCATAGCAATAATCAGTAGTTTTATCGCAGTATTCATTTGGGCTGGATATGGTATAAATAGAATTTTATTAGATTGTAGTTAAATGTAGCTCTAGAGTGGTGCATAGGAACAGACAAATAATCACGAAAGCGCAGATTAAAAATGGATGAAAAGCGGGGAAAAGATATTCCTTTGATTGAACATATCAAAGAATTACGTTCTCGAATTATCTGGATATTGGGGGTGGTCATATGTACCTCGGTTTTAGCATATTGTTGTTACAATGAAATTTTGGCAATATTATATCGTCCTTTTGAAATCCTTGAAACGGAAAATGGTGCAGCGTTATATGCAACATCACTTTTTGAAGGCTTTATGGTTCGATTCAAAATCAGTCTATTGGCCGGTGTTATATTTGCATTACCGGTTATTTTGTACCATGTCATAAAATTTATCGTTCCGGCTCTACAGGCTCCTGAGAAACGATTTTTGGCATGGTGGCTGGCCGCTGCTGGAATTATGATTATAGGGGGCATTTTGTACAGCTATTACGGTATTGTACCTTTATGTGTCAAATTTATGACTGCCAGCGAATTTATCCCGTCGCAGGTGGGGCTGCTGCTTAATTTCGAGCAGAATATTTTTTATATTCTGCAATTTATTCTGGTGATTGCTTTGGTTTTTCAATTGCCGATTATTCTGGTAGTTCTTATGGCTATGAATATACTGAGTCGAGCGGCATTACTGAAGTCGGGGCGATATGCGATTGTGCTGTTTTTCATAATAGGTGCAATCATTACTCCGCCTGATGTAATATCACAAATTTCAGTAGCAGTCCCGTTGATCGCATTATTTTACATTTCAATTGGAGTTGCCAAATTTTTTAATTGGGGAACACGCTGATGTTTTCACTTGGCTTAGGAGAAATTATTCTAATTGGAATTGTGTTGTTTGTGTTTATCAAGCCGGAAGAATTGCCGGGCATTTTTCATAAGCTCGGCCAAGTTTTTCGGGAATTGGATAAAGTAAAAAATGAATTCAAACAGATGTCTGCAATAACCCCCAAGGAGGACAAAAAAAATGATAACAAACTGTATTCTGGCAATGATCGGTACTACCGAGATCCTGTTGATAGTGGTAGTGATTCTGATCATATTCGGCGCATCAGCAATTCCCAAGTTCGCCCGCTCTCTGGGGACTGCGAAGTCCGAGTTCGAAAAAGGTCTGAAAGAAGGAGCAGAAAAGAAGGAAACTGAGAAAAAAGACGAACGGGAGAAAAGTTCCTGAGGGTGTGAGGCGTAAGAGCAGCGCCAAACTCGCTGCTCTTACGCCTCATTTTGGTTTGAACCGATGGCGTCCGCTTCTCCATTCTGCAAGCTGTTTATCGTCTCCTCCACCGACTCCTTTACCACGCTCGAAAGATGGCTTTTTATCTCTTTTTCGTCGATTTTAAACGCTTTTGACAAGACTTTTTCATCAACTTGCGATACATTACTCATGGCAGTTTTCCTTTCTTTGATTACTGTTTTTAGACGTGTAGACCCAGTGTGATACATGGAAGCGGGTAAAAAGACTCAAAAGCTATGTGAAATTTTTATTTTCCGGGAAGCGTGAGCGAAGCCATGAATAGCAGTGTCTGATGTTGGTAAGCGCCCAGCCAGGACCATCTATGAAAATCATAGCGGAGGCAGTAAATTATCTCCGTGTCCAAATTCATGGAGGTGCACATGGCCCGAGAAGATGCGCGTCAATATTGGGAAGAGCAATTGTCCGAGTACTGGGAGAGTGTCAGCGGGCACCCAAAATGCACCACTAATGGGCACTTGAAAATGCACCACCT
>ENA-UOOH01003259-UOOH01003259.1-fermentation-metagenome-genome-assembly--contig:-NODE-3259-length-12643-cov-65.004449_pt1 | contig 12643 bp, 10 predicted proteins | sample MGYA00245778_ERZ724025 | MGnify/ENA primary metagenome ERZ724025 (study PRJEB28704, sample SAMN03018313) | fermentation metagenome | biome: anthropogenic terrestrial biome; feature: soil... | reverse complement strand
GAGGGAGCATGCCCGCCAGAAAAATGGGAACTATCTCCCGGTGCCGCTCAGGACTTCGATATATCCGCGTAGTAGTATTCCCCGGCCGCGACCTGCTCCCGGTCCAGGAACGACCCGGGCTTGTTGATCCGCGGCCGCCCGCTCTTGTCCCGCCGGAAGGTGATCCCGAGCGCTTTTAAGAACCGGTTCATGCCCGCCGCCATATCGAACGGTCCTGTGGCCTTACCGTGCAGACCCGGCTCTCCCTCGAAGACAAGGATCCGGTCGCTGATCATATCGATCAGGTAGATGTCGTGGTCGATCACGAGCGTGCTCGCGGCGTGCCCCTCGGCATGCTTCCGGATCATACGGGATATCTTCACCCGCTGCTCCACGTCGAGGTGCGCGCTCGGTTCATCCAGTATGTAGAGGTCGGCGTCGCGTGAGAGGCAGACAGCGATCGCCACCCGCTGCAGCTCGCCGCCGGAGAGCGTGTTCACCGGCGCCTGGAGGAGCTGCGAAAGAGAGAGGGGCTCTAAGATCTCGTGCTGGTAGAACGACGTGTTGAACTTCGTCGTCGTCTGCCGGAGGACCTCCTCGACACTCGCCGCCGAGTCCCCTTTGAGATACTGCGGCTTGTAGGAGATCCGCACCCGGGTGTCCATCGACCCGGTGTCGGGGGGGAGCACCCCGGCGAGGAGCCCGGCGAACGTGCTCTTCCCGATGCCGTTCGCCCCAAGGACCCCGAGGACTTCGCCGCTCCGGATCTCCCCGCCGCCGACGGAGAGCGAGAACTGCGCAAACTGCTTTGTCATCGCCGGAAACGCGAGCAGCACCTCCCGATTCGCCTCAGCGGCATGCGCCCGGATATCAAACGTCACCGGGTAATCCCTGAACCTGACATTCTCTTCCGGGAGGAAGCCTTCCAGGTACTGGTTGATCCCCACCCGGACGCCCTTCGGGTAGGTGATGACACCGAAGACCGCCGGTTCTCCGTAGGCAATATGCACGGTGTCGGCAAGCATATCGAGGATGGCGAGGTCATGCTCGACGATCACGACCGGCCGCTCCTGGGCGAGTTCCCGGATCAGGTCTGCAGCGGCCATCCGCTGGTAAACGTCGAGGTAGGGCGTGATCTCGTCGAGGAAGTAGAAGTCGGCATCCCGCGCAAGGCACGCGGCGATCGCCACCCGTTGCAGCTCGCCGCCGGAGAGGTTCGCGATCGGCCGGTCGATGACCGCACGGAGCGATAGCCGGTCGATGTAGTAGTCGAGTCTGCCGCGCTCGTCGGTGGTCGCGAGGAGGTCGCGCACCGACCCGGAGAAGACCTTCGGGATCTGGTCGATGTACTGCGGCTTTGTGGCGACCTTCATGTTCTTCTGCGAGAGCAACTGGAGGTAGTCGAAGAGTTCGGTCCCCTGGTAGAGGTCGAGAACTTCCTTCCAGGAGACAGCGGCCTCGGTCCTCCCCAGGTTCGGGACCAGCGTGCCCGAGAGGATCTTCACCGACGTGCTCTTGCCGATACCGTTCGGCCCGAGGACGCCGGTGACCTTCCCCTCGACGGGGATCGGGAGACCGTAGAGGACAAACCCGTTCTGGCCGTAGCGATGGGTCGGCTGGTCGAGTTGTTCAGGGAGGTTGACGATATCGAGGGCCTCGAACGGGCACTTCTTCACGCAGATACCGCAGCCCACGCAGAGCTCCTCGGATATGACGACTTTCTGGTCTTCGCCGATGACGACGGTCTCGTCACCGGTCCGGACACGCGGGCAGTAGAGGATACACTCGGTGCCGCACTTGACGGGGTGACACCGATCACGGTGTACAACAGCAATACGCATGGGAGATCACAGAACGGTGGTGGTTAAGAGGATGGTCCAGGTCATGAACCAGAGCGCAAACGTCATGAAACTCTGGTAGAACCAGTCTTTGCCGGTCAGCTCCATGTAGTCGATCCCAAGGAGCATAAAGACGTACTTCTGGAAGACGACGCCCGCCGCGAGAAGGAGCAGGCCGATGATGGCGTTCGCCTGGAGCCCGCTCACCGGGTCCGGGGTGCCGGAGAGGTAGAACGAGAGTCCTCCGACCAGAATGCCCATGAAGCAGGCTACAAGTGTCCGTTTTATCCGACCTCTGTGCTCGACCTGTTTCTCGGCACGTGTCCGCGGCCGTGTCTTATCAACCTCGGCGGCTACCGCATTATCGCTCATCGTGACACCAGTGTTACGCCATTCCTGGAAAGGAGGTCGCCCGGGGACGACGGCCCGGTAAAGAACAAGCTCCCGGCCACCCTCCGGATCGACGGAATTACTACATAATAGGGTCTTCTCCGCTTATAAAGGTAGGTACCTCCCGCCCTGTGGAATCGATTCTCCTGCGGATCGGCGGTGGATTTGTGACAATTCTTTACGCGCGGCCTTACGGGAGGGCAGTGCTGTCGGGAGAGCACGGTCCGCACCTCACCCGGCGCCCGGGTATCACTCGATCTTATACCGCAGAAGGGCCGCAGCGCCCCCGAGGGCCGCCAGGCGTTCTCCGGGTTCGAACTCAGTGCTCAGCACCACGACCGATGCGTTGACGTGCTCGGCCCGCTCGATGACGGCCGTAGCCTCTTCGTCCCGGAGCAGGGTGTCGGAGACCAGCACCGTCTCCGCCGCGCCGTAGGCAATCGCTTTCCGGACCTCGCCGATACCGTAGGCGACGGCCCCTTCGGTCGCGATCCGGAGAAGGACTTCGTCCATCAGCCTGACTTCCCGTGCAAGGTGGAGGTCGCCGAGCAGCCGCTCGAGGATTCCCTGCCCGATCACCTCCTGCACGGCGCCCCGCCCAATACGCCGCGTCTCGACGACGACCATCCTTCCTGCGAGGTCGTCCACGTGGGCTCTCGCATAATCCGCAAACTCGTCCTTCACGAACCCCGGGCCCGCGACGACGAGAGGCCCCGTAACCGCGGCGAGCACATCAAGCGTCTTCTCGAAGAGCACCGAGCGGGTGCCGGCCTCCGCACCCTTGCTGCTCCCGGCCGTGACGGTGGTCACCCACTCCGGGCCGAACTGACGCAGGCGGTAGACCTGCGCCTCCCCCTCCTCGACGCTCACGACGTGGACAACGCCGTATGCGGAGGCATCGACGGCCCGCTGTATCCGTTCGCAGTCGACAGGCCGCCACTCCCTGATGACCGATAGCTCGAACCCCGGCTCGACGTTGAGGGTGTGATGTGCGGTGACATCCACACCGCTCTCGATGACCCCGCCGATGCGGAGGCGGTTCGTATGCTGGTGGAACTCCACCTTCTCGACCCGGATCCCGAGCCGGAACGGCCGCTTCTCCACCTTCTCCGGCCGGAGCTTATCGGTTGCCGCCTCCACGCTCCGGAAGGTCGTCGCGAAGACGAGGTCTCCTGGTCCAACCAGGTGCGAGAGGTGCCAGATGTCGTCGAGCGTCTCCGGAAAGAGGCGTATCTCCCCGAACCGTTTCCTCAGTTCCCGAACTTCAGCCTTCATGGTTCAACGATATCAGAGCCTCCCGGGGGGACGAATGCGGCGACTGCCTCGGTGTTTAAGGCGTTCTTGAGCCCTTTCCACTCGTCCTCCGAGAGTTTCTCCCTGAGTGCCCGGACAACCTTCTTTGCGGTGTCGTTGGGCTCATACTGCCCGGGCCGGAGTTCTACCCGTGCTTTCGTGCGCCCGGTGACGGCTCCGGGCGGGCCGCCGATGACGGCGACCTCGGGCGCCATCTGGAGGCCGATCGCCACACCGAGAGGGACGTTCCTGAAGTACTGCCGCTCTCCACGGACAATGAAGGCGCCCCGGGCCACGTACTCGCCGGACTCCGGTGTCTTGCTCACCTGGTCGGGGCGGGCGGCATAGACGTCCGCCGTGAAATGCCCGGCTTTCCAGGCGTTGGAGTAGGATGCGGCGAACTGAACGGCTTCATCCAGGTGTTCGGTCGTGCCCTTCACGATGACGACGCTCCCCCCGTGGACGTCGGCGTGGACGAAGAGATCCCCCCCCTCCATGTACTTCTTGACGAGTTCCTCGTTCTGGGAGGCGTCCCGGCCGCCGATGACGAGGACGCCGTCCGTGGTGGTGAACCAGCGGAACCGGTGATACCACCGTTTCTTCTGGAGGGCAAGGTTCTGTCTCCGCCGGGGCTTCTCGGCGATCATCCGCTCCATGGCCGAGCGTGCGCCCGTCTTCTTCTTCTTGAACTTCTTGATCAGGTCGTAGTAGCGGCCGATGTTCTGCTCGATCGTCTCGTGGACAAAGACCTTCACCCGCTCCTCTCCGAGGTCGAGCTCCACCGCCGCCTCAGCCGGATGGACCGCACGGACCATCTTTGCCGCCGCATTCCCACCGTTCGATTTGAGGATCTGCTCGATCTCCTGCCATGATCGGCTTTTGCTCGCTTCGTCGAGCGTCGTTATGATCCCGGTGACGGGAGCGTAGTTCTCGTAGAGCACCTCCACAACCCGTTCATACCGCTCAATCTTCTTATCAAACCCCTTGATCGCCTCCGCCTGGCGCCGGCGGATCACCTCCTCCTGGGAGAGGCGGGGTTTTTCGGCGGCGGCCTCTTCCTTCTCGCCCGTCACCTTCGGGTAGAACGCATCCAGGGCCTCACTGAACGTCGCAAACCGCTCGCGGACCTCCTCGCCGGCAAGCACAACCGGCCAGCATCCGGACGGCGTTATCACCGGCTCCCGGCACCTCGCGACATCGGTCATCAGGCGGTCAAAGGCGTCCCGGACCGCCGCCGCGTCCACCTCGGCGGCGGCGGCGCTCTTCTCGACGCCCGCTATCCGGCAGACCTCTTCGGCATACGCGCCGCCGAGCATACACCCGACGGCGAGCGTCCTGACGATGTCGCGGTCGGACCCGGCGAGCATCTTCTGAAACTCAACGGAAGAGAGAGCCGAGCAGTCGGTCCCGTCGAAGGCGTAGACTGCGCCCGGGACCACCTCCCGGGTCTTGAACCGGTGATGCCAGAGGGGCTTGATGATCGTATACCCTTCGTCGCAGAGGACCGCGTTTCCTTCGTCGAAGAGTTCGAAGATGAGATGGTAGGTCGTATCCCTCTTCCCGACATCGATGCAGAGAGTACGCTCGATCCCGGGCTGGCGGATGCCGAGCACCTTCCCGCCGTCGAGGTGCTTGCGGAGCAGCATAGCAAAACTCGGCGGGTTCTTCGGCGGTACGGGGAACTCTGTGGTGAAGTGAGCACGCCGTCCCGTCTCCACGAGCAACAGATATTTTGCCCGATCTTCCCCGTTTAACCTGATACCGAGGGTCTTCGCGTCGAACTGGTAGATCTTGCCGACCCAGAGCGGGAGACGATCGGCAGCCTCCGCCACCAGCGCCCGGAGATCGACACCGCTCATTCCCTGTAGTGTCGCCATTGATTCCAGAATACATTCGGCCCGGTACCTAAAGAAGAGTACTGCCGGCGGGAAACGTTCTTCAAAAAAGGCAACAATGGAGAGCGAGGAGGATTACTCCTCAAGCTCTTCCTCAATCTCAGGGATCTCGGGCGCATCCTCCGGCTTGACCGGGCGCGATATCGTCTCCTTCATGACGATGTCTGCGATATCGGGGTAGTATTCAAAGATCTCGCGGACGAGGGTGCCCCGCCAGACCATCCAGCGCCGGTCGTATGCGATCGCGGGCGGAAGCGCCAGTTCGACCGTCCCGTCGACGATGCTGATGCCGATGTCGGTCCGGCCCGAGAAGAGCTTGATGAGTCCCTGGATCTGCTCTACCGGGTCCTCGACCTTCTCGAGGATCGCGTAGGAGTAGTTCAGGGTCTTCCCGGCAAGCGGGTGGTTGAAGTCGACGACCGCACGCTTTCCTATGACATCGACAACGACGCCCTCGCGGCCCTCAACCTCGATCCTTGTTCCCCGCTTCGGTTTCTCGCGGAACTGCGTGGTCGCGACGGACTTCATACCCTCATCATCGTGCTCCCCGAACGCCTTCTCGGGCGGGACATCGACCTCTCCCTCGGCACCTACCTCCTTTCCGATGAGCTCGTCCTCAAGGCCGATGATGACGTGGTGGCTCCCCAGGCGGATGGTGACAGGACCGTACTCTGCCCGCGGGTTGTAGATCCCCTCTTCCTTTGCGTTCTCCTCATCTGTTGTATCGAAGATATTCTCACCGGCGCGGCCGGTGTATCTGAGCCTGATAAAATCTCCTTCCTGAAGTGCCATGCCATTCTCCTTGGATAGCAGATCCATTACGGCTCCGGTACGCCTTCCGTACCGGCACGCCGCATGCCTGCATCTCGTTGTTCTAATTTATTTGGATGGAATGGTATTTATAGTATTTACAGAAGGGCGGCGGGCAAGGACTCCTGCAGAAGGCCGGCGGGTGTGGGCAACCTGGCCGTAGCCATACGTTTTCAGGGAGGCACCCCGCCAAAACGTTGAAATACACCTGGCCCGATCGTGCCGGGCAGTATCATGGACGAGGTGCAGCAGCAGGCAGAGGGCGTCTCGTATGCCCCCTCTCCCCCGGAGGAGTTCTGCGGCAGAGAGGAGGAGCGCGAGCGACTCTCGGCCATCCTCTCGCGGACAGGGGAGCGCGGGCAGGCAGTGATGATCTCCGGCCCGCCCGGCATCGGAAAGAGTTCACTCTTAACCTGGCTCGCATACGAGGTCCAGGAACGTCCCGGCGGGATGCAGTCTCCCGTCCTCAGGGGGGAGATCTTCGATCTCCCCGGGATGATCTTCTCGGCGTTCCGGGAACTGCAGAAAGACCTGCACAACCACGCCACGTCCGGCAGGTTTGGGGATATCCTCGGGAGCGAAGGCATGCAGGAGGCAATCCGGTATGCCGACGACGTGCTCGCGAAGTACGCCGCCCCGGTGGAGCCGGTCGGCCTGCTCTCAAAGACCGGCGAGGAGATCATCGGCATCTTCGCCCGGTCACCTGAGGTCGGGTATGACCGGGTGCGCCAGGCGTTTGGGGAACTGCTCTGGGAACTCGGGAGGCTTATGGCCGGGACCGGCCGTATCGCAGCAGTCCTGCTCGACGACGTCCATCTCGCCTCGAGCCTTGACCGACGCCTCCTCCGGGATACCGTGCACGACCTCCCCCCCGGCATCCTCCTCGCCTTCACCTGCCGGACAGAGGATGGGGCTGGCTCCGGGTACGCGACGATGCAGGAAGAGATCCGGGATCTCGGCTCTCCTGAAGTGCCACTCCCGGGGATGCGCGCCCATGAGATCCGGGAGATGGCGAAGAGGCGATTCGATCTCTCCGTCGGCGACGGAGCCGCCGGCATGCTCGAAGAGGCTTCGGGCGACCCGTTCAGTCTCATGGCCTGCTTCAACACCCTGCGCCACCGGGGGCTCGCACCCTCCCCCGAGAACATAACGGACGTGCTCGCCGGAGCCGGGGAGCCGGCAGGACTTGCTTTTGCTGTGCTCGACGAGCCCGGGAAGGCATGGGCGGAGGAACTCTGCGTCTTAAACCCCCCCTTTGCGGTCCCGGTCATGGCCTGCATGCTAAAACTCCAGGGGATGAGTGTTGCGCTAATTACGGATCGGATGCAGGAGAGCGGCATATTCCGGAGGCTCCCCGGCGGTGAGTACGCCTTCGCCCATCCCCTCCTGCAGGAGCACTGCAGGCGTGAACTCTCCACTGGTGCGCGGACAGCGCTCAATGCTCGTGCGGCCGACTGCTTCGAACGCACCATGCACCGCCTCTCCGGCAGACTGCACGTCCTCCTCTCGCTTGCCTGCCACTTCTTCAACGCGCAGGAGTATGGGAAGGCCGCGGACCTGAACCTGGAACTGGGGCTCCGGTTCTACCACCGTGAGGATTACGATACGGCACTGGTGCTGACACAGCGGGCGGTCACCTCTGCCGAGCATATCGGGGATGACGCCCTCCTCGCCGCTGCACGGCAGCAGAGGGATCTTATCCGGCAGAAGATAGCCGGCCCGGTCGAGGCCGTGCGGTGAGGGTTTATCATCGCTTGAAAGAGAGATCTGACGCGAATTGCTATGCTTGAGGTAGAAGCAAAGTTTGCGGTCCCTGACCCGGGAGAAGTCAGGGCACGGCTCAACCGGCAGGAAGTCCGGATGACCAGAAGACAGCGGGAACACGACGTCTACTACAACGCCCCTCACCGCGATTTCGGGAAGACCGACGAGGCGTTGCGGGTCAGGTATGACGATACCGGGGTTACCGCGACCTACAAAGGGCCGAAGGTCCGGGTCGGGAGCGCAAAGGCCCGCGAGGAGTTCAACCTGGCGGTGGCCTCGGGGGAAACGCTTGAGGAGATCCTCTCCCGTCTCGGGTTCCGGCGGGCCGCCACGGTCTCAAAAACCCGGGAGTTCTACGAGATGGGAGACGTGACGGTGACACTCGACGACGTCGAGGGTCTCGGGACGTTTGTCGAGATCGAGATCCTGACAGAAGACGATAAAGAGGATGCTGCGGACCGGATCGGAGAAATTGCAAAAGGATTGGGTGTAGATGGCCCACCGATCTACACCTCGTATCTTGAGATGCTGTTATCTAAACGGTGATGAGGTCAATATGAATATCTTTTGGCTCCTTCCCAAAGTGGATGATAGCGCCGTACCCGTCTGAAGCGGGTCCGGGGTTGACGACGGTGACACCGTCGACCTCAGTGATGCCCCGTGCCTCGTGGATATGGGCACAGCAGACGAGGTCGAACCGGTTCATGTGCTTCCTGATGCTCCGGCTCCCGACGTGATCCTCGCCGACGGTGTCCAGGGCTTCGTATGGTGGGGCGTGGCTGAGCAGGACGTTGTGGACGTTCTTGTCCATGTGGTTGACAATTCGGGTGAGTTCTTTATCAATCTCTTCTTCCGTCAGCTCAAACGGCGTGTCGAAGGGGGTCTTGTTCGAACCTCCAAGACCTGCGAGCGTTATCTTGCCAAGGGCGATCCACGAGTTGTGCAGACAGACCGCATCTGAACGTTCAAGCACGTCGATGATCTCGCGGGGATCGCAGTTGCCGGGGATTGCGAAACATGGTACTTCAAAGTTGGAGAGTACCGAATCTACAGGCTCAAGTGGACCGAAGTTGGTGATGTCGCCTGCAATGATGACTGCATCGTAGTCGTAGCTGAGAAAAGCGTCAAGCTTTCCGTAGTTACCGTGCAGATCTGCTAAGAGTAGCACATCCGTCATGCACTATAAGTGAGAAGTGCGTCTAAAAAACCTTATCTCATGATCCATCCATGAACCGGTTATTCTCCCCCCGAGTGCCAGTTTGCCAAGAACCTTTTCTGTTTCCGGGAGGAGACTGCGTGGCCGGCTCTTCCAGAGCGGAGTTCCGGGTAGCGGCATGAAACAGTGGATATGGGCTTTCCCCGCCCGGGTGACCAATTTCACGAGATCGAGGGTTGCGCGCTGGTCGTCATCGCTCTCGAACGGCAGCCCGAGGATGAAATCCACGACCGGGATGAGCCCGTTCTCCCGGCAGAGGTCGACGGCACGGACGACGTCCTCGACGGTATGCCCCCGGTGCAGGCGGCGGAGAACCCGGTCGCTGCCGGACTGGGCCCCGAAGTGCAGGCGGGTGTTGGCGCAGTGGTCGAGGATGAGGTCGATGGACTGCTGCGATATGCATTCTGGGCGCACCTCGCCGGGGAATGTGCCGAAGTAGATCCGGCCGTCGAGGCTCTGGAGGAGCCGCTCCACTCGATCAAGCCGGAGGTGGATGCCATCGGAGCCGTAAGCGAACGCGTTCGGTGTGACGAACCTGATGTCGCGGAACCGCGCGGCGTACCGGCTGATCTCGTCGACGGAGCGGTGGCGCATGCACCGCCCGAAGAGGCGCGGTGTCTGGCAGTAGCCGCAGGAGAACGGGCATCCCCGGGTGATCTCGATGTAGCCTTTCACCTCCGAGAAGGGAGGATAGCCGTCGAGGAGGACGGTGTGGCGTGCCGGCGTGTAACCTTTGGCGGTAGCGACGCCGGGAGGCGGGTCCCGCCCCTCCTCGATGGCGGCGAGGAGCGCGGGGAGGGTGTACTCGCCCTCCCCGACGACGACGTAATCAGCATACTGCGCCACCTCACGGTAGCAGGCGGAGGCGTGGGGGCCCCCGACAATGGTTATGCAGTCCGCTCCCGCTATCTCGTCACGGTAACCCTGCCCGGTGATGGAGTTTAAACTGTAGCAGGTGACGTCGGGGCGGGGGCGCCGGGCTACCTCGAGGTTGTATCCGTGCACTTCACATGCAGCGGCGAGCGCAGCGAAGGAGTTGTTTGCTGAAGCGATATGTCGCCAGTGGACTTTCATGGGTGTAAGGTTCCGGACCGTGCAGGGCGCTCTCCGGGTGGCGGCGCCTCTTACCTGCACAAGCATTGAACATCGTTAACTTCTCCCGGAGATGCAATTAACGTGACGATTCGCCCCCTCCAGCGGATCAGGCCAGACGGTGTGTCCGGCCGGCCCCGGTCATACCGTACCAACCCCACCCTCCCCGAAAGAGGCCCCGGCAGGTAGGAATCGTTCACAACGAAGACCTGCCCTACATGGTGAGGGATCTACTCCCGAGGACGGCCGGGATATCCATCGTGAAGCGTTCAACAGCGCCCGGGAGCAGCATACCGACCCCCGGAGAGGCCGCCCGGGCAGCGGTGGAGCAGGTCTACGAGAAGGGGCCGGGGGTGAATGGCGGGGAAGGGAGCAGCGAAGCGGCAGGTTACCGGATAGGCTGCCTGAGACGGCAATCGCCCGGAGGGCGTCCGCAATTATATTTTTAATACAATATATTGGCACAAGAATTAAATATTGCCCGGCCTGTATTGACTCTCTTGCCGTGGAACGGCATGTTCCACAATCCAGGAGATGAGATACCTATGAGAGGAACTGCCACGCAGGTGGAGACACGAAATATTGTACGAGGGAAGGATATTGCGGATAGTTCGGTCAGGAACCCGCAGGGTGAAGACCTCGGGAGTATCAAGGACGTCGTGATCGATATCAACGAAGGCAGCATCGCCTACGCTGCCCTCTCGTTCGGCGGCATTATGGGACTCGGCGACAAGCTCTTCGCCATCCCCTGGGCGGCTCTTCGGTACAACGCGACCGATGACTCCTTCGTCCTGGATGTGCCCAAAGAGCGGCTGGAGAACGCGCCGGGCTTCGATAAGGACAACTGGCCGACGACCGCCGAGCGTGAGTGGCTCACCGGCATGTACAGCCACTACGGGTATACCCCCTACTGGGAGCGCCGCTCCGAGCGGTGAGCCTGCCGGAAGAGCAGGGACCAACCGGCCGCGGGCCCGTGTGCAGAGCCGGGCCCACGATTGGCGATAATATCCCGGGGCAGATGAGGATACCCCGGAGATGACTGCGCAGGGAAGACCTGTTTTGCATGGGGCTGTCCGGCCGACACGCCGGGTTAAGGCGGGCATGATGTCGGGAAATGCCGGACCAGGCCCCATATTTGCCCATACTGGCACTCCGGGTAAGATGCTAGGGCCAGTGCTCTCCGGTGTGAATTTAGGGCTGTGATCGGCGTAGCGACAAAACGAGAGAGACCCGATACACAAACCATAAAAGGCATCATAAGAGAGAAAGGCCGGAAACACGATGTTAAAAACCTCAATTATGGCCTATTGCTACACCGTGGGTCAGGATCCTCCGAACGGAGGAGGCCTGCAATCCCGGATATACGCGGAGCGACATCATACATAGTTCCGCGATGTATACAAGTTCCACTGGTTTTGCTTTTGCGGGTAATCCTCACGTACAACATATTCGAAATCCCCGGGATCGTTCGGAAACTCGATCCAGTAGAACTTTCGTCCTGTCTGGACATTATATGCCGTCTCCCAGTCAGTTTTAACCAAATTCGATTTGCTGTTTTTATAATTCACGATATCCTCTTTTGTTTGAACATAACCCAGCCCCGGGCGGATGGGTTTATAAATAGTGTACCAGGTTGTATCAACTGCTTTGATACCGTACTTAACAATTAAAAGATCGATAGCTGCGAGAACAGCATTTCCAGTTATCTCATGATCCGGATGTTCATGGGAGTTTCTCGCAATGTGAACCGGCGCATGTGAATTTATAAGAATCGTGTCTTTACTGTAGTTTCCGGAGATTATCGTCTGGTAGATTGTTTCCGCAAGACCCTCTGCGAGTTTCTCGCTGTATATGTTCTTCATCGTGCCGTTATGGAGACCTCCGTCCGGATAGAGATATGATTGTGACGGATTCGAGGAATCAGGATAACTCATTTGAACTTTTCTAACCACACCGGAGCCGACCCGGGCATCGACTCGGGATCTCCAGTCCAACTCCTGTATTATACTTGAGTTATCGAGGAACTCATGCTGGTAAGAGCCGTTAAGCCCGCATCTCTTTCTGGAGAGATCGTTTGAATAGAAGCCTCTATTAAATATCTGGCCGTTGGGAGCAACCCAATCTCTGGAATCCATTCCATCTTCTTTTATCCACGCCCTTGAGGTATTCGATTCAAGGCCATACTCGCGCCAATCAGCTCCTCCATCCGTCACAACGATCCAGAGAATCGGATGCCTGTTAAGATCGTACTTGTAGAGCGAACCTGACATCCCGATATCGATATCGTCGGGATGGGCTCCGACGTATACGGCCAATGTATTATTATCCACTGCGCTCACCCCGGCCGGCAATGTGAGGAGGAATAT
>ENA-UOOH01003257-UOOH01003257.1-fermentation-metagenome-genome-assembly--contig:-NODE-3257-length-12646-cov-4.177825_pt1 | contig 12646 bp, 16 predicted proteins | sample MGYA00245778_ERZ724025 | MGnify/ENA primary metagenome ERZ724025 (study PRJEB28704, sample SAMN03018313) | fermentation metagenome | biome: anthropogenic terrestrial biome; feature: soil; material... | reverse complement strand
AGGCCCAGCGTGCCGCCCAGCTTTCCAAGGCCGATCTGGCCAGCGCCATGGTGGTAGAAATGACCAGCCTGCAAGGGACCATGGGCCGTTACTATGCCCGGCTTTCCGGCGAGGACGAGGCTGTTGCGCAGGCATTACTCGGGTATTACCTGCCCCGCACCGCGGATGACGCTGTGCCGCAGGATAAAATCTCGCAGGTATTAGGTATTGCGGACCGCCTGGATTCGATCGCCGGGCTTTTTGCCGTCGGCTTACAACCCACAGCCAATAAAGACCCCTACGCCCTGCGCCGCACGGCCCTGGGCCTGGCCCAGCTTTTGAGCGCGGGCGGGATCAGCTTCGATTTGCGCGCCGGGCTGGAAGCCGCCCTGGCTGAATTGCCTGTGGCTGCCAAGCCGGATACCCTGCAGGCGGCCCTGGATTTCATCGCCGGCCGGTTGAAGGGTTTGCTGGCTGATCAGGGCTTTAAGTACGATGTGGTGGAAGCCGTTATGGCAGCCAAGGCTGAAGACCCGGCTGCTGCCCGCGCCAACGCGGAGCTGCTGAGCCGCTGGGTGGAAAGCCCGACCTGGGCCGATTGGCTGCCAGCCTATAGCCGCTGCGTGCGCATCACCCGGGACTTGGACCAAGCCTATGAGGTGGACCCAAAACTGCTGGCTGAACCCGAAGAACAGGCCCTGCTGGAGGGCGTGGTTGCTGCCGAAGCAAGGCTGGCTGCTGCGCCAGGTTTTGAAGCCGCCCTGGAGGCAGTGGATGGCCTGGTTGGGCGCATCAATGCCTTCTTTGATGCTGTTTTGGTGATGGCTCCGGACCCGAAATTGCGTGAAAGCCGCCTGGGGCTCCTGCAGCGCGTGGCAGGATTGGTGAAACCCTACGCCGAGATAAGCGCGCTGGAAGGCTTCTAAACCCAGTTGATTCCATCGCTCGCTGCCAGTGCCGGGGCAATAAAAAAGCTTGCATCTGAGCGCAAGCAGAAATGGTGTTTTAAGGGGATCTGATCAGCTGATCGAGATGATCTGTTTGATCTTTTCGATGCCCTGGGCAAAGCTGCTGCCCAGGTAGATACCACCGAGGTCCGCGCGGGCGGCCTCGTTTTCGTCGATGTACTTGCCGGTGTAAGCAAACTTGGGCTTGCCCCGCAAGGTGAGCAGCTGGGCGCCAAAACCCTTGAGCAGGTAGGCGGTCTCTTCCTGGGTGATCGTCAGGCAGATGACCTTGGGGCGCACCTGCAGAGCGTAATCGATCAGGTCCTCAGTGGGCAGGTCCGGCCCCAAATACTCCACAAAGAAGCCCTGCTGGCGCAGCAAGACGGCAAACATCAGGGCCTGCGCCTCCTGGGTTTCCTCGGGACCGCAGCCCACCAGGATCAGCGCGCCTTCCTTGGCCATGGGCAGGCTGTGCATGATCGAGAGCAGTTTGCCCTTGATGTAGCCAGTCCCCACGTGCTCGGTAGAAATGCGGATCTCTCCGCGGTACCAGGCCTCGCCCAGTAAGTCCAGGGCGGGCACCAGCACCTCCTGGAAGATGGTTTGCAGGTCAAAATATTTTTGCGTGTCTTCCATGATCGCGTTGGCGCGTTTTTCGTTTTGTCCAACCATGGCGCCGAAGATCATTTCGGCGTAGTCCCGCGGGGGACGGGGTGGTTTGAGGCGCGGGGCCTCGGGCGTGACGCTTTGGATCGTCTCCGGCCAGGTATCTTTGGCGCGGATCTGTTTGAATTGCTGGACTACCTGGCTGATGCTGATCCCAGAATCGAGTTTGCGCTGCACCCAAAGCAAGAGCTGGATATCGCGCTCGGAATAGAGCCGGTAGCCGTTGGTCATGCGCACCGGGCAAAGCAGGTCGTAACGGCGTTCCCAAGCGCGCAGGGTGACCGGTTTGATGCCTGTGCGGCTTTGCACTGCTTTGATGGTGAAGAATGGCTCTTCAGAGAAGGTGCCAATTGAGGTCATTCACTGTCCTTGAAAAGGTCATCGAGCCGCCGCCTGGGGGCGGGCAGGGGCCAGGCTTGCATATAGTGGTCCACCGGGCGGTTCATCAGGCGCATCAGGAGGTTCACTTTTTCCGCGCCGCGGTTATTGCCGCCCTGGCTCACGTGGCAGCTGCAGGCTGCTTCCACTTGTTTGGCTACAGAATTGTAGCGGATGACATAATGCCGGGGGAAGCTCTGGCTGGCAATATCCACCAGGTCGATATCGCCGCCTTCACCGTAGTGCCTGGGGTCGCGGCCGGCAAGGCGCAGGCTGATTATCCCGGCTTTCAAAAACCCGGCGGGCATCAGGTGGAAAAGCAATTTCAATTTCCCGGGGTGCGGGTGCTCCGCGCGGTAAATTTCAAAGGCTTTTACGGTTGCTTCGTGGGTGCGAATGTGATCCGGATGGCGGTAACCGCCAATGGGGTCGAAGGTGAGCACGATATCCGGCTGAGTTTGGCGCATGACTTCCAAAACGCGGTCCACCACAGCTTGCAGCGGTTGAGCGATGAGGGCATCGGGATGATGGTTGGCTTCCCAACCCAGCATGCCGGAATCGCGGAAGCCGAGCAGGATCAGCTGGCTGATACCCAGTTCTTTGACCGCGCATTCAAGCTCTGCCTTGCGCAGGCTGGCGGCGTCCTGACCTTCTTTAAGCATTCCTTCAGGGATGATACCGGCTTCGCCCAGCGTGGCGCAGGCCAGTGTGACCGGCACACCGCGTTTGGCGTAAAGTGCCAGGGTGCCACCCATGCCAAAAGACTCATCGTCCGGATGGGCCAGGACGGAGAGGATGCTTTTGGGAGAGTTTTGCGTATCAGTCATAAAATAATGCGTCCGTGCAGGTCAAAACCCGAACACATTGACGCTGAACAAATTATAGCCTTAGTTGTTAACAAGCACAATGCCAAGCGGGGCCTGGCTGGAGTAATTACAGGTAAATAAGATGTAAACGCTAGATTATCTAAGGTTTTCGCCGCTTTGACGGAAGAGGGCTTCCCATTCGGCCACCTCAGTTGGGCTGGGATAGGGGGATTCCTGGGCTTCGGTGGGGGCCTCCCGCGGGGCGCGGATGAGCGCGGCGAAGTCCCGGGAGCTGAGTACGGCAGCGTGGGCGGCTTTTGCCGCGGCGATCACCTGACGGTCAGAGGAGACAACGGAGAGGTTGCGTGCCGCGCCGCCGGCTTTTTGCAGCACGCGCATGATCGCTGCGTCTGCGGTTTGACCTTTAGGCACAAAGACCGCGCGCACAGCCCCCAGGCTGCGGGTGTTGGCCTGCGGGGCGCCATCGAAATAAACCGTAACACGCATCTTGCGGCCGCGGGCAAAGCCCTGCAAAATTGCCAGCAGCTGTTCCTCGTCCTCCGGGTCCGAGAGACTCAAGCCCAAAATGGGGATCAGGTTATGGCCATCCACAATGTATTGCATTAAATAATTGTAACGTTTAAAGGGGACTGAAACCCGTGGGTATAATATTCGCGATGCCCAATCTGGAACCTGTACCCACTGCTGACCAGGCGCATTACCAGGCCCTGCCCTCGAAAATAGAAGGGATCACAGTCTTTGGACCAGCCCCAAAACAGCAGACCCCGCAGACGCCTAAAACCTATATTTGCCCCCAATGCGGGCATACCCTGGCTTACGACGTGAATACCGCCGGAATTTCCTGCGCGTTTTGCGGCTACAGTTCGGCTGTGAATCTACAAAAGGTGCAGGCGCGCGAGGCCCGTTTTGAGTTTACTCTGGACGTAATGCAGCAAGCCCAGCGCGGCTGGGGGGAGCAGCGTGCCACACTGGATTGCGATACCTGTGGGGCGGAACTCTCCTTCCCGGCAGGCACAATGGCCAGCACCTGCCCTTATTGCAGCTCCAATAAGGTGAACCTGGTGCAGGCAGCGGATGATCGCCTGCGCCCCCTGGTGATGGCCGGGTTTAAATTGCGCCCGGCGGATTTGAGCGGCATTGCCGCGCAATGGCTGGGCAGAGGCTGGATGCACCCCAAAACCCTGGGCGAGATGGCCCTGCTTGAGCGCTTTACGCCTTTTTACCTGCCTTTCTGGAGCTTTAGCGCGAAGGTGCAGGGGCCCTGGGAGGCTGAAGTTGCGCATACCGTCACCGAAACTTATTACGATAGCGGCAGCAAATCGCACCGCACCCGCACCCGAACGGAATGGCGGCGGGAAAGCGGCCAAATGCAGAGCGGAGTCAGCGACCTGCTGGTGAGCGGCGTGGACCCCAAACGCATCCGCTGGGGCGTGCTGCGGGAGATCGAACCTTTTTATCTGAGCGAGTTGGTGCATTATCAGGCGGATCTTCTGGCCGGCATGAACGCTCAGGCTTACGATTACCCCCTGCCGGATGCCTGGCAGCAGGCCAAAGGCCTGATCCGCGCGCAAGCTGAAGAGGCGGCAATCGCTGAGGCAAGCAACCGGAATGTGCGCAATTTGCAGATCCAAATGGATTACGCAGACGAAAACTGGCGCTATATGCTGCTGCCGGTGTACCTGGCCTCCTACCGCTATGAGGACAAGGTGTACCAGGTGGCGGTCAACGGTCAAACGGGCACGATTGGCGGCCAGAAGCCAGTGGACTGGAACAAGGTCTGGCTGATCCTGGCGGCTCTGTTCATTCCTGCCGGCCTTCTATTCCTATTGGGATTGCTGCTGATGGTCACCGGGGCAGGAATCGTGTTCTTCCCGCTGGCGCTGGCGGCCTTGGTGATCGCGGGCATTGTTGCCTTCAAACTCTATAACGAGGCAGTGAGTGAGGAAGCCAAATGACCGCACTCCCTGAAAATTTGCCCCTGAACGAAACGCCGAACTGGCAGCCGGATCTGGCCAGCGGATCCTGCCCGGCTTGCAGGCGTCAGTTTTTGATTCCGCAGGAGATGGCCGGCGCGCCTTGCCCGATCTGCGCTCAGGCCGGTTTGGCCTTGCAGCCGGTACGAATGCGCAGCGAAGAGCCCGAGCTGTACATCGCCAACCAGGTGAGCCCGGAACAGGCTACCCGGATCTTTGGGGAATTTTGCGCGGGCGTACCCTTTAGGACGGCCGATCTGGAACCCCAAAACCTGCTTGTCCGCAGCCAATTGCTGTTCTGGCCATGCTGGTTGCTGGATGCTGACCTGGAGGGCAGTTGGGCCGCAGAGATGGGTTTTGACTACCAGGTGAAGACCGCCAAGGAACACTTGGGCGGCGGTTCCTGGCAGAGCCAGGAGCACTTGCGCACGCAAACCCGCTGGGAAGAGCGGCGCGGCGGCATTTCCCGGCATTACGATAATAAGCTTGTAGTCGCCACCGCAGGGCACGAGCAGCGCACCCAGCGCCTGGGATATTACGACCTGCGCGCCGCGCATCGCTTTGACCCCGCCAAGGCCCAGAGAATGCTGGTACAGCTGCCCGACCTGCAGCCTGACGCGGTGGCAGACCTGGGCAAGGCGGCGCTTTCAAAGGCGGCCGGGGCGGATTGCATGCTGGCCAGCGGCGCCCAGCACCGGCGGGGGTTTGTATTTACCGGCGCGTTTGAAAACCAAAACTGGACGCAAATTTTACTGCCCATGCTCAGTACCTGGTACCGAACGGATGAAGGCCAGATGGTGCCCGTGACCCTGAATGGGCAAAGCGGCCGCATCGCGGGGATGCGCCTGGCTTCCATGCGCAAAGCCCGCAAGCTTGCAGCCTGGATTTTGGCAATCCTCCTATTGATCGGTTTAGCGGCTGCCTGGGCTATTGGGGCCCTCGCGAGCGCCTACGAACTCACGAATATCCTTCTGCCGCTCATATGCCTGGGGCTGCCGCTGGTGCTCGGATTGGCTGCCGTACCCCTCCTGTGGGCCGGCCGGTGGAACGCGGCCCAAAAGCGCCAAAATGAACCCCTAGAATAATGGCCATCTATCTGCTTTGCGGAATGCTGATGCTGCTTGGGGCTTTTTTAGGCCGTACCGACCCGGGGCTGGACCTGGCCATCTGGGCCTACGCCTCTGCTCTTGTGCTGAGCCTGATGGCCGACTTGCTGCGTTTGCTGCAAGCAAAACTGCGCGCTCCCTGGCAAGGGCGGAAATTCTTTGAACTCGTGCACTTATTGGCCTTGGCCGCTGTCGCGCCTCTGGTTTACCTGAGTTTGTTCAAGATGCGCCCCAATTATGAAATTGCGCTTGCCGTCTGCCTTTTTTTGTGGTTAACTTCTTATTTGGGTGCCTTTGGCGCCCAAAATTCGAAATGGAGGCATTAGATGGAGAATGTGTTTCCGTCGGACCATCCGCTGATGGGCACCAAGGTGACCCTGATGCGGGATGTGAATACAGAACCGAAAAAATTCCGTGAATTGGTAAGAGAAGTAACCGTGATGCTGGCCTACGAAGCCACGCGGGACATGGCTGTGCGTCCCGTGGATGTGCAGACCCCGCTGACCATTGCCCAGGGTACCCACCTGATGGACCGCATTGGGCTGGTGCCGATTTTACGCAGCGGCCTGGGAATGGTGGAGGGTATTTGGGAACTGATGCCCAGCGCCGAAGTTTGGCATATTGGGCTCTACCGCGATGAGCGCACCTTGAAGCCGGTTTCCTATTACAACCGCCTGCCTGTTGAGCCTACCGTTTCAGTTTGTTTTGTGCTGGACCCCATGCTGGCCACTGGCGGCAGCGCTGTGGCAACCGTGGACATCCTGAAAAAATGGGGCGTGCGCAAGATCAAGTTCCTGGGTGTGCTGGCCGCGCCTGAAGGCGTGCGGGTTTTGCACGAAGCCCATCCCGATGTGCCCATCCACATCGCGATGGTGGACCACGGCCTCAACGAGCACGGCTTCATCATGCCGGGTTTGGGCGATGCCGGCGACCGGCAATTTGGCACCTAACGATTGGTGAGATAAGCAAGCCCTCGAAGCACTCGGGGGCTTTTATTAAAAAGGGCTGAAAGAAGCCCGCTTGGAAAGGTATTTAATATGCCCGGAAGCAAGTACCGCTTGATCCTTTTTGATTTGGATAATACGCTCTTCGATTTTGACGCCGCGGAGGAATTGGCCCTGGAACAAAGCCTGCGGGTGAACGGACTGGCTGACCTAAAGGTTCCTGGCGGTTTGGGGCGGTATCGGGAGGTGAATCAACGGCTATGGGCTGCCCTGGAACGCGGCGAGCTGACCCAGGAGCAGGTTTTACTGGGGCGCTGGGAGCAATACCTGGAGCAGGAAGGCCTGGATTACGCGGCGATCGACAGGGCTTATTTACGCGGTCTGGCAGAGCACAAGCAATTATTGGAAGGGGCAGAGGCAGTACTGCGAGAATTGGCGCGCCGGGGCTACATCCTGAGCATCGTAACCAATGGCGTGGGTTGGATCCAGCGCGAGAACATGGCCCGTTCCGGCATCGCGGACCTGATAGCGGCCCTGGTAATCTCGGACGAGGTGGGGGCAGCGAAGCCGGACGCGCGGATTTTTGAGGCGGCGATGGCCCAAAGCGGCTGGCAGGAGAAGGCTAGCACTCTGATGGTTGGCGATTCGCTAAGTTCGGATATTGCCGGCGGGAAGGCCTTCGGCCTGGATACCTGCTACTTCAACCCCAAGGGCAAGGCGCATCACGCCGCGCCGAATTTTGAGATCAGGGCCCTGGAAGAATTGCTGGACCTGCTCTAAGGCAGCTTACCAGCCAGCCAAGGCAATGTGCCAGCCTGGTAAAGGACCCAAAGGCCGATCAAAATGAAGAGGCTGCCCACCAGATGACGCTCGTATTTTTCAAGAAATTCTGAAAAGGCCTGGATGCTTGAAAGCTTAAGTGCCGCCAGGCAGTAAAAAGCTGCGGTCAGCAGCAGCACGGCCGCCATCCGCAGGGTGGCGGACCAGGGCTGAGTGCTAAAGAGCGGGATGTAGACGCCCAGATCGTCCATGCCCATGGCCAGGCTGATGGCCAGAACCCGGATAAAACTGCGGTTCCAGCGCTGGCCGGCCTGAAGGGCATTCTGCAGTTCGTTGTCTTCGTCCTCCCCGCGCAAAAGCATCCCCAGCCCGAGATAAAGCGGGATGAGGCCCATCAGGCCCAGGAGGGCCTGGTTGCCCAGAAAGCTGAGCCCCGCTGAGCCCAGGGCTGCCAGCAGGATGAGCAGCAGGCTGCCAAAGAGGTAAGCAGCAGTAACAGCGTGTTTTTGGCGGCATTCATGGTGGTAGAGCAAGAAGAGCACGGGCAATTCGTCCACGCTCGTGGCAATTGAAACCAGCAAAGAACGCAATAAGAGTGAGAACATGCTAAGCCTAGGGAAAAAGCTGGGCGCTTTGGGCGATCAGATCATGCGAGATCTGCCGGTCCACCTTGCCCATCGGGTGATGCAGCAGGTCCGCGGGCTCGAGCCAGAGCAGGTCCGGGCCGGGGAGCAGGCTTTGGTCCGGTTCCAGGCGGCAAAGCCAGGCTTCAAGGCGGAGTTTGAAATGCGTGTAGGTGTGACGGTAATTGCCGAAGAAGGCATAAGGTAAAACCTCCACGCCTAATTCTTCCTGAATCTCGCGGCGGATGCAGGCTTGGATGTCCGCGTCGGTGGCTTCCAGTTTGCCCCCGGGAAATTCCCAGAGCCCGGCCAACAAGCCTTTTTGCGGCCGCCGGGAGATGAGGACCAGGGGGCCATCCAGGATGACGGCCGCGCCAACGGTGATCGTGGGCTGCGGAGGCTTTTTGAGACGCCGCGGCAGAGTATTTTGCAGTCCGCTTGTAAAGGCCAAGCAATGGGCTTGCACCGGGCATTGAGCGCAAAGCGGGGCCTTGGGCAGGCAAATTGCGCTGCCCAGGTCCATGAGGGCCTGGTTAAAATCGCCGGGGGCCTCAGCGGGCATCAGCTTGCGGGCAAGTTCCAGTAATGCCGCGTCTGAAGCGGGTGTGCCAAGCGGCAATTCACTGGCACCCAGGCGGGCGAGCACACGGCGCAAGTTGCCATCCAGGGCAGGCTCCGGGATGCTAAAAGCGATGGAAGCAATGGCCGCCGCGATGTAGGGGCCAACCCCGGGCAGGCGCCTGAGTTCAGGCAGCGTTTCGGGGAGCTTGCCGCCATAATCCGCCATCAGTTGTTTGGCTGCTTTGTGCAGGTTGCGCGCGCGGCTGTAGTAACCCAGCCCTTCCCAAAGCGCCAGCACTTCCTGCTGATTGGCCTCAGCCAGGCTGGGCAGGTCCGGGAAGCGGCGCATGAAACGCTCAAAGTAGGGCAAAACGGTATCCACCTGGGTTTGCTGCAGCATCACCTCGGAGACCCAGGTGCGGTAGGGGCTTGGATCTGTGCGCCAGGGCAGGCGGCGGGCATCTACGGCGTACCAGGCCAGCAGCTCACGCGCAAAAGGCTTCATTAGAATTGGAAGGCGCCGCGGGGATTGACGATTTTTGCCGAGTAACCGGTCACGTATTCCTGGAGTTGGTCGGTGAGGTTGACCCAGGCCTCTGAAGCCATGATGCCCCGGGCTTTCTCCAGGCTGGCAACCAAGGCGCCAACCACGATTTGGGGCGGGCCGCCGTAAAGCGTGGCCCAGGCATCGGTGACTTCCAGGCCCATCTGGTTGACCGCCGGCAAGAACTCGCTGAGCACAAAACGGTAGTAATCCTGCTCTTTGCCGGGGATGATGTTCCAGGAGAGGATGACCTTGACGTTCATTTTAGACCGGGCTCAGCTTGGGATCCAGAGCGATGACGTGGGTTTCCTCGTCGGTGAAGCCGGAGGGGCCGCTGATCTTGTAGGTTTCCATGGTTTCGAGCGAAGTGAGGCCCATTTCCTTGAGGAATTTGGCCAGGGGCTCAAGGGGCAGTTTGGACTGCGGAGTTTCGTAATGCATGGGGATCACGATGTTCGGTTCCAGCATGCTGATCACCTCGGCGGCTTTGGAGGCATTCAGGCTGCCGCCTTCGCCGACCGGAACGAGGGCGATGTGGATATTGCCCAGTTCCTCGATGGCGCGCTGGTTGGGCACATCCGTGGCCTGGCCCAGGTGCACGATGGAGAGGTTGCCGTAATCGATGACGTAGAGGGTGTTCTTAAGCTGGGAGTCTTTGGCCAGCGTGGTACGCAAACCGGTAATGAAAACACCGCCCCGTTCGTACTCGCCGGGACCATCCACCACGTAGGGGTCGCCCTTCACGGCGGCGCTGTTGTTGTGCGCCAGGTCGTTGCAGGAGATGGTGACTATATCGGCTTTGAGTTTAAGCGGGTTGTAGCCAGCCACGGCTGAGTCGAATGGGTCGGTGACCACAGTGGCCAGGCCGCGCTCGGTGATGCGAAAACAGGAATGTCCGTACCAGGTGATTTCCATTGATTGTCTGATCCTCCATGGCCGCAATCGCGGCAAATTACACTAGGAATTATAACAGGCGGGCAGGCCTCCCGGCGGTGCTGTACCCCTGGGCTAACGAGGGCGTATCGCTCTATCGGAGCAGGCAGGGGTTAAGGAAGGGTGAACGCAGGTAAAGGCTGGATGATATTAAGGCTTTTGAAATACAGATTGTGTAAAATGAAATTGAAAGCAAACGAGAAATAGGAGAAGCAATGGGAGCAGAGAACTTTTGGGTTTTTGCCTGTATCGTTGGGGCAGTTGCCTTTGTAGCCTTATTTTTGCTGGGCACAATGGTGCGCGTGATGCAGGAATACGAACGCGCCGTGATCTTTACCCTGGGCAAGTACACCACCGTGCGCGGTCCGGGCCTGATTTTGCTGTGGCCCATCGTGCAAACGCTTAAAAAGGTGGACCTGCGCATCAAAACCAGCGAGGTGCCCCGCCAGGAAGTGATGACCAAGGACAACATCCCCATGCTGGTCAACGCGGTGGTTTACTTCAAGGTTTTGGACCCGGCGGCGGCGATCATCAAGATTGAGGATTACCAGTTTGCCATCCGCCAGTACACCCAGGCCGCGCTTAGGGACGTGATTGGCAACAACGAGATGGACGCGGTGCTGATGGAGCGCGTGGCCATCGCGGAATCGATCAAGGAGATCGTGGACAAGGAAACCGTGGACTGGGGCATCGATATTGAGTCGATCAAGATCCAGGAACTGGAACTGCCGGCTGAGATGAAACGTGCCATGGCCAAACAAGCCGAGGCCGAGCGCGAACGCCGCGCGGCGATCATCAGCAGCCAGGGCGAACTGAGCGCTGCCGAAAACCTGCGCGACGCTGCCCAAAAGCTGGCCGAGACCCCCGGCGCACTGCACCTGCGCACCCTGCAAACCATCCGGGATATCGCCTCAGACCCCTCGGAGAAATTGGTCCTGTTTTTGCCCAGCGACCTGGGCAGCCTGGCCAAGAAGCTGACCGACGGACAGTAGGCAACGGCCATGGCCGGAAAATCCTGGTGGGAAAGGCTGGCGGAATATAACCGCCAGCAGGAAACACAGCAGGCTGAACAATGGGCCGCCCTGGCGGCGCGCCTGAGCAAGCGCAAACCGGCACAGGCGGAGCCCCTGGCTATCTTGCCCACGGGCAGGCAGACGGCCGGCCTGAACTTCGACAACAATTCACGCTATTTGCAGCTGGCCTTCAACCACGACCTGTCTACCGCGGTAGGCGTACTGCCCAAGATCGTGCGCGACCCGCGGATCATGATCGAGGCGGGTACGCCGTTCATCAAGCGCGAGGGCATGGCCGGTGTGCGCGCCCTGGCGCGTTCGGCGCCGGGCATCACCGTGGCGGATATGAAGGTGAGCGATGGCGCGGTGGATGAGGTGCGGATGGCCGCCCAGGCTGGCGCCCGGGCGATCACCGTATTGGGCAGCAGCCCGGTGGAGACCCTGCGGCTTTTCATCGAGACCTGCAAGCAGATGGGCATGATCAGCATGATCGATATGCTGGGCGTTGAAGACCCCCTGACGGTGCTGCGGCCGCTGTACACGCCCCCGGATGTGGTGGTGATCCACCGCGGACGGGACGAGGAGAGCAACCGGGCCAAGATGATCCGCTACCGGCATATCAGCCGCATCCGCAGCAAGTACGATGTGATGATCAGCGCGGCTGGCGGGGTGAACCTGCGCGAAGCGCGCAGCGCGGTGTTTAACGGGGCGAATATTGTGGTGGTGAATGTGGTGCGGCCCGGCGACCCCTGGGATGGCATCCGCACGAGTGATGACATCACGGCGCTGACGCAGCAGTTCCTCGAGACGATCGCCTGATGCAGGCGGTGTACCGGGTAGAAAATTGGGAGTTGACGCGGGTTGTGATGCTGCTGAGACTTGCCCTGAAAATGAACACAGTTGATGATTGAGCGGCCGGAATGAAAAGCCTAGCCGAAAAGATGCAGGTAAAACAGGGGGACAAGGTGTTGGTCCTCAACCCGCCTGAGGGTTGGACCTGGCGTTTTGGGCCGGCGGATGATCAGGCGGAACCGGGACGAGTTTACGACCATATCCTGAGCTTTGTGCGCCAGGAGGGTGAAATCCGCGCCGGATTGCCCGCGTGGAAGGCGAGCATTGGGGCAGGGGGGAAGCTTTGGGTGGCATGGCCAAAGGCCAAAAAGTTGGGGTCTGATCTCAAATTGGATACGGTGGTCAAGGCGGTTTACCCCCAGGGCTTGGTGGAGAGCGTGAACCTGGCAGTGGATGAAACCTGGACGGCCCTCAAGTTTACCTGGCCAAAACCGGGGAAGGTTTATCGGGACCATCATGCGGTCCTGGTCCGCGACCCGAATCAGCCGGCGGAGTGAGTGGTTTGGGGGCAGTAAGATTA
>ENA-UOOH01003256-UOOH01003256.1-fermentation-metagenome-genome-assembly--contig:-NODE-3256-length-12648-cov-7.288176_pt1 | contig 12648 bp, 11 predicted proteins | sample MGYA00245778_ERZ724025 | MGnify/ENA primary metagenome ERZ724025 (study PRJEB28704, sample SAMN03018313) | fermentation metagenome | biome: anthropogenic terrestrial biome; feature: soil; material... | reverse complement strand
GCAAAGGACGCGGACCTCATCTTCGTCGAGTTGTCGTACGAATCGCATCTGAGTTGCGCCTCCCCCAACGCCCAACAGGCGTCTAGCAGGGATTATAGCGCAAGCTGGCATATCGCGCAAAGACCAATTGAGAACTGCTTAGTCGATGGACTTGATCCTGCGTTGCACATAGGCAATCAGGACTATGACGAAAATGGACATCTTATCGTGTCAGTCCATTCCTCCGATAATCTCAGTCGAGATGGGTTACGGGCACCAGGACCGCGGGCGCTTCGCAGCAAACCCCACGGCCCTTCGAAAAAAACTTTCATGTTTCAGAAGGAATTTCCGAACTCGCTGCCGAATTGGGCTGTACACTCGCTCGGCGGGCCGCAAGTCTCTTCGGCACAACCCTGGGCTTAATGGCATTCACGGTATTCATGGGCCCATCGGCCCAGCTCAGCTGCGGTCCATAGTCCTCGGAGCACAGTTTCTGCAGGTCAAAAACCCGGCCATTCGGGATTTTCGGGAACGGGTCTCGCAGTTCAGAACGTGTAGCGGAGGGAGGAAGCTGTATGGCGAAACGAATCGCGCACTACATCAACCAGTTCTACGGCGGAATCGGCGGCGAGGAAGCCGCGGACACGCCGCTCGAGATCAAGGACGGGTTCATCGGGCCCGGCATGGCGCTCCAACGGGAACTCGGCGAAGGCTACGAAATCGTGATGACCATCGTCTGCGGGGACAACTACTACGCCGAAAACAGCGACTGCGTTACTGACACGGTATGCAAGGCTATTGGTGAGAAGGGCATAGACCTGCTGGTAGCGGGGCCGGCTTTCAATGCCGGACGCTACGGACTGGCCTGCGGCGGGATCTGCGCCGCTGTGGCCCGGCGCCTGGGCATCCCCGCGGTTACAGCGATGTACCGCGAGAACCCTGCAGTGGAAATGTACAGGAAGGACCTCTTCATCGTGGCTACGGCGGCTTCGGCGGCCGGCATGAGGGACGCCATGCGCAATGTGGCGCGGTTGGCAAAGAAAATGGCAAGCGGCGAGGCGATTCTGTCGGCCAAGGAGGAAGGCTATGTCCCCCGAGGCAGACGGCTCAATCAGCTGGCGGATAGGCCTGCAGCCGTGAGAGCAGTGGAGATGCTGCACAAAAAGCTTGCGGGCGAGCCCTACACCACAGAGACACCTGTGGAAAGTTACGAGAGTGTCGCTCCCGCCAAACCGATCAAGAATCTTGCTCAGGCGACCATAGCTCTGGTGACCGAGGCGGGTATCGTCCCCTTTGGGAACCCGGACAGAATCAGGCACGCCAACGCAACCAACTGGGCGTCGTACTCCCTGAAGGGCATCGACGGTCTGGAAAGCGGACAGTACGAAGCCGTTCATGGAGGGTTCGACGCCAGTTTCGCCAACGAGGACCCGGATAGAGTCCTGCCTGTGGACGCCATGAGGTTCTTCGAAACACAGGGCTACATCGGCAAGCTGCATGATACTTACTACGCCACCGTGGGCAACGGCACCCCCGTGGAAAGAAGCGCGGAATTCGGTGCCCAAATGGCCCAGGAACTGCTTGAGTCTGGAGTGCATGGAGTTCTCATCCCATCCAGCTGAGCGACTGGCACGCGTTGCGGCGCAACGCTAGCGAAAGAAATAGAAAGGGCCGGGATCCCCGCAGCATGCATTACGGCAATGAGCTCAATCGCGGAAGCGGTTGGAGCAAGCAGAATCGTCATCGGCGGTCGCATTCCCTATATGTGCAGCGACGCCTCTCTTCCCCGGGATCGAGAAATCGAGTACAGAAGGAAGCTCATCAAGGTTGCACTCGATTCTCTGTGTACCGAGGTTGAGAAACCGACATTGTTCTCTCCGTGAAACGGCTGAGGATTTGAGAGGAGGCAGGCCTCATGAAACTGAACCTAGGCACTTTCAAAGTCACGGACGTTGTCTTGGGCCGTGGAACATCATTCGCCAACGGGGTTCTCGTAGTCAATGAACAGGAGATCCGGGACCTGGTGGCACAGGACAGCAACCTGGCCTCCGTGCAAGTCGACATCGTCAGACCCGGAGAGCCGAAGAGGATCATCCACGTCCTGGACGTCATCGAACCGCGTACCAAACTGGACAGTGGGCTTGAATCCTTTCCCGGGCTCATGTCCGCTCCCGTGACAGTCGGGAGAGGGACAACGTATCGCCTGAGTGGAGTCGCAGTGGTGGAGAGCGCAGAGTTGCCCTGGGATGCCGGCGGACTGCTGATACCCCGCGAAGGGATCATCGACATGGCCGGACCCGGCAGATACTATAGCCCCTTTCACGAGACCATCAATGTTGTTCTCCGCTTCGAGCTGGCTGAAGGCAAATCCGACGTGGAGTATGACGCATCTGTCCGCATAGCAGGCATTAAGGTATCCAAATACCTGGCGGAGACGGTTCGCGATCTGACACCCGACATGATGGAAGTCTTCAGCACCGAAAACAGGCGGAGCGATCTTCCGAATGTAGTCTACATCCACCAGTATCAGTCGCAGGGAACGTACGCCCATACATATTGCTATGGCAAGCACATGTATGAGAATCTGCCTACGGTGATCAACCCCAATGAGATGATCGACGGCGCCCTGGTCAGCGGGAATTACGCCTACGCCTGCTTTAAGACCCCGACCTATCTGCACTGCAACAACCCCGTCATGCTGGAACTGTATAGGGGCCACGGTATCGATCACAATTTCGCCGGGGTGGTCATTGCGCGGGGGCACAACTACACGTTCGACGAGAAAGTGCGTTCTGCGCAGTATGCGGCAAAACTGGCCAAAGAACTCGACGCCCACGGCGCCGTCATAACATGGGAAGGCGGCGGCAACTCGGCTATCGAAGCGATGCAGACGGTCAAGGCATGCGAGGAGTTGGGAATCAAGACGGTGATCATAGCGTATGAGATGGGCGGGCCCGAGGGGGATGACGTTGCCTTGCTGGACAGCGTGGAGGAGGCTGACGCGATAGTGAGCGCGGGGAGCATCGAGAAGAGGATATCGCTTCCGCGGCTCACGCCGGTGGGAGGTAGCCAGCTCAGACTGGCCAGGGAACTGGGCGGGATCGGGGTAGACGCATCGGGCGAGCTGAAGTTCGACATCTCCCATGAGATGTATTGCGGCGCCAACCAGACGGGCTTTGGGCTGCTTACCGCGGAAGATTACTAGCGCCGGACGGCAGCTTTTGGAGGGGGCACAGACTATGAACCCGTATGACTACGTGAAGAAAGAACCCTACAAGCTCTACATAGGCGGCAAGTTCGTCCCGTCCGTGTCCGGACGGACTTTCGATATCACTAACCCTGCCAACAACGAGGCATTCGCCACAGCCTACAGTGGCGACAGAGCAGATGTTGACAAAGCCATTTCAGCAGCCAGAGATGCTTTCGACCACGGCCCTTGGGGCAAGATGACCAACCGCCAAAGAAGCCGGCTCTTGCTTGAGGCCAGAGACCTCTTGTCGCAGCGGTCGGAGGAATTCGCCGCGCTGGAAGCATTGGATTGCGGGAAGATCTTCGCCGGCGCTTTGCACTATGACGTGGCTCAAGCGCTGGACGGTTTCGAGTACAGCGCAGGCAAAGCTCGTTGCCTGGAAGGCAAGGTCGTGCCGGTCGATGGGGACGGCCGGTACCTCAACTATGTGATGTGGCAGCCCTACGGGGTAATTGGCGAGATACTGCCATGGAACTGCCCGCTCATGATGGGCACAGGGAAAATAGCGTCCATTCTGGCGGCAGGCAATACTGTTATCGTAAAGCCTTCGTCCTGGGCTTCCCTGAGCATGCTGACCATGGCGGAGATACTCCACGAAGCCGGATTTCCGCCGGGAGTCATCAACATCGTAACCGGCTCCGGAAGCGAGGTAGGTACTGCACTGGTTGAGAGCCCTCTGGTGGACATGGTGTCCATGACCGGAGGCACCGAAACGGGCAGGAAGGTCATTGCCGATTCCAGCAAGACCATCAAAGACGTTGCCCTGGAGCTAGGCGGCAAGAGCCCCAATATCGTCTTTCCCGATATCGACTGGGAGTCCGCCGTCAAGTGGACTCTGCTCGGCTTCACCCTGGGCTCTGGGCAGGTGTGCGTCTCCGGCACACGTCTAGTCCTGCATCGGTCCATATACGACGAATTCCTGGCCCAACTGAAAGTCGAGTGTGAGAAGCTGATTCCCGGCGATGGTTTCGACTGCGAAAGAGGAGTGAACCTGCCGTCTCTCATTCATCCGAACCATGCAGCCCGGGTGTGGAGCTACATTGAAAAGGCCAAGGCCGAAGGCGCCCGTCTGGTCACCGGCGGCATACCCTACGCCGACCCGGCGCTCGCCAAAGGCAATTTCGTCCCTCCCACTGTGTTTGCGGATGTCACTCCTGAGATGACCATATTCCAAGAAGAGATCTTCGGTCCGGTCCTTGCGGTAACGCCTTTTGAGACTGAACAGCAGGCCATAGATCTGGCCAATGATACGCCTTTCGGACTGGCGGGGGCCGTGTTCACCAATGACTGCCGACGAGCCCTGCGAGTAGCGGAAGCCATCAAGGCCGGCCAAATCTACATCAACACCTATTACAGCAAAGGCATCAACGAATCTCCCGCATCCGGCTGGAAGGAAAGCGGACTGGGCATTGCCGGAATTCACAAATACATGAGGTCCAAGACGGTGTTTGTCGACATGAACGAGCGCGAGCGATAGCACACAAGCGCGAGGCGTTGGGCGGCGGACGGGCGGTGATGGTTAGCTACTGCACAAGCAGCCACTTCACCGTCTCTTCCATCCCCGCCTCGGCAAGAGTCACATCGCGAACCTCGCCCAGTTCCCGCGCTGCCCACAGCACCTGGGCCGCGGACGTCTTCCTGCGGTCGAACGCCAGGTCAACGCTTTTCGCAGAGTAGTCCACCGCTGTGATTGCACACAGACTGTCTTCCAGAGCGTTGCCTGGTGTTCGTCCCGATGTTTCTCCCAATGTCCCCCAGAGCGTCTGCCCGGCGACCAGGCCGGGAGCCATTCTCGACAAGCGCAGCCGCATGGTAGTGGGCAGCCCGGCGCTTGCGATCAGGGATTCTAGGTCGCCGTCGAACATGAGCTTACCATGGTTTATGACCATCACCCGTTCACACAGCTCTTCAATATCGCGCATGTCGTGCGTGGTGAGCAGGATCGTAACACCGTGATCTCGATTCACCCGGGTCAGGAAGTCGCGCACCTGCGCCTTGGCCATGACGTCCAGTCCGATAGTGGGCTCATCCAAGAACAACACCCTGGGCGAGTGGATGAGCGCAGCGGCGATGTCGGCCCGCATGCGCTGTCCCAGCGACAGCCGGCGCACAGGTGTGTCGAGGAACTCCCCCAGGCCGAGCAGGTCAGTGAACTCGCCCATGAAACGCTTGTAGTCGATGGGCCCCACATCGTACATGGCAGCCAGTATCTCAAAGGAATCGATCGTGGGAAGGTCCCACCACAGCTGCGTGCGCTGGCCGAACACCACGCCTATCTCCTGCGCCACCCGCTGCCGAGCCCGCGCCGGCGACAGCCCGTTCACCTCGACACACCCCGACGTGGGATGTAGAATGCCGGTGAGCATCTTCACCGTAGTGGACTTCCCCGCCCCATTGGGACCAATATAGCCCACAAACTCTCCCTGGCTGATGCCGAAGCTGACGCCGTCCACGGCGATCACATCCCTGGTCTCGCCCGCCACCACCTGCCTTACGCTCCCCCAAAGCCCGGGTTTCCTCACCGCCACGCGGTACACCTTGCGCAGCCCGTCCGCCACAACTGCGGGAGCTGCCCCCACACCGCTCATAGCAAGTCACTCCTTTCGCGCCAGAAGTCGAAGATTGCAGCATGCCCGCGTCCCAGTCGCAGCACAGGTCTCAGCAATGCCCCCCAACATTCCAGCGGCGCAGCAAGCCGCCGAACGCCCTATGTGCCGGTGCTCGCGTAGTGCGCCTCACCTGTCTTCCAAAGCCCAAGTGCCGCCCACACCGCCGCAGGGCAGGCCAGCGCCGGCCAGAGCAGGTCGAGCGCCGTGCCGCCTTTGTCCAGGATGAACCTAAGTGGAACGTAACTGCCAAGCCCCAGTGGTAGCAGTGTGACGAAGACCCGCCGCAGCCAAGACGGGTATATGTCGAGGGGATAGGCCGTAGCGGTGGACGGCGCGTTCATCGTGAACACTTGCAGTTCCTCGATGCGCACGATCCAGAACCCGACCGCTGCCGTAGCCAGACCCACCGCAAAGTAGAGCAGCGCACTCCAGGCCACTGCAGCCAAGAGCCACACGATGTCCCATCCCCTGATCGCGCCGGTCGCCGCGAGTCGCGGGCCTGCGAGGGCTGCAACCGCCATTCCCTGCGCAAGGAAGGCAAGACGGTCGATGCCCACGCCCCGCGCCAGCAAGGTGAAGAGCGTAGGCCAAGGCCTGATGAGGAGTGTGTCGAAATCGCCGTTTACCATGTAGATCTCGAACCTGTCGAGCTCATTGCAGAACAGCATGTATATCCCCATTCCCATGCGCGAGACCGCATACAGCATCGCGATATCGGTAATGCTCCAACCCATCACCGGTCCAAACCTCCAGAGCACCGCGCCTATGAACAGGATCGTGTCGGCCCCCATGATGGTCTGGATCAGAGTGCTCCCCAGAAAGTCCAGCCTGTACTGCATCTTTCCCCTGAGGCTCGCCGATGCCAGTATCCAGTACACCCGAGCCGCGCGCCCAAGGCGCGTCAGGACGGGCGCGGTTGTTTCGGACGCCCCTACCCCAGCCGACGGCGACGTCGCCCTCCGTTCCCTCACCCTCACCCTCACCCTCCCTGCACCTCCAGTCGCCGGCGCGCGCGGGATGTGATATGGCGCGCGGCAACCGTGAGAATGGCTGCCCACGCCAAGCCCGCTGCCAGGATCGGCCCCGGCTCGGAAAGCTCAAGGTAGATGCGTGCGGGATAGTAGGACATGTGAGCGAAGGGAGATGCCTTGGCAAGAAGCTCCAGCGGACGAGGCAGCACCTCAAGCGGCATGGACAGCCCGCCTAGGAACATCGCCAAGGAGAACAACACCCATGAAAGCGTGCGTATCTCGTTGGTCCAGAAGGATGAGATACCGACCAGATAGCCCAGGGCGATGCCGATGTAGGCGCCTATGGCCAGTGACGCAAGGGCCCCGAGCCAGGTCATGGCCGATGCGGGCAGATGCAGCGGCGCGAAGAACGAAAGGCCCACGCCCACAGGGAGGCCTCGAAACACGAAGCTGTACACTTGCGCACCGTACTCGAAGGCCATGCGATAGCAGAAGAAATCCACGGGACGCGCCAGCTCGACCGCGATCCTGCCGGTCCTGACCGACTGCGCGATCCTGTGGCGAATCTTCATGCCGAACTGCGTAAACCAGGCTGTAGTCTGGTTTACGCATATGTACTGAACGATTAAGTATGAAGAGTACACACCGAAGCCGGATTCGGGAGTCACCGCCCGCCACAGGCATATGTAGATGAGGCCGAAAACCACACTGGCGATGGTGTTCACTATATGGGACGCTGAGTACTGAAGATTCTGTACAAATCCCTTGCCTGCCAGCACCCGCCATTGCCTGACTGCCGCGCGCACGCTGGAACACCCCCCCCTGCTCACGCCCCCCCGCCCGTTTGCGCCTCTATCGTGCGATCCCCCCAGATCGGACAGGAATTCTTATATTACCACAACCCGCGTGGGGCAGGCAAGCACTTTCGAGTCCCAACGTCATCAGTGCGGCGTTCCAGCTGCGATGCCACCATCATGTTACAGGCGATGCCATCTTGCCCGGCCGCATTCGCCAAGGCAGACGAGGATGAAGTCGTCGACGTCGCCGAGCCCTCGCCATCGGACCGGCTGCACTCCGAGCCTACCAGTTCTCTGATGCTAGCGTGGCCCCGTCTTACACAACCGTCCATGACTTGCCCGCTGCTTCCTCAATGGCGGACTTCAGGCCGGCCTGGTCCGAGTACTGCCCATCTGCGAATAGCTCAACGGATTCGCCGTTCTCAAGGCGAGCGAAGAACCGAGTCTGAGTCCTTCTGCCAATCCTGCCCAGTCGCTGCTCCAGCGCTTCGACGCTAGACAGGTCGATCTTTCTCGATGACGATCCCTTTATCAACTCCAGTGTGTTGCCGTCGATCACGATCTTCCTCTTGGCCATCGATCTGGACACTGACCAAGCCATGAGGGCCAGCGCTATCCAGGTGCACACCACCACAACAGCGCGAACTCCCCCTGCGGCGATCTCCGCCCAGAACATGACGAGCATCGCAGCCCCGAGAAACATTACTGCAGCAACGGTTGGACCGGCCAGGTTCTGCGGCGCGAATACCTTCAATACAGTCACCCCTCCATAACACGGCTCTGTCCGCTCATCATCTATGTCTCCCAATACTGCCAACGTTAGTTCGCCGAGTTTGTATCCTCTCCTCCACACTCGCCAAGCCGGATGCCTGAGCGGACCAGCCGGCCAGACCGAGTCCTGCGGACCGGAGTGTGACGCATGCCGCCAAGGGCATGCGTCTCTTTCCACGTCAGGAGCGGACTCGTGCCGAAAGGATAGTACGCCTTAGTTGGAGAAAACTGCAGCGCTGAGTTGGCGTTTGCGAGAACAGGAACCGGAAGCGCAAAGGAGGAGTAAGCTTGCACAGTCTGGATCTACACGGCTACGCAAAGCTCTTCACGTCCTACACTGAACTGAGAGCGCAGGAGAATCGAACGGTGCGAATCGACTTCGTCAAGGGCAACAACACTCGTAACTCACGTTCGTCTACCAGCGGAATATCGGCGAGAGTACACAGCGACGGCTCGTGGGGCTTCGCGTCCAGCCCCGAGATAAACGAGAACGCGGTCAAGCTTGCGATTCGCGCCGCAACCGACAATGCCCTCTTCCTCGATTCGCGAGAGCGCAAGGGCAAAGGACTACTTCCGATAGTCGCTGCATCGTCCGCGAACGACTATTCCACCAAGAAGCCGCGACTCGGGCAGAAGGACTTGGTGCAGTTTGTCAGGGAACTGGACGACCACGTGGTCCGCAAGTATCCGGACCTCGCCAGCAGGACTCTCATCATCACCTGCCTGGATATGGAGAAAACCCTTCTCACATCAGACGGATCTCACTCCCATTCCATGATCCCCAGGAGCTTTGTCTACGTGATCCTTTCGTTGATGAGACACGGCGTTCCGACAGAGCTGAGCGAAGCCTACGGAGGCCTTGGGCAATTCGAGGACGTGTTCACCTCGCCTTCACAGCTTTTCAGCGATATTGAGAGCCAGTATGAGCACCTAGTCAAGAAGAGCGAAGGGATTCACCCAAACGCAGGGCTCGCAACATGCGTCCTCGACGCTGAGCTTGCAGGCATTCTGGCCCACGAGGCCATAGGACACACTACCGAAGCCGACCTGGTCATGAGCGGTTCAATGGCCGAGGGCAAGGTCGGCCGAGAAGTCGCCAGCCCTCTGGTAACCCTGATAGACTTCGCCAATTCCTGCGGCGGCAAGACATGCTCGGTACCTGTATATGTGGATGACGAGGGCACGAAGGCGGAAGACGCCGTGATAATCGAGAAGGGAACCTTGAAAGGCTACATGCACAACAAGGAAAGCGCCGACCGCTTCGGAGTGTCGCCTACGGGCAACGCCCGAGCTTACCAATTCTCGGACGAGCCGCTCATCAGGATGAGAAACACGGCGATCATGCCAGGCACCGACAAGCTTGACGACATGATTGCATCGATTGACAACGGCTACTACCTGATCAAGCCAGGCAATGGACAGGCCGACTCCACCAGCGAGTTCATGTTCGCCGTAACTCTCGGATACGAAATCAAAAGCGGCAAGCTCGGCAGGGCGATAAGAGATACAACTATCTCGGGAGTGGCCTTCGATATGCTCAAGACAGTCACCATGGTATCTCCCGACATGAAATGGATAAGCAGCGGGATGTGCGGCAAGAAGCAGCCGATACCTGTGGGCATGGGCGGGCCGGCCGTCAAATGCAAAGTCACCATAGGAGGCAGGTAGACATGCAAGACCCGAGACAAGTCGCGCAGTACGGCCTGAATGCCCTGCTTAAGGCGGGCGCCGACAAAGCTCAATGCACTCTCACGCTCACCGACAAACACGAGCTCAATGTGGATCTCGGCGAGTTCACTTTGGTGAGGACAACATTCGACACCGAGGTCGGCGTCACAGCAATAAAAGACGGCCGAAAAGGTTCGACCAGCATAAATAAGTCCGACAGCAATTCTCTGGACAGAGCCGCCGCCGATGTGCTTGACATAGCCGCCGCGTCCAGCCCCGATGAGGCCAACGATATCGCCGAGGTCCAGCCCGCGGCCGTGTTTTCGTCCGGGAGCGATGCACCCGATATGGACAAGATGCACTCCCGCATGAAGGAAATGCTTCAATCGGTGAAGGCCACGTATCCCAAAGTGATGATGAGACAGGCGATCCTGGATTTCACCCGCACGCGGAGCTGCTTCCTGAACTCAAACGGCGTGGACTTCGTGACCAGCAAGGGCGTATACAGCTGCTCTGCTATCTTCTCGTCCAAAGACGGGGAGAAGGTGTCTTCTTTCAACTACACAGCCTTCTCGCTACAGGACCTAGAGAAGGCCTTGCTGAACTGCGGTTCTATAGACGCGCTTCTGCAGCAATCCACGGAGCAAGTCCATACCAGGCCTCTGGAGGGCAAGTTCGTAGGCGACATAATCATCACACCGGACTGTCTCGGTGATATGCTGTACTTTCTCTCATATTCCCTGAGTAACGGGCCCATGATATCGGAAACCAGCATCTACAGGGACAAATTGAACGAGCAAATCGCCAGCCCGATGCTGAGCATACACTCCCGTCCTGTATCAGACGAAATATGCGATGGATACTTCGTGACGCCGGATGGGTACGCTGCCCAAAACAGCACTGTCATACAGAACGGGGTGCTTAAGACCTTTCTTCTCAGCCTCTACGGCGCAAGAAAGACCGGCCTCGACAGGGCGGTCAACAGCTTCTAGCCCTCTGCCTCAATCACTCGTTCTTCCAATCACTGGGCCAACCTTCAGCCCCTGCACTGACGGCTCACGCCTGATCCCCATTTCCCCTCCAGCGGAGTCGGCAGCCGGTTCTGTATCAGGAAGTGTGCCTGGGATCAGTCGGTCCATTGACTCCACCTATGTGAGTTGATACTATATGTAATGTAAGTATACTATGCTCGCATGATCTAGTCGGCATGTGCCGGCCATCGCGTGCGCCCAAGGAGGTCTCTGTGGACATGCCACACAGTCAGGATAGCCAGAATGAGCTGGATAAGCGAAGCCAGGGCCGGCGCGGGCTTGACAGTCCTTCAGTCAAGGCCAGGATGGCGAGGTTCATGGAACCATGCATCCTCCTCCTGCTCACTGCGGAGAAATCCCACGGCTACGAGCTCATGGAGAGATTGCGGCGCTTCGGGTTCGACGGGACCTCCAGCGACATGGCGACTCTATATCGAACACTCCGTCAGCTTGAAGAGGATCACATGGTCGAGTCGGCATGGGAGGAGGGTTCGCAGGGCCCTCCCAAGCGAGTATACCAGCTCACGGAGGAGGGTCGCGCCCTTTTGGGTGAATGGATATCGGTTGTCCGGGAAAACCGAGACAGACTCACAACCCTGATCGATGCATACGACTGCCGCCGCGACCGCGACTGCATGCCGTACGCCGCAGAGCAGAATGGAGGAATTGAAGAATGAAGCGCACAACGCGAGTCGCCCGTACGGTCTCTCAGATTCTGTTCTTCGCGCTGTTCGTAGCCCTCATCAGGATGAAGCGCCCCATGAACTGGATGCTGGTATTCGCGGTCTCCGCGTTTGCGAGCGCCGTATTCTCCAGGTTCTACTGCGGGTGGGTCTGCCCGATCAACACCGCGATGCAGGCGGCCGAGTGGATCGGCAGGAAGCTTGGGATTCAGAAGAACCAAGTCCCCAGGGCTCTCCGTTCAGGCGCGTTCGGCTACGCCGTCCTCGCCCTCACTCTGGCGCTGGCCTTTCTCAACATCACCCGCAGGGTGAAAATCCCGTTCCTGCTTGTCATGACGGTAGCCGGATTCGTAGTCACCTTGCGATACACGCAATCAGCATGGCACAGTTACCTGTGTCCCTACGGCGTCATACTCCGCCTGCCGTCTGGGTTCGCGAGGTTCAAGATGAACGTCGGCGATGCCTGCTCAGGCTGCGGACTGTGCACGAAGGTCTGTCCTGCCGAAGCAGTCGAACTACAAAACCGAAAGGCGAACATCGACCCGGCCCACTGCCTAGTGTGCCACGAATGCAGCGCAGCCTGTCCCAAGGACGCCATAGCGTACGGCCGGGAACCGCACGATGCGGCATAGATGTGGTCATCGTGTAGAGGGTGCGTGTAAGTTTTGTAGGCAATAGCAATTGGAAAGGATAGTGAACATTCCTAGACGGGATAGTGGGCGGGAAGAGAGATGCGCAGATTTTATCGGAAGGAATAGGCGCTCAGATGGACTAAGTAGCTCTCAACAAGTCTTTGCGCGATGCGCCTGTTAGGCATCGCAGAGGGCTCGTATGGCGCTCCTCTAGAACAGGAACTGCTGTATCGCGGAGATTGCGCGCGGAAGACGCC
>ENA-UOOH01003251-UOOH01003251.1-fermentation-metagenome-genome-assembly--contig:-NODE-3251-length-12662-cov-4.538352_pt1 | contig 12662 bp, 12 predicted proteins | sample MGYA00245778_ERZ724025 | MGnify/ENA primary metagenome ERZ724025 (study PRJEB28704, sample SAMN03018313) | fermentation metagenome | biome: anthropogenic terrestrial biome; feature: soil; material... | reverse complement strand
TTTTTCAATACGACCTCCTAATGTAAAGCTTACTTTCCATAGTATAGCGGCAAGATATCTAAATGTCAAGTGTGCTTTCCATTTTGGGATCTTGGGTAGGGAATGATCGAATGCAATGAGGTCACCCCACTTAACAGTCAGAGCCGAGAGTCGGGGTCCAAGGCCATGAGGACTTTCGGGGCAGGCAGCAGGCCCGCCCTTTTAAGGCATTCCAATGCAGGGGTCGGGCCTATTGCCCGACCCGCATGATCTTTTCCGCATAACCCGTGTACTGGGTCCGGCTGAGCCTAACCCCTGGATGAGCGCGTTAAATTGAATGGCTGGCATTTCAGCTAAAGAGGGTGTCGTACGCGGCTTTCTTAAATATTTGCAGCTTGCCCCCAATGGTGGCGTCCAGCACTTCGCGGCCGTCGGCCTCGTAGGCTTTGCGCGCCATGCGGTAGCCCAGCTCCGAGGTTTCCAGGTCCGGCAGCTGCCACTTGAAGCCTTTGCCAAAGTAAGCCGGCGAGAAGTGATTGGGGTCATCGCCCTGGCTCTCCACGGTGGTATTGGGTTTGCCCTTATCCACAAAACTGTGGTCCACGCCGATCAGAATAGCCTGCTTAAAGCCCATGTGGTAGGCGAGCTGCAGGCCTACATTGGTTACCGTAGCGCCTTCCCAGACCCGTCCGCGTACATCGGTGCTGAACTTGGGTGTGGAATAGCTGGTGTACAGAAAGTGGGTATGCTCATCCATTGGCAGCCATTTGCGGGCGCGCCAGCTGAAGAATTTGGGCATCTGTAAGGCCTTGAATTCCTCCGTGCTCTGTTCCACCACAAGGTCATTGATCGAAACCAGGATGGAGGGCGTGAAACCCAGCTCTTCAGCGGCCAGGAAAATGCGATTGAAGCCGATGCAAAACTCACCCTTAAGTTTGCTCAGGTCGGTCTGCTTCAGGCTGGGGCCATTGCCCAGAATAAAGCAGCGTTCGCCCGCATGGCTGTCTTTCAGTTTGCCCAATCGCCGGATCGATTCCCGCCGCCAGGGGTGCAGATAAGCTGCCGGCAGTTCCGGTAGCCGGCGCAGCCCGTCGTAAGCCGCGCGCATCGCCTTATCCCAGGCGCCCATTTTCTCGTAAGCGGTCAACTCGTTCATTCGGTGCTCAAGCGGCAGGTGGCGCCGCCATCCACAATCACAGCCTGGCCGGTCATAAAGGAGCTTTGGCTATTGTCCGCCAAAAAATAGATCACGCTGGCAATCTCTTCAGGCTCGCCCACTCTTCCGTTGACGGTTTTGGCAGCCAGGGCGGCCATTTGTTCCTCTTCGGGCAGTTCCCCGGGCCTTCCGCGCCGAAAACCAGCCCGCAGCATCGGTGTATCCACCGCGCCGGGCAGCACCGCGTTCACCCGGATGCCTTGCGGGGCAAATTCAATTGCCATGGCCCGCGTGAGCGCCAGCAGCCCGCCCTTGCTGGCCGCGTAAGCCGCGATGTTGGCGCTGGTGGCCACGGCATGCACGCTGGAAACATTCACGATCGCCCCGCCGTCCTCGGCTTTGAGCAGGCTGTGGCCCAGTTTCGCGCCCAGGAAAACCGAGCGCAAATTGGAAGCCATTACTGTATCCCACTCTTCGGCGCTGGTTTCAATGAGCGGCTTGCTGATCTGAAAACCGGCGTTATTGACCACCGCGTCCAGCTTGGGCGTGAATTCCGCCACGCGGGCGTAGATGCGCTCCAGGTTTTCAGGCACGGCAATATCGGCCTGGATGTACAAGCCCTCAGCCGGGAAGCCGGGGTAGCCGTCTTTCCGGTCCACGCCGATCACCTGCCAGCCCTTTTGGGCAAAGTAAGCCACGGTAGCCTGCCCCACGCCGCCGGCAGCGCCGGTGATCAATACGGTCTTTTTCTTTTCGCTCATTGCTTTCCTCTATGCTGAGTGGCAGGCAAAACTGCCTATTTTTCCATCGCTTTTAATTCGCTGATCGTACCCACCGGCAATCCTAACCCTACGAGCAGGTTGCGCACAGTGTTCCAGTGCACGCGCTCCCAATAAAAGGGGCTGCTATTGGTGTTGTGAGGCGCCAGCATCACATTCTGCATGCCTCTCAAGGGGCTGGCGGCCGGCAGGGGTTCGTCCTCAAAGACGTCCAGCGCTGCCCCGCCCAAACGGCCTTCCTGCAAGGCCTGCACCAATGCTTCTTCGTGGATCACCGGCCCGCGCGAAGTATTGATCACAACCGCGTTCGGCTTGGCATAAGCCAGGGTTTCAAAGTCGATCAGGTGCCGGCTGCTGGGGTTCAGCGAGCAGTTCACGCTGATGTAATCCGCCCGGGCCATCAGGTCCGGCAGGCTGGTCATCTCTACACCGTATTCAACCAGGAAATCCGGCTCGATATCGATGATATCGGTACCCAACAATTTCATGCCAAAGGCCCGCGCGCGCCGCAGCACCGCCTTGCCCACATTTCCCACCCCAATCACGCCCAGGGTGCTTTCGCTCAGCGTGTGCCCGGGGATCTTCTGCCAAACCCCGTCTTTCATCATCCGGTCCATCCAGGGCTGGCTGCGGGCGAAGGCCAGCATATAGCCCAAAGTGCTTTCGGCCACTGGCACGGTGAAGGCGTTCGGCGTGTTCAGCACGGGAATGCCCAAGGTACTGGCAAAGGCCTTATCGATCGAGTCGATGCCCGTTCCCCACTTGGAGATCACCTTCAGCGGCGGGGTGCAAGCCCGGATAACTTCCGCGGTGTAGCGGTCGTCGCCGCAGATCGTGCCCACGAATTGGCCGGCATAACGCAGGATCTCCTCGGCCTCCAGGCGCTCAGTCACTTCGGGTTCGATGGTCTCCAGGCCGTAATGAGCCAAAATCGGGCGGAAGCGCTCCATAAACGGCAGCATATAAGGGGCGGAAATCAGTACTTTACTCACTGGGCTTACCTCGGTTTTGATGTTCCAGCAGGATCTCGGCGATCTCGAAATCCAGTTCTTCGTCTATATCCACAGCTTCACGCCCATCGATCTCGAACATTTGCGGGCGGAATCCCAGCCGGTTGCCGCGTTGGCGCAGGGTTTCGGCGGTGAAGATGTACACGCAGGAATTGTCCCAGTAGACGGGCGGCAGGTCCTGGGTGCGCAGCAGCTCATTGGGGTTATGGTTGATGGGCTTGTTTTCATGGTCCCAGAGGCGGTTCTGGATGCGCGAGACCCCAAAGAGGCTGTCGTACTCGGGCCATTTATTCCTGAACGCCGCGATGGCATCCCGGATGGTCTGGGCCTTAAGCAAAGGGTTGGTGGTATGGGTCTGCAAGTAGAGGTCTGCGGGCACTTGGTCGGCATCGTGCAGGAGGATGCGGTTCATGGGGATGTTCCCATCGCGCAATTCCTCAGGGCGTAAGATCCGGCGCACCTGCGGGTAGTCGCGCTCCAAGCCCTCCAGTACCACCGGGCTATCGGTATCCACCACCACCTCGCTGATCTCAGGCACCGCAAGCAGCGTATCCAGCACGTGGCGGTATAAAGCCTTGCCTGCGATCAGGCGGTAATTCTTGCCCGGCACGCGTACCGAGTGGTGCCGCATGGGCAGCAGGGCAACGATGCGCTCAAAACTCATGGCTGTCCTCGTCCAGTAAAAAGCTGCCCCGCTCCAGGATGCCCTGGCTGATCGTGCGCAGGGTGCTGCTGTTTTCAGGCAGCAATGCCTGCCAGGCAAAATCCTTCAGGGTAACGTAACCATCCCAAATGCCGTCAGGCTCCAGGAATTTTTCAAATGAGAGTGAAGAACGCCACAGTTGGTAATACAGGAAGCGCCGTGCGTTATGCGCGAATGCCTCCGGCACATCAATTTGCGGCGCGGCGAGCATATTGTTCAATTCCGCCTGCCATGCCCGGGGGCTGCCGGGCAGCCAGACGCAATTGGCGTTACTGTAGCGGCTTTTGCCGGCCGCCAGCACCGGAGCGCCCATGATGGCTGCTTCAAGGCCAATGGTGCTGTTGTAGATGAGCACCAGCTTGGCCATGCGAATCAGGTCGTAAGAAGACACATGCTCTTCCGGAGGATAAAACTGGATATTGGGCAGCTGCTCAATCTGTTTACGCGCCGCCCAGGCCGCCACGGATTCTTCACTGGCCTTGCCCTTGCGGGCTTCATCCGGGTGGGCGCGTACCACAAACAGCGTATCCGGCTGCTCCTTGGCCGTTGCGATCACCGCGTCCAGCCAGCGGAACATATCCTCAAAGATCACGTTCGCGTGCGGTTGGGAAGTATCGAAGATCACGTTGGTAAAAACCGGCACCACCTGCTTAAAGCCGGCAGCCTTCTCAACAAACTCGGGCGGCAATTCGCTCATCTGGGGCCAGAACTGCACGCCGGCCATCTTGAAGTTGCCCTTGAAGCGCTGTTCCAGGTATGCATCCAGGCGTGCGTTTTGGGCCTCATCCAATTCAAAATCAGCCGGGATCTTCAGCGGGTAGGCCGTAGCTTCGCCCTCTGTAAAAAAGGCGGTCATCGGGCGCAGGCCAACCTCGTGGCTGAAACACGGGATGGCAGCCTTGCGCGCCAGATAGCGCAGCAATGCCTCGGGGTATTGCTGGCCATTAAACACCACTACGGCGCGGGGGTTCAGCCGTTTTAATAGGCTTTTGAAATGTCCGGCCATGCTCCAGGCGCTGCGGATGTACTCGCGCAGGATGCGCACGGTGGTCAGGTTTTCAATCAAATTGTGGCGGCGCAGGATCCAGCGAGCAGAGGGCAGCACCAGTTCGCCCAGGGGCAGGCCTTCCCAAACCACCTGCTGCAGGCGGCTCACGTCCATGCCGGCCAGGTGCTCATCCAAAGCGGCATCCGCCTTGAAGGTAAAGCGCTCCTGGCTGCTTTGGGCATAGAGGGCATCGCTTTGGTGGATGCAGCCGCGGCAGGGCATAGCCTTGGGCGGTTCCGTACGGCTGGTGCCCAGCACACAGGAGCTCATCCCGCGTTCGCAAACCAGGTGCACCACCGGCACGCCTTGCAGGCGCAGGCTATGCGCGCTGAGGATTGAAAAGCCGGCGTTCAGGCTCACCCCGCTCAGACGGGTGGAAGCATTGAAGAATAAAACCGGCTGGTAGAGCTGTTCCGGGGCATTCTCGTGCACCTGGGCAGCAAGCAGTTCGAATTTCTGATTGGTTTTGGCGTGTGCCTCTTCCACCTTAAAGTGGTTTTGCACGCGGTCCATCAAAGACGCCAGGCTCATATCACTCACTGTAGCGGCGCAGTTTCTTTAGAGAAGATTGCTCGCTGTCATAAACTTGTTTTACCCCGTCGCCCAGGGCTTTTTCTGTCACCCGAACGTACTTCACCAGGGTGCGTACGCCTTGAGGTTCCACCGAAGCGCTTTGGTCGCTGCCCCACATGGCCCGGTCCAGAGTGATGTGCCGCTCCAGCAGGCAAGCACCCATGGCAATCGCCACCACGCTGGTCACCAGGCCTACTTCGTGCCCACTATACCCAATGGGGCAGCTAAACATGTCTTTCAGGGTATGGATCATGTTCAGGTTCAGTTCTTCCGGCGGGCAGGGGTAGCTGCTGGTGGTATGGCAGATGATCAGATTTTCCTGCCCGATCATATCCACCGCGGTTTTGATCTCATCCAGCGTGGACATACCCGTTGAGATGATCAGGGGCTTGCCGGTAGCGCGGTAGGCACGCAGGAGGGCCCTGTCGGTCAGCAGGGCGCTGGGCAGTTTATGCGCCGGCGGATTAAAACGCTCGATGAACTCCACCGATGGCACGTCCCAGGACGAGGCAAACCAGTCGATTCCCAGTTCCTTGCTGTACCGGTCGATCTCCTGATATTCCGCCTCTTCAAACTCCACTTTGTAACGGTAATCCAGGTAGCTGATGTAGCCCCAGGGGGTTTCGCGCATCTGATCGCGTTGGTGTTCCGGCACGCAGAGCAGCGGCGTGCGTTTCTGGAATTTCACCGCGTCCAGTCCGGCTTCCTTTGCCGCGCGGATCAAGGCCAGCGCGTTCTCCAGGCTGCCATTATGGTTAATGCCGATTTCACCGATCAGGTAGGCCGGTTGGCCCTCACCCACCTCACGATTACCGATTTTCACAGTTCGCATACAGTCTCCTGTAATCTTTTTGGGAATTGTTGCAATTTACACGCCTAACTTGGCCTGGGCCAGGCGGATGCGGTCGCAGAGCTCCCGCACGGCGCCTCGGCCGCCTTTGCGCTTCAGCACCAGGTCCGCCATGTTACGCACCTCAGCGATGGCATCAGCCGGGCAGATAAAGCAGCCCACCTCAGGCAAGGCAGCCAGATCTGGCAGGTCGTTGCCTACAAAGACTACCGCGTCCGGGCTGTAGCCGCCCTCCGCGATGACCTCGCGCAAAGCCTGGGCCTTGTCCATCACCGCCTGGCGGACGGGCAGATTCAGCTTTTTAGCCCGCGCGCTCACCACGGGGTTGACCTCCCGGGAGATGATCATCACCTCAGTCAAGCCCTGCTCTATTAGCAGACGAATACCCATGCCATCGCCCCGGCTCGTGCGCACACTTTCTCGGCCATCCTGGTCGGTGTAGACCATGTCATCGCTCAGTACCCCGTCAAAGTCCAGCGCCAGAAGCTGCACCCGCTCGGGCAGGGGACGCTTCTTGGAATCGCGTGACCCAGCAGCCAGCGGGTCCACGAGGTCCAGGCCGCCTTCCCGCACCAGGGCCTCATACTTGGGCCAATCGCCGGGGCTATCGATATCCACGGTGTAGCGCGGATCAATAAAAAGCGGCAGGATGAAATCGCCGCTTAGGGAGCTTTTCTCCACGATGCAGCGCGTGCGGATAGCGTCGATATGCCCTGTCTGCCAATAAGTTGCCGGCAGGCTTTGACGGGGAGCATTGAAGGGCTCCGGCTGGCCATCCAGCTTCATGAGCGGTTTCATTTGTCCGCTCGCAGGATCCACACGCCACATTTTGTAGGGGTTTTGGCCGCTGGGCACCACCCCGCGCACACTATCGGCCTGGGGCTCGGCAGCCAGCAGAGCCAGGGCCTCATCCACCAAACCTTTCGGACGGATGGGCGAAGTAGGCCGCAATTGGACCATGAATTCGGGCAAGTGGCCGCTGCTGTCCGCCAGATAGTCCAGGGCATGCAGGAATACGGGTAAATCCGGCGTCTCGTCCAGGGCCAGGTCCGCGGGGCGCATGAAGGGCACTTCAGCCCCCCATGCCTTGGCCACCTCCGCGATCTCCGGGTCATCCGTTGAGACGATCACCCGCGTAACGCCTTCAGCAGCCTTGGCCGCGGCAATGCTCCAGGCGATCAGCGGTGCGCCGGCAAAATCTTTGATGTTCTTCCGCGGGATGCCCTTGCTGCCTCCCCGGGCCGGGATAAGGGCCACAACTTCGCCGGGCGCGTAGCTTACCATGCCGTCCAGCCTCCATCCACCACCAGATTGCCGCCCGTCATGTAGCTGGAAGCATCCGAACACAGGAAGAGCATGGCCGCGCTCATTTCATCCAGATGGGCCATCCTGCCCAGGATGGTCCGGCTGCTATAGGCCTGGGTGAAAACATCGTCATGTCCATTGAAAACCCCGCCGGGGGTCAGCGCGTTCACGCGGATATTCTGGCCGGCGTAATACGCCGCCAGGTAACGGGTAAAGCCCAGCACGCCAGCCTTGGTCACCGAATAGTATGCCGGCTTAAAAGAGCGGCTGCCATCCGGCCTTTCGTAAAGCCGCTGGTCCGGGCCGTTCAAGCCATAGGTAGAGCAAATATTGACGATCACACCCTTGCCCTGCCGCAGCATGGGCGCCACAGCGGCCTGGCTAGCCAAAAACATCCCGGTCAGGTTCACGTCCAGGGCCTGGCGCCAGCTCTCGAGGCTGTAGGTCTCAAAAGCGTTCGCGACCTGGCTGCTGCTGTGTTCCGGGTCGAACTTGGGGTCCAGAGCAGCCGAATTGATCAGCACGTCCAGGCGGCCAAAATGCGCCAATGTAACGGCCACCATCGCCTGAGCCGATTCCAGCTCAGTTACATCGGCCCTGAGGGCAGCGGCATTAAAGCCCTGCGCCTGCAGCTCGGCGGCATATTCAGCAGCCTGGTCCGAAGCCAGGTCAGCCAGCATTACGGCAGCGCCTGCCTGGGCCAGGGCCAAGGCAAACTGCCTGCCTAGCAAACCCGCCGCGCCGGTAATCAAAGCCACCTGGCCTTGCATCTTGAATTTATCTAAAACTGTGGGCATTTTTCAGCTTTACTCCGCTATGAATTCCGCGATGATTGTACCATCCGGGGGCCTTTTCCTTCGTGGGCTATTGGCTAAAGCCTAGTCAGATACATCTCAGGTTAAAGCCACCTTGCAACCGCCCCGGGCTGCGGAGGCATGAATCGCCAGGGCGATCTCCTGCGCCGCGATGCCATCCTCCAGACTGCAAACGGATGCAGCCTCCCCCTTGCAAATGGCCGCGAAATGGCGCATCTCGTCCAGGAAGAGCGCGTTGCGCTCGAAGCCATCCGGTACGCGCAGTTCCTGCGCTTCGCCATCCACCCGGTACACGTAGGCATTGCCGCTGGCATTATCCCAGGCGATTGCCCCACCGGAACAAGTGATCGCCAAAGCATGGCTTGGCGGGCGCTGATAGTAATCCAGATGCACCGTGGCCAAGGCGCCGCTGGCCAATTGCAGGGCCGCCTCACAGTGGTCCTCGGTATCGATTTCCAAATCGCTTAGTTTCGCGGTAAGCGCCGAAACGCTCTCCACCTCGCCCAGCAGCCAGCGCAGGTAATCCAGAGGGTGGCTCAGGGTGTTCACCACGCCCCCGCCAAGGTCTTTTCGCGCGGCATAGCCCAGGCGGTAATCCTCCCAGGGGTGCCAGGCAGGCAGATATTCGCCCCAGTGGGCGTGCGCGCTAAGCACCCGGCCCAATTCCCCGCTTGCAAGCAGGTCCTTCACCTGGCGCAGCACCGGGTGCTGCCGAAAATGAAAGCCGATCAGGGTCTGTTTGCCCTGGGCTTGCAAAGCCGCCTGCAGCGCTGGTACGTCCTCCAGGCTGGGAGCAATCGGTTTTTCGATGAGCAGGTTGGCCCCCGCGCGAGCCGCCGGCAAGGCAACAGCCATGTGCGCGGCGGTCGGATTGGCCACGATCACGCCATCCGGTTCTTGGGCCAGCGCTTCATCCAGATTCGTATAGGTGGGCAAGCCCAATAGTTCCGCGTCCGGCAGGGTGCTTTGGTGGGTGCGGAAGAGCAGGACATCGTGCTCGCCCAAACTCAATAGGTTGCGCAAGTGCCGCCGGCCGATGGAGCCCAGCCCCGCGATCAGAAAGCGGGTCACTGCTCTCCTCCGCCGTGCACGTAGGGGTACAACCGGTTGAGCAGCCAGCGCGCCGCCCGTTTCGGCAGGCTTTCCCGCGCGGCTTCCTTCTCGGGAACAAAGCCCTGGGCCATCGCGGCTTCCGTTTCGATCCCATCCCGGGCCGCCAGGGCCTTTACTTCGTCATCAATCACGTTACCCAGCAGGCGCATGGTCTGGGGGTGGGTAGTCAGGCGCAGGTAGCCTTTGGCGTCCATGTGGTCGTCCATCTCCACCATGCGGCCCATCGCCATCTCGCTCCAGCCGCCTTCCAACATCTCACCCAGCACTTCCAGCATGACCGCCTTAGGCATCAGCACCTGAAAATGATGCGCCGAAACCCAGGCCTTCACGCCGTTTCGCTCCACTACCACGTCCTCCAGGCCGGCGATCTCGCTCTGGTAGCGCTCCAGGCTGCGGCCGGAATTATCCATGTACTCGCTTTCCCACTTGGGGTCGATCAGCTGCCCGCGCTGCACCAACCCCGGATTTTCCGCTTCGTAAGCGGCGGCCCATTCCAGGGTCTTCTCCGAGCTCATGCCCACGCGCTGCTTGATGTAAAAACCAGTCACCGCCCCCACATTGGGGAAGGCCTCAAGCACCTTCAGGTGTTCCGGCAGCCAGCCCGGCAGGTGATAAACATCGTCATCGCTGTAGGCGATCAAACTGCCCTGAGACAGGTTGGCGATGCGCCAAAGCGCGTTGAGCTTGCCGATGTTATCCCGGCTTTCCACCAGGGTATCAATATTCCCAGCCCGGTACTGGCCTTGCAGCCAGGTGCGCATCGCGTCGCAGGATCCGTTATCGAAGACCAAAAGCTCAAATGGTTTGGGGCTATTTGTCAGGATGCTTTCCAGGGTCAGGCGCGTTACCGCCAGGCGGTGGGCAAAATAGCCATCTTCATTCGGGGCGTGCACCAAAACAGCTACGGTTACCCGCGGCGGCGTGAAAGCCAGCTTCTGCCCCCGGGCGGGGTTGATGCCAATGCGCGGCATTAGGTGATCCTCCCGCTGGCCCGCCGGGCTTCCCGCTCGGCGCGTTCGCGCTTGCGCTCCTTCGCCGCCCGGATGGGATGAAAGAGCGTAAAGAGGGCCTGGGTCATTCCGTATGCATGCAGCTTAAGCAAAGGGGCTACCTCCAGATTGCGCAAAGCCTTCTTAAAAGAAGAGGGAAAGGCTCCAACCCCTTCGGGTGTCAGCACATGGGTCGCGTCGTCCAGTTCAAAGATGGTTCTCCGGCCGCCGGCCAGCCGCAGGTTCTCATTGCTTTCAGGCAAACGGTAGTGTGCCTGTCCGCCGGGAAGATGGCTGTAATCGTGATTTTGGTGGACGATCGGGATGGAAGCGCTTGCGTCCACCACCGGCCAGCGCATTTTCCGCGCGCGGTAGATCATCCAGTTATCCCAACCCGCCCGGCCGATGCTGAACTCGGGGATCTGGTCAAAACAGGTGCGCGGAAAGGCAAAGTAGTCGCTGCCGGTACGGGCATGCAGTTTGCCCTCGCTGCGGGCTTTTTCAAGCAGCGCGTCCTGCCAGCCTGCCTCAAACTCCAGCACCTCATCAATGTCCAGGTCGTAGCGCTGCCCCACTACCAAAAACTTGCCAAAGCGATGGGCCACACGCTCGATTTCTTCCACAAAGCCGGGCAGCAGGATGATATCGGCGTTCACGTATGCCAGGAGCGGGCTCTGGTTCACCCCCCGCGCGGTACTGAAAATCGAGGAAACCAGGGGTGTGCCCTGGTGGTTGCGTTCCACTTCCGGAAGGTAGGTAAAGCCAAATTCATTACAGGCAGCCAGCAAGCCTTCTTCCATGCCCACTACAACCACCTGCACCGCTTCGCCCAACTGCTGCCAGGAGGCAAAGGCGTTGTGCTGAATCACGGCAACATGCGGATTGGTCATCGGTTTGGGGGCAGTGAAAAGCGTGAGGCGCACAGAGCTCATTGCGGTCCTTCCAGGGGCAGCCAGGTTTTCGCCGGCATGATTCTGGTCAGTATTTTACGCTTAAGCATGCCCCAGGAGCGTTTTAAGCCCACCCCACTCTCTGTCTGAACGGCCGTCTCCTCCGCCCCAGGTGCTGGTTTTGCCAGAATGCCTAAATACAGCGGCAAGGTTCGGGAGCGCGGCCAACCGTGCTGGCGCTCCACCAGTACTTCAAATCCAGCCCGGCGCAGCATTTGGCGCAGGCTATGCGGGGTGTAGCAAGCCAAATGGGCCAGCTCATAAGCATCGTGAGCGTAAAAGTTCGGCACTTCCACCAGCAGGAAGCCATCCGGGCTCAGTAATTCTTCGCGGATCTGGCGCAGGCTGCCCAGCGGATCGGGCAGATGCTCCAAAACATGCATCAGGCTTACCAGGTCAAACCGCTCCGGCTTGGAAGCAATCAGCGCTTCAATGCTGGGGCTAACGCTTATCCCGCGCGCCTGGGCCATCGCCCGGTAGGCATCGCCGGGTTCCACGCCCCCAACCTCCGCCCGCAAGCCCTCGCGCAGTTTGGCCAGCAGAAGCCCGCTGGATGCGCCAATGTCCAGAACGCGCTTCGGTTTAATCCCCTGGGCCTGTAAAAAGTCCAGTTGATCGCTTGCGCGCAATTCCTGCTGGCGCAGGTCCTTGGCGGTTGGTTCGGGGCTGGCCTGATAAATTTTCCGGTAAGTCTCCGCATAGAAAGATGGGTTTGCGGCCTCTGTTTTTTCAGGGTCCTGGAAGATGAAGCCGCAATGGCCGCACTGCAGGTAGCTGAGGGGATAGCCAAATGATTCCACCCGGGTAAATTCACGGGCTGCTTCAGCCTGGCAAAGCGGGCAGGTGCTCACGCCCCGCCTCCCGCAGCCCGGGCATCTACATCGCGGAAGCCCTTGTGGACCACCGTGCTCACCATCGCCTGCCATTCGGGGTGCGCCTCATTGGCCGCCAGCAGTTCCTGCAGGCTAAAATCATCCCGGCCGCCAAAGTAGGCGTAAACCAGGCGGGCCATCTCCAGGTCCTGGGGGGTATCCACTGTAAAGCGCAGATGCCCCATTGAGGGCTGCATGTCCAGTACCTGCACCTTGAAGCGCCCGGGAACAGTGTAAAGGTAGGGCATCACGTGCTCGCGTTCAAAAGCTTCTTGGGCTTCCTGCCAGGCGCGCTCCAACGCCGCGCGGCTGCACACTTCCGTATCCATGCCGATCGGGGTGCTGCGTTCAAAAGGCGGGGGCAGGCGGTTGGCCGCAAAATCGCAGCCGCTTTGATGAAAAGCCGCGATCACCCGGTCCACTTCTTCCGGGTCGATCATTGGGCAATCGGCGGTCACCCGCACGATCACTTCTGCGCCGCTGGCAGCGGCTGCCTGGCGGTAACGGTCCAGCACATCAA
>ENA-UOOH01003250-UOOH01003250.1-fermentation-metagenome-genome-assembly--contig:-NODE-3250-length-12667-cov-3.732398_pt1 | contig 12667 bp, 9 predicted proteins | sample MGYA00245778_ERZ724025 | MGnify/ENA primary metagenome ERZ724025 (study PRJEB28704, sample SAMN03018313) | fermentation metagenome | biome: anthropogenic terrestrial biome; feature: soil; material... | reverse complement strand
CTACGAATCAGAAGGCCATAGGTTCGAATCCTGTCGGGCGCGCCATACGTAAACAAGGACTGCAACGGTGGTTGCGGTCTTTTTTTGTTTTGTTGGACAGCGGTGGGGGTGGCAGAGGCTGGACTTCTGGTTACCGCAAATGGCGGAGGTCACAGTATTTCCAGATGAGGAAGTTGTTGGAGCCTTTCGATAGAGCGAAGAAACTAGCGGCCGAACAGACACCGGTGGAGTGGACGGGTAGAAGCAGTCGTTACATCTAGTTTTCTTCGCGCTTTTCCATTTCCTTTAAGGTTGTTCCATCTTCTGTTTTCCATTCAGTCAATCCGTTCACATGCCCACCAATGACAAAAGCAGCCGCATAGGAAGGGCTGCGGAAGAGGACGTCTTCCTGCAAAATTCCGTCCTTATCGATCAGGGCTTTTTGGCGACGTTCTTTGATTCCAGGAGGAATTGCGTCCGAATCAATCGTCTCAATGAGGCTACCTCTTAAGACGACGAAACCTTCGGAGGTTTGCATGCAGTTTGCCTCTATGACAAGCCCGCTTTTTCTGCTCTTCCGTTGCAAGTGCAGAAGTAAAGCACCATCGGCGGTCAGCTCTGGCCTGTCGGTCAATGGGTCAAATATCCTATGCCCAAGCGTTCCCATTACGATCTTGGCGTAATCAATGAACTCCTCCAACTCGCTTTCTTTTTCCTCAGTTATGTTCCCAGAGCTGGGCTCATTTGCGTTCTTGACAATATAGCGGTTTGCGTCCACCGCCATGGTGCAGAAACGGTGTTCCAAGTAACTGATTTCTGTCGACCCAAAGGAGTTGTTTGATGTGGTGAAGACAACTGCTTCGGTCCAATAGTCTTTACCTTGATTCCGTTTGTGCTCAAGCAACCGGCAGAGAATTCCTTCGCCGGTTTTTCGTACTCCGGCTTGTCCAATATAGACTACGCTGTCCTCGCTATCGTCAGATGTTCCAAACAGGAAATGGACACCACTCTGAGATAGATCTGCCCTTCCTTTGCACTTGTCCAGTTCTGTGCGGGGAATCTTATAGGCAATCCCGGTCCAATTCGCCAATGTGCACTTAATTCGGCCGTTGGCTTTGCCGTCCATGAGAAATAAGTTTATACTTTTCCCGCGGATAGACATGGTTTGTCCCTCCTTTAAACCAGCCCAAAATATTTCTCAAAAAACTCCAGTAGTCGTTCAATGACTCCTTGCTTTTTCCGTGCTCGGTTGCCACCAAACCGAGAGACAGGTGGTATTATTCGGTCAATATCTGTGCCCGTAGTTTTCAGGATGCCATCCCGAAAGGAGTTGTCGATAAACTTTCGGGTTTCCTCTGGTTTCAGGTTCTCACCGTCGATAATGGCACTTAGGTCGGTATCTTTTTGTTCGGCTACAAACTTACGCCAATCCTCATCCACATCAGTGGCCATATTGACCTGGGCTACGAACCGTTCTATAAGTTCTTTCTTGCTGCGAAGTTCAATACTGGCATTGACCGCTTTATCGATAGTAGTGAGGATGCTTTTATCGGTGCAGTTTGAGTCGTGGTACTTTGCCACCAGCATCAGGATGTAGTCGATGTTGACTTCAATTTGGCGGATTAGTTCAATCTCAAATTCGATGTCATCATTAATAGTTTCTTTATCTCCTTGGGCGGCCAACTTGAATTCTTGATAAAGATCAATGTACATGCTTTGATAGTCTTGAAGTTCCCTTTCGGCTAAGATTTCATTTCCCTCAAAATCATCGAAGGAGGTAAGGATATTTCTAAGGCGTAGAATTGAACCAAAAAGTGCAATGAATTTCTTTTGGGCTTCTTCTCCCAGTATAGCTTCGCCTAAAGGAAACAGCTGTTCTAGCTCGGCTATGAGGTCTGCATAACCCGACTTATGCACCCCATCTTCGTCATAACCATGGTAGTATTCATCATAGGTTTTCAACAGCACGATACCGCCCGCATCTTTATTGCCAAAAAGGGCTATGGCCTTGTCTGTTTCATCTTTTAAGTCTCGGAAGCAGACGATGTTGCCGAAGGTTTTCACACTATTTAGAATCCGATTGGTTCTGGAGAAAGCCTGAATTAAGCCATGCTGCCTAAGGTTCTTGTCTACCCAGAGCGTGTTCAAGGTTGTGGCGTCAAATCCGGTCAGAAACATGTTGACTACAATGAGTAAGTCGATTTCTCTGTTTTTCATGCGCATGGAGAGATCTTTGTAGTAGTTCTGGAATTTATCGGCTGAGGTGTCAAAATTGGTGTTAAAAAGTGCATTGTAATCTCGAATGGCCGAATCCAGAAAGTCCCTTGCGGTTGCATCTAGATTGTTTGGGAGTAGATCTTCATCCGGTAATAGACCATCTATTTCTTCTTCATTAGGGCCGAAGCTAAAAATGGTTGCCACCTTGAGATTTTTGCTGGTGGTCGTTAACTGTCGCTTGAATTCGGCATAATAGCGCATGGCCATAGGGATCGACGCAACGGCAAAGATAGAATTAAAGCCCATCACGCGTCTAGACTCCCGGTGTTCAACAATTGTGCCTTGTTTATTCTCATCCCACTTGGCTGTGAACTTATAAGACTGGCTTCTTTTGGTCTTCTGATCAAAGTGCTCTAGAATATAGGTAACTATTTCTTGAATCCGCATAGGATCCATGAGCGCTTTTTCTCGGTCAATGGCGAAAACCTGCTTATCCGCAAGGTTCTTTGGTATCTTGATGGTGTTGATAAAATCAATCCTAAAGGGTAGCACATTGCCGTCATTGATGGCGTCAACGACGGTGTAGGTATGTAGTTTATCCCCAAAAACCTGCTCTGTAGTGCGGAGCAGAGGATTGCCGCCGGATGGAGCATTAGTTGCAAAGATGGGGGTTCCGGTGAAACCAAAGATATGGTAGTTCTTAAAGGCTTTAATAATGGCACTATGCATCTCCCCGAATTGGGAGCGGTGGCATTCGTCAAAGACTAGGACCACGTGCTTTCTATAGATGGGATGCTCTTTATTGCGACGAATAAAGATGTCTAGCTTTTGAATCGTGGTGATGATAATTTTGGAATTATTGTCGCTTAGCTGTTTCTGTAGAACTCTAGTCGACGTGTTGCCGTTGGCCGCTCCCTTTTGGAAGCGGTCGTATTCTTTCATGGTCTGGTAATCGAGGTCTTTGCGGTCCACAACGAATAAGACTTTGTCGATGAAAGGTAGGGCTGTGGCAAGTTGGGCAGTTTTAAAGGAAGTGAGTGTTTTACCGCTCCCTGTCGTGTGCCAAATATAGCCACCAGCTTCTATTTTTCCGGTCTTTTTGTAATTGGTGGAGATTACGATGCGTGATAAAATTCTCTCCGTAGCGGCGATCTGGTAGGGGCGCATCACCAAGAGTAGCTCTTCTGATGTGAAGACACAGTATTTAGTTAGGATGTTAAGTAGGGTGTGTTTGGCAAAGAAAGTCTTAGTGAAATCCACAAGATCGGGGATGACTTTGTTATTGGCATCGGCCCAGTAACTCGTAAACTCAAAGCTGTTGCTGGTTTTTTTACTGCGCTGGCGCTCAGGACTATGCTGCTCCTTCACATGTGCATTGCGGGTGGTGTTGCTGTAATACTTGGTGTGGGTGCCGTTGGAAATGACGAAGATTTGGACGTACTCAAAAAGCCCACTTGTAGCCCAGAAGCTGTCCCGTTGATAGCGGTCTATTTGGTTGAAAGCCTCTCGAATAGCTATACCCCTGCGTTTGAGCTCAATGTGGACCAGGGGCAGTCCATTGACCAAGATTGTCACATCATAGCGAGTGCCATGGGTACCTCCAGTTTCCTCATACTGGTTTAGCACCTGTAGGCGGTTGTTGTGGATGTTATTTTTGTCAATTAAGCGGATGTTTTTATCCACTCCATCATCCCGGCGGAGAATCTGGACGTGATCGCTTTGGATTCTGCGAGTCTTCTCCACAATGCCTTCGCTAGTACTGGCGATGGACTCGCGGAAAAAGCGGTCCCATTCACTGTCGGAAAATCTATAGTCATTCAAAATCTCAAGTTGCCTTCGAAGATTGTGCTTTAAATCACCTTCAGAAGAAATAGTCGCTTTTTCATAGCCCTGATCCTGAAGCAGTTTGATAAACTCCCGCTCTAGTTCCGCTTCACTCTGATAGGTTGCCCCATGGGCGTATTCAGACACATATTCGGCGACTACAGTGCTCTCTTTGGTCTCGGCAATGATGTTAAACGTGCTCATGGCGTCGCCTCCTTGAAGGTTAGAAGCTTGTCCCTGTAGTACTCGTACTGCTTTTGACGCGCCGTTAACTCCGCCGTTAGCTCAACCGTTAACGCCGTCGTTGACTCTGTGAAATGGTCCAAGATGAGGACTATTTCTTCTTGGACGGGGAGAGGGGGGACGGGGACTGGCATACTCTTGATTCGCGTAGTGCTCAGATTTGGCTGTGCCCCACCACCGGCGAGCGCATATATTTCCTGTGATTTGGATAGCAAGAGGTGGTAAAGATATTGCTTGTTAATTCTAGTTTTATCCGGGTCAAATCTACCGACTCGTTGGTTAAGGTAAAAAATGGTGTTGGTCTTGTTGATTCCAATTTTGCCTGTCGTAGCCCCGGACATTGCAACTACAATATCGCCCCTTTTTACGCGGTAGCGCTCCAGGTTTTCCCGATAATCCCCCTCCTCAAAGTAGGCAATACCTTCACCATTTATGATATTATCCTGAATATTTGTAATGCGCAAAATCGGTTTCCCCTTTGTTCGAAATTTGCTGCTTTGAAAAGCAAAGCCGTTTTGAAAGTGACAGACTTCGCCAAGATTATGATTCGGCACCGTCTCATCAAACGTCAAGAGCAAATCCCTATAATACCCATATTGCTTTTGACGTGCGGTCAGCTCCGCGGTCAGTTCCGCCGTGAGTTCCGCCGTTAGCTCGGTGAAGTGATCCAGGATGCAGACGATTTCTTGTTGTATGGGCAGAGGGGGGATTGGCACAAGAACCTTCTCCAGATTTCTAGGGGCAACTTCAATCACCTTGGTCCCAAAAGCGATTTTCCTTTTTTGTCTGGTGAACTCTTCTGACTGAAAATAATAGGAAAGATACAACGGATTCTGATTGTGCTGTAGGATGACGGTATGTCCACCCGTGACTATTTCTTTTTCCCCCAACCAAGCGACACTCTTACATACATCTTCGATGTTCTCACTCGTTGTAGCGATTATGAGGTCGTTGGGAGAAACCTTTCTTAGCTTGCTTGCATGTTCTGGGGTTACGTAAGTAATTGTTTGTGTCGTCGATGCACCAAAGTAGGTGTAAATTTGGCCATAATGAATACATCCTACGCCGGTTTCTGTAAAATCCTTCTTTTGCAGTCCGCTACCTCGGGTCAAGGTGCCTATATCGCCTAACGCTTTGTACTCAACCCCATCCGGACAAAGCTCCGCAATTAATTGCTCCAGCTTATTCATAGTTTTGGCCCTCCCCTTTTTGGGCAAGCTGTTTAATGGCTCGGTCAAAATCAGAGGTTATCCGTTGCGTTTTATTGAACTCTTCATATTCTGCTTGCGCCTTGCTGATTGCATCCTGCCTTGAAATGCATCCTCTATCCTTCAAAATATCATATCTGCGAAACTCTAAGAATTCATTGACGCTGGCGGCAAACTCCTCCATGGTAAAGGTGTTTTCTCGCTCAATCAAATCTTCTATATAGTCAAAATATCCCGTAACAGCTCTCTCTAACTGCCGGATTTGTTTCTCTTCCAGGTAGTTTTTAGCAATCGTTACATCCTGCCTTAGGATTCTTCCATCAGGAGCGTTTTTCCAGGTGGTTAGCCCCATATGCTCCTTGTTACGGTCCGCACTTAAATGAATAATCTCAGCGGCGGTTTTGCCTGTTATCGCGAAGTGAAACTTGTTTTGAACCATGGCATAGAAATTTTGTGTGACAGGGGAATTCTTATCATAATCAATGCTACACTCGGCAAATATGTCGGTGATCTGTTGCCAGATGCGGCGCTCGCTTGCTCGAATTGATCGAACGCGCTCTAGCAGCTCCCTAAAATAGTCCTTTCCAAATGCAGTTTTGCCCTGCTTGAGACGTTCGTCATCCATGGCAAAGCCTTTTGTCATGTACTCTTTTAGCACCTGGGTTGCCCAAATGCGGAAGTTGGTGGCCCTGCGGGAGTTTACACGATAGCCTACAGAGATAATGGCATCGAGATTATAGAAGTTTGTTTCCCTCGTTTGGGTTTTTCCATGAATAGCTCCGTGGCGAGTGGTTGTTTCCATTTTGGAAATGACCACTTCTTCAATAAGCTCGCCTTCTTCAAAAATATTCTTGAGGTGTTTGCTGATAGCCGGTGTCTGAACTCCAAAAAGCTCAGCCATGGCACTTTGTGTAAGCCAGATGGTTTCGTCGTTAATAATGGCATTGACGGTGATATCCTCAAGGGCTGAGCGATATACCAAAAATGAAAATTCCTTGTTCATGCTCCCACCTCAATCCCTGAAACGATCTTGGTGATTTCTTCCCTGAGCACTTGGCTGCGTGCTACTATCTGTTCTATTTCTTTGTTCAGCTCATCGATATCGATTACTTCCCGGGTATCTTCCTGCTCCACGTAGGTACTGATGGAAAGGTTGTACTCCTGTTCCACGATTTCGGAGTTAGGTACAAGTCTCGTAAAGTGTTCTTGGTCTGCCCTGGATTTGTAGGCTTCAACGACTTTTTCAACGTTTTGGGCCGTCAGCTTATTACTATTGGTTACCTTGATGAACTCTTTAGAGGCATCAATGAATAATGTGCTGTTTTCTGATTTTGACTTCTTGAGCACTATAATACAGGTAGCAATGCTTGTGCCATAAAAAAGGTTCTCAGGCAGTTGGATTACGCAATCCACGTAGTTATTGTCAATCAAGTATTGGCGGATCTTTTGCTCTGCACCCCTTCTATACATCACACCTGGAAAACAAACGATGGCAGCTGTGCCATTAGTGGCCAGCCATGAAAGAGAGTGCAGAATAAAAGCCAAGTCTGCCTTAGACTTTGGTGCTAGGACTCCAGCCGGCGAGAAACGGGGGTCATTAATCAAAATGGGATTATCACTGCCTTCCCATCTGGTGGAATAAGGCGGATTTGAGACAATAGCTTCAAATGGCTCATCATCCCAGTGCAAAGGTTCCATGAGTGTATCGCCATGGCCAATGTCAAACTTGTCATAGTCAATGTCATGCAAAAACATATTAATCCGGCAGAGGTTGTAGGTGGTCAGGTTAATCTCTTGCCCGTAGAAACCTAGCCGTACATTTTCTTTACCTAGAATTTTGGCAAAATTGAGAAGAAGTGAGCCGGATCCACAAGCAGGATCGTATACTTTGTTCACTTCGGTTTTATCCACTAGGGTAATGCGGGTCAGAAGTTCACTAACCTCTTGAGGAGTGTAGTACTCACCACCACTCTTACCGGCATTACCGGCATACATAGCCATCAAAAACTCGTAGGCATCACCAAAGGCGTCGATGGTGTTGTCCTTAAGATCGCCTAATTTCATGTCGCCAATTCCGTTCAAGAGCTTGACCAGCTTGTCGTTGCGCTGGGCAACAGTGCCACCTAGTTTGTTGCTGTTCACATCGATATCATCAAAGAGGCCCTTGAAATTGACTTCGCTGGGGCTACCCTGGGCAGAGCTTTCAATATTGCGGAAGACCTGGGCTAGGGTTTCATTTAGATTCTCATCCTTGGCCGCTCTTTTTCTGACATTAACAAAAAGCTCGCTGGGCAGGATGAAAAAACCCTTGGTGCGCACGAGGTCATCCCGGGCTTGTTCTGCTGAGGCATCCTCTAGATTGGCGTAGTCAAAGCTGACATCACCGGCTTCATGCTCTCCGGCGTTGATGAAGACCGTGATGTTTTCGGATATGTAGCGGTAAAAGAGCATTCCCAGGACATATTGTTTAAAGTCCCAACCATCCACACTTCCTCTAAGATCGTTAGCAATATTCCAAATGGCGCGGTGCAGCTCGGCCCGCTCTTGTTCTTTTCTGTTGTTTGCCATGGATCATACTCCTCTTTGCTCAAACTAAATCCAAATCGAAACGTTGCCGATCCGATTGTCGCTAGTTCGTTGAATATTGTAAACTTCTAGAGAATGTGGGTTTCACCTGCCTAGACTGCGAGTGTGAAACTTTGCTTGGCAATTCCGTGCAGGATAAGAGAATTGAATTTGAGAATTATTTACAAATTCCCAAATTGAAGAGGACGGTATGAAAATGCTCCAATACTACTTCGTGGTAATTCTAAACAATCTCCAAATAGATGGAGTTACAGAACCCAGATGCTGGACACATTGTCTTTGTCTTGAATGGACCACAGTGTTGGGCCACAAGGCCGCCATGGAGGGCTGACGAGGGATGATCTGTTGGTTTCGTTATTCTATAAGGGACCAGCCTTCGAGGAGCTCCAAAGGTTTGGGTGCGGGCTGGCTATGAAAGTCAAGAGCTTCGCTGGCGGCTGAAAGTAGAAGCTTTTTTAGGTGATTTTAAGTTGAGTTTGCTTAAACAAAGAGATTCTGATTAGGGGTTAAGTGTGCATTGGCGATTTCATGAGCAGGCAGAGTTGAATCTCGGCAGGCGGAGAGTAGGGGTCTCGTTCTCTTTCTAACACATTCCTTCTAAAGGCTACTTCGGTGGCCTTTTTTTGTGCGCTTCATTAGGTCCACAGTTTTCTGAAGGAAACTACCTTGATCATCTTGAATAGCTCAACAGATAGGATCAAGATATCATTGAGTACCCGGGAGAGAGGGGGGCTCTGTGTACCACCAAAGCATGCGTTCCTTTTTTTTTGGACGCATAAGCTTGAATGAAGGTCGCAATTTTGACAAGATATTCCGAGCCAGCAGATGGAAGCATCTATTACCAGATGTTGAAATCGAAGCGATTCAAGTGACTTACGGGGGCAGTACATATTAGAATATAACATCATTTTGGGAGGATTATCATGGACAAGACAAAAAAAGCTTGGAGTAATGCGATTTTATTGGCGGTCACTCTAGTAATCAATACCCTAGGTGCTATCGGGTTCATAAACGGTCTTTCGCAGAAGCAGATTTCTGATATGTATGTCACCTTAATAACGCCAAGCCCCTCGACCTTTAGTATTTGGGGTGTTATCTATTCATTGCTTATCATATCTGTTGTAGTTATGATTATCAAGAAAGAAGATTCCTACTACCAGAAAGCCGTAGACGAGATAACTGTTCTTTTCTGGCTTTCCTGTTTCTTTAACATTGCTTGGATTGTCTCCTTTTCCTTTATTTTAGTTGAACTGTCTGTTCTGTTCATTTTGGGATTTGTAATAACTCTGTCTCTTATATGCCAGAGACTCTTAAAGATTCAAGATGGCAAGCGCTGGCTACTTCCCTTAAGCTTCGGATTATATACAGGCTGGCTATTTATTGCAACTGTGGTAAACATAGCAGCTGCGCTCGTTAAGTTGAAGTGGGATGGGTTTGGAATTGCAGATAATACTTGGGCAACCATTATATTGATAATTGCTGTTCTCTTGGTCATTTCTGTGCTGCTAAAAAACCGCAACGCCGCTTTCCCGCTTCCCGTAGCATGGGCTTACTTGGGGATATATCAGTTTTTGAGAGCGCCGGAAGGGTTTAATGGAGAATTCGGCCTCCTGCAAACTACCGCCCTTATGGGAATGGTTGTATTGATAGGAGTGTCTGCTATTCAGCTATACAGAAATCATTTTTCACTACTCCCGACTTCGTCCAGTGGCTAATAGAGCAAGGCTAAAGTTCGAATAATGTCGGGAGCCATACGTAAACGAAGGCTGCAACGGTGTTGTGGTCTTTTTTACTTGAGAAATTGCTTGAGGGACTGTCCCGCTCGCAATTTGGATGCATTTCGTGATCGAAGATGGTCTCTGAGAAGGTGTATTTTACAGGTGGAAATCTCCATCAGCGACGGCCGTAATTAGGGTTAAAGTATCTGAAGGGTTTTTGTGTAGTCAGGAACTTCGAGACTAGACAGGAAAATGCAACCTTTTGGAGCCTTTAGGTCTCTAACCAAGTGAAAGGGGGGAAGGCATGGAGCCAATCGAAGCACTGAAGCGAGGAGAGGAAGAGGCCATTTCGTGGTTAGTAGACACCTTTTCCCAGAGACTAATCAAGGCGGCCACACTTATGCTTGGCGATCAGCATTTGGCAGAGGATGCAGTTCAAGATTGTTTCATAGACGCGATTTCCCACCTCTCAAGTTTTCGTGGGGAATCCGCCATCTATACCTGGTTGTACACGATCTTATTGCGGCGTTGCAATCGTCAAAGAAAGCGAGGTCTGCGCCAGATCCCTCAACCATTCGAAGTAATAGAGAGATCTTTTGGTGTTCAGGGACGTAACGCAAGTTTGCCCCCGATAAGCGTAAATGACGGCGTGCGAGAGGCCATCAAATCCTTGAAGTATAGATATCGGGAAGTAATAGTCCTCTTTTACTATGAGGAATTTCCAATTAAAGATATAGCTCTAATGCTCACCATAAAAAGCAGGCTCCATCGAGCTAGGAAGAAACTGAAGAATTTACTGGAAGGAGGGGAAGATTTATGTATATAAAAGAACGCCTCGAAGCGGAATTACAGGACGTCACTTTTTCTAAGGAAAATCAAGAACTACTCAAGGAAAGATTAGTCCACGTAGCCCTGACTAAACGCAAATCCGCTGGTGTCTTCGGGCCACTTCGAGACTTTTGGAATGGTTCCATAGAAATCCCCCTTCCTGTTGTTTTCGTGAGCTTCTTCGTTCTCGGATTGGGAATCTGGAACACCTATTCCACATTTTTTCTCATCGATCACACCACCGCAGCTCTTTACTTACAAACCGGGAGCGATGTGTCCCATGTGATTAACCAAGGGGTGAGCGTATTATGAAGAAAATACGGGTGAAGAATAAATATCTGGTCATGGTTGTCGTTTCTGCCCTAGTGGCCATGGGTGCTGTTCATTTGGGTGGTGGAAGTTACCTGTGGGTTCAAGCCAGGAGAGCCTCTAGCAATGGGGATCATGTAAAGGCCTTGGCCTATTATGATGCTCTCATCGAGCGGTATCCAAATCACAGCCGTATTCCTGATGCTTTGTATTGGTCAGCAGAACTCCTTCCGAGTTTCGACACCTTTGCAGCCACATTCTTTCCTTTGCGTTCGGGAGTGACTGTAATAAATGGAGGAATTCCAGAGCCCCATGCCGGAGCCCTTTCACGGGTGGAACGATATTTACGCATTCGGGAAAAATACCCCCATCATTGGGCGGCAGCCCATGTTGATTACAAGCTGGCCGAATCCTACCATATTCTTGGTGATCCCCGCAGCGAAGAGTTTTATTTTCAGGCCCTTCGAAATGAAAGGGCAACAGGAAGACTAAATGCAGCAATGCGCCTGGTTCAAATCTACGAGGCGAGAAACCTCCTAGATGAAGCTTTGGCAGTTATAGAATACTGTCAACTCCATCTACCAAACCACAGTGCAATTGAAGTTGAGATCAAGCTAGGAGACGTGTTGGCTTTGAGAGGAGACTACGATGGGGCTCGAAACGCCTATGAAAGGGTTTTGATGATGGCCAAGGAGTCTGAAGAAGAATTTCGTGCCCAACCCCTGCATGATTCTAGTACTGGTGAGCCCCTGGAAATTAGCATTGTCCCTTATTATCAGGAGCAGATCAAAACGAAGCTGGCCAACTTAGGAGTGCAAGAAAGTGGGGAACCCGTCCTTGTACAGGGAAGGGTTACTGCATTGGGTGAGCCTCTATCAGGGATTAATGTGTATGCTAACCAAATAATCGACGGTTCTCGTTCCTACTTCACCGATCAGCCAGGTCGGTGGGTAACCTCGGAAGATGGCACATTTGTCGGCACCTTACCCCAAGCTACATTTGAGTTTGGGATTGGCTTGAACTATCATCAGGCACAATTGGTGGAAGGCACGCACCTGCAAATTCTCCATGGAGAATTGGATCTAACGGCCCAGGACAAATCACCCCTCATAGAGTTTCGCTTTGTGGAGCCAGTTAGACTTCTGCAACCTGAACCAAACTTCATTTACGCAGGCGAGTCCTTTGAAATTTCATGGGATGCTTATCCTGGTGCCCATGAGTACGGAGTGTCCGTATCAGGGGTTATCATTAACGCGGAGGGTGGAACATCTTATGTTAGCGCCAGGTCGGAGATAACCAAGCAAAGGCGTATGGTATTTGACAAACGGACGGTCACTGGATTTGGCGTAGTACGTTATGATTCGCGAGGGATTGATCCAGCTTACTTGGTGGGACGTCCTGAAGTCTATGACCGTTTAAGAATAGTGGTTAAGGCTTTGGATGAGGAGGGAAATACGCTTTCCTCTAGCGGTGGTCTACATTTCGGTGCAGATACTACTATCCCTGGGGATGTAGTGGTTCAAGGGGGACAAAGAAGTCAATGGGAGCAACTTTTACTTGAGCGCAGATATGATGAGGCTGTGGGACTTTTGGAGGCGAAGGTGGAGGCAAACCCTGAAGACGTAGACGCCCTTTGGATTCTGGCTCGTATCTATTTTTCTGGAACCCATGCGTTGGGCGAAGATCCCTGGGACACGAGAACCTTCGCCTATCGAGATCTGGAGAAGAGCATTGAAACCCTCAATCGCATTTGGG
>ENA-UOOH01003249-UOOH01003249.1-fermentation-metagenome-genome-assembly--contig:-NODE-3249-length-12676-cov-3.678155_pt1 | contig 12676 bp, 10 predicted proteins | sample MGYA00245778_ERZ724025 | MGnify/ENA primary metagenome ERZ724025 (study PRJEB28704, sample SAMN03018313) | fermentation metagenome | biome: anthropogenic terrestrial biome; feature: soil; material... | reverse complement strand
ACGACCTATGCCCTGCAACGCGCCGCCTTACTGATACAACAAATTGCCGGAGGAAGTATTTCTACTCCTACCGACGTCTACCCTACTCCTATCAAAAAAAAGGAAGTAACATTGCATTATCAACGTTTAAACGCACTCATAGGCAAAGAAATAGACAGAGAAACTGTGGATAAGATTATCCTGGCTTTAGAGATGAAGATTACAGCCAAAACCGACGACAGCATATGCATTGCCGTTCCTACCAATAAACCCGACGTAACGCGCGAAGCCGATGTGATCGAAGAATTTCTACGCATTTACGGCTACAATCACGTTGAGACGACAAACACCTTTACCTATACCCCTTCTACCCTAAAAGAAAACCCGCTGATAGCACTGAAAGAACGGATTTCATCCTATCTAAGCAGCAACGGATTCTTCGAAATTATGAACAATTCACTCACCAAAAGCGAATATGCCGATTTCGATTTTATCAACAAACAGGAAACGATCAGCCTGCTCAACCCACTAAGCAAAGACCTCCAACACATGCGACAAAGCCTATTGTTTGGCGGATTGGAAAGCATTGTCAACAACATCAACCATTCAAACGAAAACCTACGTCTGTATGAATTCGGCACCATCTACAACAGGAACCTCCACACAACGAGTGATCACAGTGTTGTTGAACGCTATTTACATCAAACACATCTAGCTCTTTTCGTTACTGGCAAACAACACTCCGAATCCTGGCAATACAAAGCGAACGACCTCGATTTTTACTATCTGAAAAATACAATCGAAAATGTATTGTCGAAAGCCAATTTCGACCTAAAACGCTTTACCTGTCAGAGTGAATTAACGGCAGGGGCACTTTGTCATGTGCTAAACTATGCGTTTGACTCGCAAACTATTCTACGCATCGGCGAAGTCAACAAGGATGTCTTGAAACACTTCGGGATTAAACAAAACGTATATTATGCCGACATCGATTGCGACAAACTCATCGCTTTGGATATCAAGAAAAAAGTACTGTTTAAAGAACTCAATAAGTTTCCTGAAGTGGAACGTGACCTGGCCCTCCTACTCGATAAACACATTACCTATAAAGAAGTAGAAGCCTTAGCTTTAAAAACCGAAAGAAAGCTTCTTAAGTCCGTCAACCTCTTCGATGTTTACGAAGGCAAAAACCTCGACGAAGGCAAGAAATCCTATGCCGTACGCTTCATTCTTTCCCATCCTGACAAAACCCTCACCAACGACGAGATCAATCAGGTGATGGATAAACTCATCAAAGCCTACCAGAAAGAATTGGGTGTCAGCTTACGATAGATTCCCATTCTATATGTAAAAAAACAAATCATCGTAGGTAACACAATACGTGATAGAAGATAAAGAATAGGTAGAGACGTTGCGTGCAACGTCTCTACGTTTATAAAACACTTCTGAATGCTTAAATTGTCAAACCTGTCTGGAAATTCACTTTGCTTTGTTTTACCCGAAAACATCCTAATGTTTTTTTGAATACTTCATGACGATTTTATAGATACATCATATTGTTTTTATAGAAATATTTTGACGTTTTTTTACCAAACAAAGCAGTCAATAATCGGAATCTTGTTTTTGTTTCACGACAACAAAGCATTAATAAAAACACAAGACGTCATGACATTGTCCGATAGAAAATAAGTTTTTAAAGACAGATTCTTCGCTTCACTTCGTTACGCTCAGAATGACAACGATTGTAAACATGATTGGGGGCTGAGGGCTTGCTTTGCGGCTCCGCCGCAAAGCAAGCCCTCAGCCTACTCTAGACTAAGCATAGGACCGTCATTCTGAGCGAAGCGAAGAATCTGTTGAATTTATCGGACTATAGTGATAAAATAATATATATTGTTCTATTCTTAGCATCTTAAGGTATTTGTTTTTTTTGTTAATACCCATTTACCACTACTATATTTATAATAACATTCATATCCAACACACCCACCTCCATATTGAATACTAATAAAAACATATGCTGTTTTCATGTCCTTTGTAAAAAGAGGTTTACCAATATAAAGGATAGGTCTTCTACTATCTTTATCATTGACAAACTTTTTTCCTTTGACTGGATTTATCAATAAATATTTGGACGTATCTTTTTGTTGATATATTACGAAAGATAAATCTTCCTCATTAAAAGGATTTGATTTGATTGTATCTTTTCTGTAATTGTACCTTTTGAAAAGTTTTCTATTATTTCTTTCCTTAGTTACTATAATAGTATAGTCTTGAACAAGTGCACAATATTGATTAAGCACATAATCTATATTAATATAATCATAGTCTGACACAATACTATAAACGAGTGCTTTTGTATTTTCACTTATGATTGAATCCATTTGATAATCTACGCCTTCAGATAAGTCTACATTGTTTTGCGCAGATATACTTTCAAACAAAGAAAATGCCAACAAAGAAAATAAATATTTCGCAAAAAACATCTTCATTATTTTACAGGCAAAAGTACAACATTATTTTATATAAAACAATAAGATAGTACTATTGATAAAATTAATCTCTTGTCTTAATTTTTGTATTCATAACATACTGAAGCTAAAAAATTATTTCTCATTTAACACCTAAACCCAATAAAATTGTTTACCTTTGCAGGAGAATAAAATAACGGAAAAAAAAGAATTAGTTATTAACAACATTTCATATATTCTATTAAAAATGCGAGAAATACAATTTACGGAAAAGAAAGAATGCCGGGCAGGTTTCGGCGAAGGTTTATTAGAAGCAGCAACACGTAACGAAAATATCGTCGCACTTTGTGCAGATTTAACGGGCTCTGTCAAAATGGATGCTTTTGCCAAAGCATTTCCCGAACGTTTTTTTCAAACAGGCATAGCCGAAGCCAATATGATAGGTATGGCAGCAGGTTTTGCCCTTAGCGGTAAAATCCCCTATGCCGGCTCTTTTGCCAACTTCTGTACTACCCGTGTGCTGGATCAAATCCGTATGTTGGTAGCTTATTCCGAGACCAATGTAAAGATATGCGGTTCGCACGCAGGCATCACTACCGGCGAAGACGGCGCTACACATCAAGTGATGGAAGACATCGGCTTTATGAAAACCATCCCCAACATGGTTGTTATCAATCCTTGCGATTTTAATCAAACCAAAGCCGCTACCATGGCCATAGCCGACTACAAAGGACCTGTTTACCTTCGTTTCGGACGTCCGAAAATGCCCAACTTTACACCCGAAAATCAAGCATTCGAAATCGGAAAAGCTTTGCTGATGCAAGAAGGTACAGATGTTACTATCTTCGCTACCGGACACTTGGTATACCCCAGCTTAGAAGCTGCTTATATGTTGTACCAAAAAGGAGTTTCGGCCGAAGTTATCAACATACACACCATCAAACCCCTTGACATTAAAGCCATTTTACATTCAGTACAAAAAACGAAATGCGTTGTTACTGCCGAAGAACATCTTATCAACAGCGGATTAGGCGATAGTATTGCGCAAGTGTTGGTTAGAAATTTCCCCTGCCCTCAAGAATATGTCGCTATGGACGACCGTTTCGGCCTAAGCGGTAAACCGGAAGAACTTTTAACCTATTTTCACCTTGATAAAGAACATATATTCCATGCTGCTTTAAAAGCGATACAACGAAAGAATCAATAGTCACATATATACCATGAAAAAGATTAGCATACTGCTTCTGTTATTTGCAACCCTATCCCTTGCCAAAGGACAGTGCATTGATGCTATCATAACCTCCTCGAACGATACCATTTACGGCAAACTGCTTGATACAGCCAATGCTATCTATACTTTTGATAGTTATAATTATGTATTTGCCCTTTCCAAAGACATGGTCAAAGAGTATATCCTCTGCATCCGACAAGCAACTAAAGCCGATATCCTGCGAATGAAACAATTAGACAATCTTTCCGGCAGTGATTTGTTCAAACATACACCGGGTTATTATTTACGTAAGTCAACCAAAAACTTCTACGTAGGCATTTGTTTATTGGCCGGAGGGCTTACAGCCAACACCTTAGGATTTACCTATTTTAAGAATACAAAAGCGGAAACGCCGGTTTTTGCTGTCGGGTCGATCGCTGCTGCCGGCGGGATATTCTTTTTGCTACGCAGCTTTTACTTTATTGACAAAACCGGAAAACTGCTTGATTTGGAACGTTCTTCTATCTATTTAGTGCCTAACCAAAATGGAGACCTTGAGTTTAAATTAAAATTTTAATTTCGACGATGCAGTTATTTTACGCTCCCGATATCACCGAAGATATATATACCCTTTCCGAATTGGAATCCAAACACTGTATCAAATCTTTGCGCTTAAAACGAGGGGATTCTCTCCGTTTAACCGACGGGAAAGGGAATTTATTTGAGGCTTCGATCATCGACGACCACAGCATGCATTGCACCCTCGAAATAACCCATAAAAAATACATAGGAAGTGCATTCCCCTATCACGTACATATAGCCGTGGCTCCAACCAAAAACAACGAACGTTACGAATGGTTTGTCGAAAAGGCCGTTGAGATCGGAGTCTCGGAAATCACAGCGATCCAATGCAAAAATTCCGAAAAAACGAAGAGTAGGAGTCCTCGCATTGAACGTATTCTTATTGCCGCATTGAAACAATCCTTACGCTATGTGTTACCGGTTTTTCATTCCGACACATCGCTACAAACGTTGATTAAAACCGCCAAAGAAACCCAAAAATTCATTGCCCATTGTGGCGAAGAAGAGGGTCCGACTCCCTTATTACAACAGGTTTGCAAAAGAAATACGGACACCCTTGTATTGATAGGCCCCGAAGGAGACTTTACACCCCAAGAAATAGCACTTGCCAAAGAATATGGTTTTACGACAGTTCGCTTAGGTTCAAACCGATTACGTACTGAAACCGCCGCTTTAGTAGCTTGCAATACCATCCATTTTGTCAACGCTTAGATTCATAGCAATCCTTTGCATACAAGGATTTCGTATAAATCGAATTTTCAGACTATATTTCTATGTTTTTACCTGCATTATTGCCTATACAGGCCATTCCTGCGCTTTGACTTTATTCCGTCAAAGGATTGGGTGTAACAAAAGGTTTTTGTAGTATAACTCCCTGATCTTTCTTTATTTCAACATCCTCCAACACGATAGCAGTAGGTACAATAAAACTACTTGGAACACCTCCGCCTGTAGAGAATAAACTTCCCAATCCGCCTTGACCCTCGCTCGGCAACATCGTATTATAAACCTGTTGACCGGAAGCGACAGCAGCCACCTTCTTGAATGTTTCCATGGTAATTTTCGACATGATAGCCATGCGAACCAATGTTTCACTTCCATCTTTTACAGATACTTTATAAATATAAAATGGTTTAATCGTGTTGAGACCTAAACTCATACGTAGCACACTGGAAGCAATATCCTCGCCCGAAAAATCGGTGTAATTCGCAAATTTACGGACTATATAGGCATATTCCAGTCCCTTGCTTTTGGCCAATGACAACAATTGTTTTTTGGCTTTCTCCTCGCTCATGGTCTTTTTGGCGGTAAATTCAACGACTCCGGGACTTAAGGAAGGCGTTAACTCATTATAATTAAGAGCAAAACGTTTGTGAGCATTCGATTGAGGCATTTGTGCCGTTGGAATTCGATCCCTGAGCAAGGTCTGCAAAATTCCATTGGCAATTAAGGGTAATTTATCCGCTACACTCACTCCTTCCGCATCTACCACGTAAGATCCAATAAGAGGAGTGTTTTCAAACATAGTGGTTTTGTCAATGGCAGTGAGGGAAATATTTTTATCGATTACTTCTTTGCCGATTTGAGCTTCGTATTTATTTATTTTGGAATTTTCACCTCCTAAGAGGGCAAATACATCAAAGGAAGAAGCTCCACTTTCAATGTTTTTACGTTTGCTTATCAAAGCATTGGAGCTGTTAAAAAAGGCTTCAGAAACAATGTAGCCGACTGCTTCCTGGTCGAACATTACCGGTCCTTCATAGCTCTGATTAATGGCGGGAGCTTTGCACAAGGCTTGCATGGTAGCAATCATTTTCAATATGCTATTCTTCAAAGTTTCCTTGTCGGGCAATTGATTGTAAGAGTTTCCATAACAAATAAATTCATCATTCAACACTTCGCCTTCGGCTGTTTTGATAGACGCATTCACACTTAGTTTGGTTAAACCAAACGCTTGCAGGTACTTTATGTTTTCTGAATTCAAATACAATACATTAGCATCAAATACTTTAATATTTACTTTAGAATTGATAAACTCAGGATAATTTTCAAATACTTTCGACAACTCATTGGCCAATTTCTCCACTTCCTGTTGATTTACATCTGCTTTCTCTACAGACAAGAGCTGTGTTTGTATCGGAACCGCGGTGAAATCAGGGATGTTTTTTTCTTCTTCCGGAATATTTTGTTGTTCGATAGCTGTTCTTTTAGATTCCAACGTTTGAACCGCTTTTTTATAACATTCATCGGTCGTTGCCCACAGCGAAGTTCTCAGCGCATTGTAATCGCCCTCTACAGGAAAAGATCTTCGTACGTTGGGATTGGTTGAAAAATTTAGATTATTAAAGGTGTGATTGCCTACTAATACTGTTGTTGTTTGATTCTTATAAGGTAATTGCTCTGACTTAGTTAAGCCTCCCAACGAACTGCTTACTTCCGTGACTTTCGCATCGCTTATTAGATAACTAATATAATAAGGAGCTTGTAAACTATCCACTCTCAATGACATATTACGGTTTATTTCATCTTCCATCGCTTTAAAAGCCATGGAATTAAAATCGCTTTGAGGAGCGATATCTTTTTCATAAGGACGTTCCAATATAGGAGCAATGTCTTGATTTTTAGACTTTCTCTGTGTTTCGATGCGTTTCACAAACAAAGCGGGGGAACAACAACTTACAGGGACCATTCCTGATTCTGCTCCACAAGTACCAATGAAATTCCCGTGCGTATCGCCTAAAGCCTCTATCTGTGAGAACATCGCTAAGGGGGTTCCTACCAAATCTACACCCCTTACCAATTCGTCGGGACGGCCATCCACATACACACGATAGACTTCAATAGGAGTAACATTAAATGAATTAGGAAAATATCTTCCTACCAAAGTAAATCCACCTCTCACTTGTTCAAAGCGATATCCATAGGCTTTCCCTTGTTTCTTCGCCTCTTCTATTAAAAGCTGTCTCAATTCCACATCGGTATACGGACGAGCCGTCTCCACGATTAAATTGGATTGACGGGAAACCGGTTGATAGTTTATGGAAGCCCTTGCATGCCCATTCGATGTGGGGAAATTCTCTATGGGGGTCCGTGTCATCAAAAAGTTTTTCAACACACCTTTATCTACAACAAGCACTCTTTGTCCTTTTACGCCTTCATCATCATATTGATAGCTGCCATTCAAAGGAAGACCTCTGTATTGATTAATGGTTGGATCAAAAACAACGGATATATCGGGATGCAATATTTCTTCATTTACTTTTCGCTTATAGGTTTGTGCATCCGATTCATTTTTCATGCGATAGCCTTCCACTCTGTGTCCGAAAATCTCATGAAAAAACACGCCGGCAGCCTCTTTGGATAAAATGGCCGGTCCGTTGAAAGCATCCACAACCGGTGCTGTACGCATAAGAATCAATTTATTAATGATTTGATAAATATCGTTTTTAACGGTAGCATCATCTGGTAATCCGGAAGGGGTATGTGCAAAATAACTTTTATACATAGGCAATTCCATTCCATCATCGGCTTGTGTTTGTGCCGTAATATATAAAAATGCTGCGGTATAATTCTGCGCTATGGATGTACCTTCGCTATTGACATAATATTTACGCTGTAATAATATACTCACTAAACCGCTGTTGCTTAATATTTCTTTTTTATCAACAAAGAGTTCCGTATATGATTTTAGCTTATCTTCCCATTGCTTCGCATTGAAATTCAAGGTAGCAAAATCAATAGGAGGTTCATAATAGCTTACTTTGTCTGCATCGGAATAATCGGGAGACTGATCTTCCCTGTCAACCAACAACGAAGCCGTCGTCTTTATATGTTCATACTTTTTCACTGCCATCCTATACACATTTTCTGTTTCAAGCCATAACGTTTGAGCGATAGATTTTGAATCATCATCTAAGGATATGCGTTTCTCTGAGACAAAGAACCTGATATTACCTTCGGTATAATCGGCTTTACGGGTTTCTCTATAATTATCCATCGTTTTGCTTCCCACTCTTACCTGTATGGTCAACATTCGTTTAGAGGATTTTTGGGAGGAACTCAAGGCACCAAAACTGGATGCAATCGCATGTTCTTGTTGATCATCGATACGATAACTTAATAAATACACAGGAACTTCTTCATTTTGCAATCTTTGCATATTCCGATTCAATTCGGTTTGCATGATTTGCAACAATTTTTCTTCCGTCACTTTCTGTTGTGCCATACTTAGCATTGAACAACATACACATAAACATACAATTAACTTTTTCATCACTATTCATTTTGAATTTATACTTATTTTACTGAATCATTATTATAATTAAAAACGCAAACATCCCATATTATTGTATAAATCATTAATAAAAATACAAGTAAAATGCCTACATTTTATTCAAATATTTAGAAACAAAGATGTTATTTTGATAAATAGCTTAACATTTGTTCTAAATAAAATACATCGGTATCATCAAAATGATCTAAATGTTGACTGTCTATGTCTAAAACGGCTATTATCTCGTTTTTGTAAAACAAGGGTAATACCAATTCCGAACGAGAAAGTGAACTGCAGGCAATGTGTCCCTCAAATTGATCTACATCGGGAACTATCAACGTATGAGCCTGCTCCCATGCTGTTCCGCACACTCCCTTTCCTTTAGAAATTCGAGTACACGCCAACGATCCCTGAAAAGGACCCAAAACCAATTCATTGTCCTTTACTAAATAAAAACCAACCCAAAAGAAATCAAATACTTCCTTCAATACGGCACATATATTTGCCATATTGGCAATCATATCTGTTTCGCTTTCAACTAAAGATTTTATTTGCGGCAGGATTTCCTCATAACGGACTGTCTTACTTGCTTTTTTTGAATATTGCAAAGATGAATTCATGCTAAAGGGAATTACGATGTTTTATAAATTTCTTTTTGAACCGTTCATAATGATTTAGAACGGCAAAATCGTTTGATTATTTTTTTTGCTTTGTCATTGAATTCATTGTATTTGAACAACAGGCATGAATGCTCACTTTTAAGCAGTATCAAAGGATATGCGGAGGGAGCATAGGACACATTGAAATAGGATGTTAGATTTAGACGTTGGCGTTCTTCTTTTGACATTCTTTCGGGAAATTCGAAATAAACGCCTTTGCAATCAGGGAATAACTGTGTAAAGTGACTGATTTGTCCTCTGTTGAAGGAGGGTTTATCATCCAATCCCTCTGTAAGAATAATCAATGAGAAATTTGCTTTATGTTTTACTTGTTTAACAAAGAAATATGAAATTTGCTTTACACATCCCGAACAATAGATATTGGGAATCACTATGATGATTGTTTTTGAATGCTCATACAAGGGTACAATTTTATTATCAATTGAAAAAGCAAAATTCGCATAGGATAAATTTTGCGATTTTAGAATAGGAACAAACAACAATAATAGAATGATATGATAAAACTTTAGATACATATTAAGGATATTTTAGCGTAAATACAGCGATTGAAAAACAAGCCGATTGGTTTTTGAAATAAGTTGTTTTATCGGCTGTATAGGCATCAATCGTCTTTCCTATGGGATTGATAGCTGGAATGGAGGAAACACAAATCATTTTGTTTTTATATATAAACACTTTATCCAAATGTTGCTTTACAATCCAGTATTGTTTTTTTGTAATTACTTCATTTGTATTCGGAGTATTTACGTTTAATTGAGATTTTGAAATTTTCCATTCGTTATTTTGTTTCTCAATGACATCATAATAACATATATTTTGATTGAAATACTTTGTTAGAATCGTATTTGAATCTAACCAATATACATGATCTAAAAAGGAATGTTTTTTTAATAGTGGCATAACACATGAAATCAGAATATATGCTTGTTGAGAACTATCTATCAACCGGATTTGATCTTCAGGTACCTGATGCCAATAATCAGGTGTAAAATGAATGCTTTCGCGTAACAATAAGCTTGTATCGAACAGGTCTATGTGATAATTAGTTCTTTGATGGAATGATATGCATGTTCTGTCTGAGTTGACAGAGAAAAAATCACCACCATATCTGCAATGTGTGGAAGCAATAAATGGAAAAAACGGTTGTATGGAGTAGCCCTTTTTTGCTGGATAAAGATTATATACTGTTATTTGCGTATTTGATTTTATTTTAGGATATATACTAAAATTTTCATTTCTTGCCAAGAATATGCTGTTCTCTGAGATAAATGAAGCAAATTCAGGTAATAATTGTATGTTAAGTTTTAATTTTTTATAAATCTTAAATGTGTTATTGTTTCTTTTTAGAATAAGTAGATAACGGTCATATCCGAGTAAGATAAAATCATTATAAACCGTGAAAAGATTATAATTATCATAATAGTCTTTTCGTAGAGAACTATTTAAACGAGGAATTTTAATAATAAAAGAATCGACTTTCGTTTCATTTATATAAAAGCAATAAAGGGTAAATTCATTAGCATGCATATAAGACGCATTGTACTTATAAAACCAAATACGTTCGTTGTCTAATGCAACTCGATAATCGTCTAAATAGTCTGTTTGCAGATGGTTAAAAATAATTGTCGTATCGTGTTCCAGTATGGAACAAAGGTGATTTTGAGAGTACGCCGAGATAATTATTTGAAATAGGATAAATACATAAAAGGTTTTCATTATTGATAATTTTAAAACAAGATAGATTGTAAAGGCATACAATCTATCTTGTTGTTATAAATTTTAAAATTCTACAACTACTATTGAAAATTCTGTTTCAAGTGTTCCACAATCATCCTCTAAATCAACAGTATGTGCCACTACTCCAATATGAACTTGGTGACCTTCAATAGAATATAAAATTAACTGTCTGGATTTATGTGAAGCTTCCTGTTCTAAAGATATCTCGTTAATCATTTCATTAACTACACTTTCAAATTGAGAGTAATAAAAAGAATATGAATTATTGTTATTGTCTGATACAGTAACCGTTCCACCATCTGGACCATAAGCGTAATAAATGGCACATAGATTGTTCCCTCTTCCCGTACATTCTAATTTATAAGTTCCATCAGATTTAAGGAATTGATGGACGTATCGATACCCATTAACACCAGGTGCAATGGGTTTTCCACCTTTAATCGTCAAAGAACTAATTACTACAGGTCCAACTTCACATAATGCAATGTTATTAATAAAACAAAATCCGGCTATTAATAAGACAATTTTAAAAAATATATTATTTACTAATGTTTTCATTATTATTAAATTTTATGTTATTAATATTCTAATTTGATTAATTTTGTGTAATTTATCGTTTCTTTATGCTTATTATAGAATAAGCGGTTTTCTTCTTTTATTATATTTTTACTTCGCGGGATAACCTCGCTATATAAAGGTTGTTACTTCCCATACATAACAGGTATTGTTGCGTATGAAGAAGGATAAACGCATTGTTTTATAACACGGAAACAAATCATTAAATACATATAAAAACACAAGCAAAGGGAAAGATAACACGCAAAAGAATAAGACATACTCTCTATTTAATAGACATTGAATTAATTTTACCGGTAGTGTTTTCATCGTTTCTTTGGTTTATATTTTCGGGGCAAAGTTACTTTTTTTTTATTACAAAAAATCGTTTCAGATAAACTTTTTTTTATTTTGCTTATTTTCAGTGAGAATAATTTTATATCCGTCATTGAACATAGAGAGCCATAACGGAAAAACTTAAACCCATTTTTGTCATAACAAACTTATAAAAAACAACCTATTGATATTGTTATGAAAACCTTTAAAAAAAAAAATCAAAATAATCATAGTAAAAACATTCGAATATAAAAAAATGTAATTATCTTTGCAAGCAGAAATGTGCATTATTTCAAATGTTAGAAAGGTATAAACTACGTTTGATAGAAAATGGCACCATCTACATGCTTTGTTATAAGAAGTAACAACCATAATTTATGCGGTATTATTTTTCTTGAAAAAAATCAGGAGGTATATATACAAATTAGAGTTTATCGCGCCATAAAACGGGAATCAAAAGAAAAATATCAAACAACAAAAATAAACAGGTATGTTTTATATTGTCGACCTTCATCTTCATTCTCACTATTCGCGAGCCACCAGTAAGGAACTGAATCTGGAATCACTTTTCCAATGGGCACGCATCAAAGGCATCCATGTAGTAGGTACGGGAGATTTTACGCATCCGCTCTGGTTTAAAGAAATAAAAGAAAAACTGGAGCCGGATGGAACCGGTTTGTTCCGTTTGAAAAATCCTCCGAAAGAAGAAGTCAACGGATTCAAATGCACGAATATTGACGTAAGGTTTTGCCTTACCTCCGAGATAAGCTCCATTTATAAACAGGGGGATAAGGTGTATAAGAATCATAATTGTATATATGCTCCCGATTTTGAAACGGTAGCGCGTATCAAT
>ENA-UOOH01003248-UOOH01003248.1-fermentation-metagenome-genome-assembly--contig:-NODE-3248-length-12694-cov-3.737084_pt1 | contig 12694 bp, 9 predicted proteins | sample MGYA00245778_ERZ724025 | MGnify/ENA primary metagenome ERZ724025 (study PRJEB28704, sample SAMN03018313) | fermentation metagenome | biome: anthropogenic terrestrial biome; feature: soil; material... | reverse complement strand
AGGTAGGGCCGCCGTCTCGGCGGCCTGTGAAGCCGGACCCGCGGGACGGGAGGCGAGAGGGGAGCGAGGGAGCGCCGTCTCGGCGGCCTGCTGCGTGTGCGTAGGAAGAGGCGCTGCACCTGGATCTCCCGTCGCCGCCGCAAGTGGACCAGATCAAGGCCGGCGCCGAAGTCGCGCCCCAAGAGTGGCCGACGAGGGCCGCCCCCTATGGCCCACTTTCGGAGCTTTGCGCGCCGCTCGGAGCGCTGCGCACGCCCATCGACAAGCTTGGCGGCCCTCCGCGGGAGCTTTGCGGATGACTCGGAGCGCTTGGCAGAGCAGTCGGAGGGCTTGGCAGAGCGCCGGAGAGCTTGCGGCCCCCGCGAAATCACTCATGTTTTTCAGGAGCGGGGTTTTCAGCCCGATAGCCGACGGTTCGCGACCCTCGGTTTGGGCGGCTAAACCCGCGTACCAAGGTAGTTTTCTCGGCTGCCAGGCTTACCGACTCGTCCGCGAAGCCCTCCGACTGCTCTGCCAAGCTTCCCGGCCGGCCCCCAAGCCTTGGAATCTCCGCCAAGCTTCAGAACCACTGCCAAGCCTTCAGAACCGCCGCCAAGCTTCAGAACCGCTGCCAAGCTTCAGAACGACTGCCAAGCTTTCGGAACGACTGCCAAGCCTTCGGTTCGACTGCCAACTCAGCCTCGGTCGCATGCGCCCCGCCACGCCGCGCGACGTCCAGCGAGGACCGGCACCGGACCCGTTGGGGCCGGGCGCCGCCATGCGCCCCCACCGCGCCGGCGAGGCGCGCGGGAATGTCGACTCCCAACTCCCAACTCAAAACTCCCAACTCAACCAAGCGTGCTCCAAGGTGCCGCGTGCCAACCAGGGTTCTCGACGGCAGCCCCCGCGCGACCGAAATCTTGCTCGAGGTGCGCGCGCACCGACGGGAGGGACCATGGCGGGGAAGAGGACCAAGACGGCAATCGGCCTGTGGCGGCGCTACCAGAAGATGGCCCATCGGCGTCAGGAGGACGCCAAGCGGCTGGCCCGGTCGGTCGCCGGCCGCTACCTGGTGACCAAGGCCGAGCCGCGGCCTCTATGGCCCTGGCTCCTGGCAGGCGTGGGCACCGGCGCCGGCCTCTCGCTCGCCGCGACCTTCGGCAGCAGGAGGGCCATGCTCAAGCGGCAGGCGAGCGCGCCGGAGGTCTCGCGCACCACGGTGGTCGACGGCATCCTCATGCGCTGGGAGGAGCAGGGCGAGGGCGCGCCGGTCGTGCTGGTTCACGGCATCCCCACCAACCCGCGGCTGTGGCGGTTCGTCCTGCCGCGCCTCGAAGGCCTCAAGGCGCTCGCCTGGGAGATGGTCGGGTTCGGTTGGTCCATCCCGGCCGGCTTCGGCCGCGACATCTCCCTGCGCGCGCAGTCGGTCTACCTCTACCGGTGGCTGCAGACGATGGGGATCGAGCGGGCCGTTTTCGTCGGCCACGACCTTGGCGGCGGCGTCGTGCAACGCTTCGCGGTCGAGCACCCCGAGATGTGCGCGGGGTTGGTGCTCGTCGACTCGGTCGCCTACGACAACTGGCCGGTCGCGCCGATCAAGGCCGCCCGCGCCAGCCGCAACGCCATCGCGAAGATGCCCAACCCGCTGGTCCGACCGCTCGTCACCTCGGCGGTGGCCACGCTCGGGCACGACTCGGTCCAGGGCCGGGCCGAGGCCCCGAATCTGTACTGGTCGCCCTACGCGGCCACCCGCGCCGGCGAAGCGCTCGCGCATCAGCTCGCCTCGCTCGACCCGCGCCACACGATGGAGATAGCCGACGACCTCGCCTCGCTCTCGGTGCCCGCGCGCATCGTCTGGGGCGAGCTCGATCCGCTGGGCATGCACCACGCCCGCCGGCTCGCGCGCGACCTGCGCGCGCCCATCCGCGCGGTGCCGATGGCCCGGCACTTCACGCCCGAGGACCATGCCGACGAGGTCGCCGACGAGATCAACGACCTCCTCCGCGCGAGCGGCTATGTCCGCGGGCACGCGCCGGCGCCGGAGGTCGAAGAGCGCACGTAAGCCGAGGCCTTCAACCCCAAGGCGGCGGGCGCTCAGCAGGCCCGTCGCCTCAGCTCGCCAGTAGGCGTCGTGGCCCGATTTCGCCGCGCGGGGTGCTCCGGCTGAAGGCCGGCGCCGGCAGCGGCCACGCGCCCCTGCGCTGACCGGGCGCGCCGACAAGCGGCTCCGAGCCGAATCACCCCTCGGAAAACGGCGCTCGCCTCGGCTCCCGGCGAAGGATCCGGCAGCCTTTTTAGGACTGGGGCGGTGCCGGCCGGTCGAGTGTAAGCCCATCGAATTCGTCGGCTTGGGAACCCCGAGGCCCTGGTCAAGCCGGGACGGGGAGGCTACTCTCCGCCGGCCTCCGGAGGCCCGGAGGATCTCCTCTTCACTCCCGACAGGACTCGGCGCGCGATGACGACCCTCTCGACCCTCGAAGCCTACGACCTCATCAAGTTCTCCGAGCAGTTCCTCGAGCGGCTCACGGCGGCGCAGAGCTCGCTGGCGCAGAGGCGCGGCCTGAAGGCGGAGAAGGACTGGATGGCCACGGCCCACGAGCTGGTGACGGCGGCGCGGGCACCGACGCAGGGACTGCTCGAGCGCGCCCGCGAGTTGCCCGAGCTCGAGGAGGTGCGCGACGACTACGTCGGCGACTTCCAAAATTCTTGGGTCGACGCCCTCGAGCGGCTGCTCGCGGGCATCACCTTCCACTGCGGCAGCCGCAACCCGGTGATCGAGGCGCTCTACCCGCACCAGAAGCTGCCCCTGTTGCGCCGCTGCGGCTTCGAGGTGGCCGAGGAGTTCTCGCGCGAGTTCGACAGGCGCCTCAAGGGCTCCTACGTCTCCCGTCAGTTCGCGCAGCCCGACTTCGCCTTCATCCTGCCGGCCGTCGAGCAGGTCGGCGCGGCCTGGCAGAAGCTGCTCTCGGCGTTCGGCGGCGGCGAGCCGATGGCCGAGGAGCTGGCCATCGAGATCCGCAAGGAGCTGGTCGGGGCCGGCAAGCGGCTCGACCTGGCGCTGCTGCAGGCGCGGCTGCTCGCCGAGGCGGCGCTCGCGCCGGTCAACGGCGGGTTCGAGGCCTCGGGGCTCGGGCTCAAGCCGAAGAAGCGCAAGCCGAAGGCCGCTGCGGTGTCGGTCGTCGAGCCGGGCTCGCCGCAGGAGCCCGAAGCGGCTCCGGCCCAGGCCGGACAAGAGGCCCCCGCGGCTGCCGAGGCCGCGCCCGAGGCGAAGGCGGCCAGGGCGCCGCGCAAGAAGAAGGACAAGCCCGCCGAGGCGGGCGCCTAGCCTGACTCGGAGCCGGACGGGAGGCGCCGTCTGCCTCTCATCGGCCGCTTCCGACCAGCCTTACCTCTCCCCTAAATCCCCTCTTCCCGCGCAAGCGCGGGAGGGGGGACTTTCACTTGCTCGCGCGCGGTGCGGTGCATCGGCAATTCGCTGTCCGTTCATGGGACACGGCCGGCCAAGAGCCTGGTGCGATGCTCGAGCCGAACGGTTGTCGCTCGAAGGCTTCTTCGACAGCTCTCTCAGCTCATCGCCGCCGAACCGATCTCGGGGTGCGCCTTCATGAACTCGACGAGCCGCGGCAGGTAGTCGCGCAGCCCTGGGCAGTGGATGCCGCTGCCCTCGAGGCCCACGAGCGTGTTCTCGCAGGTGTAGCGGGTAGGCAGGGTCAGGTAATCGAGCGTCTCGGGCGGGATCTGGAGCGCCCGCGCGATTGCCGGGGTGCGCCTCAGCGCGGCGCGGGCGAGGCCGGCGGGCAGCCGCAGCTTGAAGAGGCGCTTGCCGAGCGCCTCCCCGGCCGCGTCCATCACCTCGTCCATGGTGAGGGGATTGGGGTCGCAGAGCTGGAAGACCTGGCCGCGGGTCGACTCGAGCCCCGCGAGGTGGGCGATGGCGTTGACGACGTAGTCGCTGGGAACGAGGTTGAACTGCGAGCGGCCCGGGGCGCCGACCTTCGGCACGAGCGCGAGGCGGCCCTGGCGGGCGATCAAGCGAAACAGGTAGTACGGGCCGTCGTACTTCTGCGTCGAGCCGACGGTGCTGTCGCCGACGACGATGGCCGGCCGGTAGACGGTGACCGGCACCCCGTCGCGCAGGCGCCGCTGCACCTCGAGCTCGGCGAGGAACTTGGTCTCCTCGTAGTAGTTCTGGAAGGACTGGCCCTTCTCGAGATCGCGCTCGGAGAAGACCCCGTCGTACCGGCCGCTGACGTAGCAGGTGCTCACGTACTGAAAGCGCCTCAGGCCAGGACAGGCCGCCGCGAAGTCGAGCAGGTGGCGCGTGCCGTCGAGGTTGACCCGCATCGCCGGCTCGCGGCGGACGGCAAGGTCGTAGATGGCCGCGAGGTGGAAGATCTCCACTACCTCGCGCTTCAACTCGCTCGCCTCGCCGAGCCCGAGGTCGGGGCGGGTGATGTCGCCCTCGACGAGGTGGATGCGATCGGCGAGCGACGGGATCGCCCGCCGCAGCTCGCCGACCCGCCGCTGGGCGAGCGGCATGAACCTGGCCTGCACGAGGCAGGTCGCGCTCACCTCGTCGGCGTGGCGCTTGAGCGTACGCGGCAGCAGCGCGCTTCCGAGAAAGCCGGGAAACCCGGTGAAGAAGACGCTCGGCATCACTCCCCCTTTGTTTCCGGGCTGGCGCTAACGCAGCCCGGGGACGCGGCGCACCACCTTGAGCGCCCGGCTCAGCGAGCGACGGTACTTCTCCTCGCTGACCCCGGTGGGCGCGGTCAGAGGCACCAGACGCTGCACCGCTATCGTCTGGGCCTCGGTGTACTTGAGCAGGCCCTCGGCGCCGTGGCGCCGGCCGAGCCCCGAGTCCTTGAAGCCGCCTATCGGCGCGTCCACCGACGCCCAGGCCGCCGCGTAGGCCTCGTTGACGTTGACCATCCCCGACTCGAGCCGCCGGGCGAGCTCGACGCCCCGGTCGGCGTCGCCCGTCCAGACGCTCGCGTTGAGCCCGTAGCGGGTCGCGTTGGCCCGCCGGACGGCTTCGTCGAGCGTGTCGAAGCGGTAGACGGAGACCACCGGCCCGAAGGTCTCCTCGCAGGAGACCGCGGCCTTCTCGGTGACGCCGAGCAGGATGGTCGGCTCGTAGAAGTAGGGGCCCAGGTCGGGCCGCGGGCGGCCGCCGGCGGCGAGGGTCGCGCCGTGGGCGAGCGCCTCGCCGACGTGCCCGGCGACCTTGTCGAGCTGAGCCTTGCCCACCAGGCTGCCGATCTCGACGTCCCAGTCGAACGAGGCGCCCAGCTTGAGCGCCCGGGTCTTCTCGACGAAGCGGGAGACGAAGCGGTCGAAGACCGCGCGCTGGACGTAGATCCGTTCGATCGACACGCAGAGCTGGCCCGCGTTGGCGAAGCAGCCGCGCACCGCGCCGTCGGCCGCCGCGTCGAGGTCGGCGTCCTCGAGGACGATCATCGGGTTCTTGCCGCCCAGCTCGAGCGAGCAGCCGATGAGCCTCTCTCCGGCCTGCCGTGCGATGAGTCGTCCGGTCGCAGTGCTGCCGGTGAAGCAGATGAAGTCGACCCCCTCGATCAGCGGCGCGCCGAGCTCCCGGCCCTTGCCGGTGAGCACGTGGAACAGGCCCGGCGGCAGACCCGCCTCGTCGAGCAGGCGGGCGGCCATCAGCGCGGTGAGCGGGGTCTGTCGGTCGGGCTTGAGCACCACCGCGTTGCCGGCGAGCAACGCGGGCAGCGCGTCGGTGACCGCGAGGCTGAGCGGATAGTTCCAGGGAGCGATGAACCCGACGACCCCCAGAGCCGAGCGGTGCTCCCAGGCCGCGGTGAACCCGGGCAGGGCGCCTTGGCGCCGCCTTGGGGCGAGCAGGCCCGGGCCGTGGTGCGCGTAGTAGCGGGCGACGATGGCGGTGTCGGTGATCTCCTCGAAGGCGTGCTTGCGCGACTTGCCCGTCTCGAGCTGGATCGCGTCGAGAAGCTCGTCCTGGCGCTCGAGCACCAGGTCGTGGAAGCGCAGCAGCCCCCGCGCGCGCTTGTCGACGCTGCGCCGGGACCACTCGGCCTGCGCCTCGCGCGCCTCGCGCAGCGCCTCCTCGAGGTCCTCGGCGGTGCACAGCGGCACCTCGTGGATAGGCTCGGCGGTGAACGGAGCGTGCAGCGGGGCGGTCGGGTGGGCCGGGCCGGTCAGCGTAATGCGGCTGAGCAGCCGCTCGATGGCGTCCTTGGGGATCTGGCCGGCGACGCTGCGGGCAGGCTCGTGCGTGTTGTCGGTCATGTCGCCTTCGTCGGGGTGGGTCGGCCGCCTAGTATCCGGGCGGTCGAGGGGGTCGTCAATCGAGGCGGGCAGCCGCCGTTTGCCCCGTCGGCGCGCTCGGAATCCGGGCAAACGGCGCAGGCTATTCCGCTTGTGAGCTTTGGGTCGCAGGGCCTATCCTGTCGCGGATTTAACGCCCCGGCCCCGGCGCTCCCGGCAGGCAGGCGGCCCCCGGAAGAGCGCCCGCTCCGACGGTGCGAAAGAAAGACAACCAACGACAAGGGAGGCGAACCCTATGACCAAGACCCTGCTTTCGGTCGCTGCGCTCCTCGCGCTCGGCTGCACCGCCCACGCCGGCCCCAAGAGCGCGCCAATAGCCTTCGTGCCCGATGCCAACGTCGAGCGCTCGCAGATCCCCGAGCTGTACAAGTGGAAGCTCGCCCCGATGTTCGTCGACGACGCGGCGTTCGAGACCACGCTTTCCGCGGTCGGCGCCGAGCTCGAGAAGATCGCCGCCTACAAGGGCAAGCTCGCCGAGCCCGCCGAGCTGCGCGCCTGTCTCGACCAATATTTCCAGACCCGGCTCGCGGTGAACAAGATGACGCTCTACGCGCAGATGCGCCGGGTCAGCGACCTGAAGAACACCGGGTTGCAGGCGATGGAGTCGAAGGCGCTCAAGGCCTTCCAGGACTTCATGGCCGCCAGCTCCTTCATCCGCCAGGAGGTGCTCGCGCTCGACGAGGCCGCGGTCCAGGCCGCGTACGCGAAGGAGCCCAAGCTCGCCGAGTACAAGCCCTACCTGTCGGAGATGCTGCGGCGCCGCTCGCGCGTGCTCGATGAGCAGACCGAGCGGGTGCTCTCGCTCGCTGGCGACAACCTCTGGGCCGAGATCGACCTGAACGAGATCCCCTCGGACCACGAGAAGACCTTCGACGCCCTGCTCGCCGACATGCCGCTGCCGACCATCACCGACGAGAGCGGCAAGCAGGTCCAGCTCACCCTGTCGAACTTCCCGAAGTACCGCGGCTCGACCGACAGGAACGTGCGGCGCGAGGCGGTCGAGAAGCTCTTCTCGACGCTGCGCCAGTACGAGCACGTCTTCGCCGCCACGCTCTCGGGCCAGGTCAACTTCAACGTCTTTCTCGCCCGCTCGCGCGGCTACGCCACGGCGCTGCACGCGTACATGGACAAGGACAACATCGACACCGCGGTCTACCACTCGCTCATCAAGGCGGTGAACGAGAACCTCGCCCCGCTGCACCGCTACGTGAAGCTGCGCAAGCAGGTGATGGGCCTCGACGAGCTGCACCTCTACGACCTGTACACGCCGATGGTCGCCAGCGTGCAGATGAAGTTCCCGTACCCCGAGGCCCAGAAGGTGCTGCTCGCCGCGCTCGAGCCGCTCGGCGACGGCTACCTGAAGACCCTGAAAGTCGGCCTCGACCCGGCGCAGGGCTGGCTCGACCTCTACCCGCACAAGAACAAGCAGAGCGGCGCCTTCTGCAGCAGCACCTACGGCATTCACCCCTACGTCAAGATGAACTACTTCGAGGACCTCGGGGACCTCTCGACGCTCGCCCACGAGTACGGCCACGCGCTGCACAGCCACTACGCGATGACGACCCAGCCCTATGTCACCGCGAGCTACTCGATGTTCAACGCCGAGATCGCCTCGACCTTCAACGAGAAGCTGCTCTCGGACCACCTCTACAAGACCGCCAAGACCCGCGAGGAGAAGCTCTACGTGCTCAACAAGCTCGTCGAGTCGATCCGCACGACCATCTACCGGCAGGCGCTCTTCGCCGAGTTCGAGCTCGCCGCGCACACCGCGGCCGAGCAGGGCACGCCGCTGACCGCCGAGCTGCTCAACAGCACCTACGCCGACCTGGTGCGCCGCTACTACGGCCCGGACTTCACGGTGGGCGAGAACGACGGCATCGAGTGGGCCTACGTGCCGCACTTCTACTACAAGTACTACATGTACTCCTACGCGACCGGCCTCTCCTCGGGCATCGCCCTGGCCGAGAAGGTGCAGACCGGCGGCAAGAAGGCGCGCGAGGCCTACCTCGGCATGCTCAAGGCCGGCTCGTCCAAGCCGCCGGTCGAGTTGCTCAAGGACGCGGGGGTCGATTTGACCAAGCCCGAGGCCATCGAGGCCGCCGCGCGGCTGATGGATCGCACCCTGGCGGAGATGGAGAAGCTGCTCGCCCAGGGCAAGAAGTAGCGCTGATTGGTGCCTGCCGAGCCGGGTCCGGCGCGCGCCGGACCCGGCTCCTCGCGAAGAAAAGGAGAGTGCCGATGGCCTTCGAGAACCCCGTCTCTTTCCAAGGGAGCGCCGGCGATAGCGATGCCAGCGTCGCCGCGGCCCAGAGCACCTTCATGGCGCGGGTCTACCGCTGGATGTTCGTCGGCCTGGGCGTCACCGGCGCGGTCGCCTGGTACACGGCCAACAGCCCGGCGATGCTGCAGGTGGTGATGCCGATGATGATGCCGCTGCTCATCGGCGAGCTCGTGCTGGTCCTCGCCCTCTCCTGGCTCGCGCCGCGGGTGAGCGGCACGGTCGCGGCGGGGCTGTTCCTCGTCTACGCGGCGGTCAACGGGCTGACCTTCTCGGTCATCTTCCTCGCCTACCAGCTCGGCTCCATCGGCGAGGTCTTCGTGCTCACCGGCGCGGTCTTCGGCGCGATGAGCCTCTATGCGACGGTGACCAAGAAGGACCTGAGCGGCTGGGGCGCCTTCCTGTTCATGGGCCTGGTCGGCGTGATCGTCGCGGGCATCTTCAACCTCTTCATCCGCAGCGACATGATGGGCTTCGTGCTCGCGTGCGCGAGCGTGGTGATCTTCGCGGGGCTGACGGCCTACGACACCCAGAAGCTGCGCCGCTTTCACGCGAGCGCGGGCTACTCCGCCGCGGCCAGCCTGAGCATCGTCGGCGCGTTGATGCTCTACCTGGACTTCATCAACCTCTTCCTCGCGCTCCTGCGTCTCTTCGGACGCCGGCGCTAGAGACCTCGGCAGTCGGTGCGGTCGACTCAAAGTTTCGCCCCTCTTGCACCCGAGCGAGGCGCACCGAAGCCGGGCCTTCGCTCACCCCCGAGCCAAGTCGAGAGGCTCTCAAACTTGCTCGGGCCTATCGGCAGACGCCCTCGGCGGTTGATGCGAGAGCCCACGTTGGCGGTGCCGGTCGGAGAAGGCAGGCCACGCAGCAGACGCTCGAGGTCGCTGCAAGGCGCTCTCGAGCGCGTCTCGCGGGTCCCAAGGTGGATCCGCCTCTTCACGGGTTCATGCAGCCGGATTGAGACCAGGCGCCCGAGGGCGCCGTGCCGCGAGGTGACGCATGCTTCGAAGCTTCCAGATCTCGGAGGCGAGGATCTTGCCTACGGAGGAGGAGGAGACCGCCCCGGTGCTCCTCTATGTTCAGCCCGACACGGAAGAGAGGCGCGAGCTCATCGACAGGTACCGGGTCGACGAGCACACCCTCAGCTCGGCCCTCGACCCCGACGAGGTGCCGCGTGTCGAGTTCGAGCCCGAGCACCTCGCGGTCATCTTCAAGCGGCCCAAGAGCTACTCGGCGCAGGACAACTTTCTGTTCAGCGTCCTCTCGGGCGGCATGTTCCTGTTCAAGGACCGCCTCATCGTCGTGCTCTCCGAGAACTCGCCGCTCTTCGACAGCAAGCAGTTCGCGAAGGTCGCCTCGCCGCACGACATCATGCTCAAGCTGCTCAACCGGACCATCTACCACTTCCTCGAGCACCTGAAGGTCATCACCCAGGTCTCGGACTCGCTCGAGCAGAAGATCAACGCGTCGATGGAGAACCGGTACCTGCTCAACCTGTTCACGCTCGAGAAGAGCCTCGTCTACTACCTGAACGCCATCAACTCGAACTCGACGGTCATCGACAAGCTGCGCAACAACGCGGCCCGCATCGGCTTCAACCAGGAGCAGATCGAGCTGCTCGAGGACATCTCGATAGAGAACCTCCAGTGCTACAAGCAGGCCGAGATCTACTCGAACATTCTCTCGAGCATGATGGACGCGCGCGCCTCCATCGTGAACAACAACCTCAACCAGCTCATGAAGACGCTCAACGTCATCACCATCGGGATTATGGTCCCGACCTTCGTGGTGAGCGCCTTCTCGATGAACGTGGCCATCCCGCTGCAGAAGCTGCCGTACGCCTTCTGGATGATCATGGGCTTCGCCGCCATCTCCGTGGCGATGTTCATGGGGCTGTGGCACTACAAGAAGCGGTAGGGCCGGGGTGAGGCAGGTAGGGGCGCATTGCCTATGTGCTCCTACCGCTCCTGCGCGCCAGGTCTGAGCCGGAGCTCCTGAGCGATGAGCGCGCGCGTCTCCGGCGGCAGGTGCAGCCCCAAGGCCGGCACCAGCAGCTCCTCTTCGAGCGCGAGGTGAGCCTCGAGCACCGCCGAAAGCCGCGCCGTCCCGGAGGCGAGACGGGAGGCGAGCTCCGGGAGCCGCTCCGGTTGCTCGGCCAGCGTGCGCCAGGTCGAAGCCATCCGGCCGATCATCGCCTGCAGATCAGAGTGCTGGTGCCCGATCACCTCGAGCGCCTGCTGCACAACGTCCGGCGCACCCGCGGTGCGCAGCTTCGGGGCGATGGCGTAGTCCTCGTCGGCCATGTGGATGGGCAACGTGATCATCAGGTAGTCGTAGATGGCCGCTGCGCTCGCCGACACCGAGTCCGGTGGCTCCTGGCCCGCCGCAAGGCGCGAGGAGAGCGCGAGGAAGGCGCGAAGCTCCTCATGGCAGACGAGCAGGTCGAGGGCGGGCTCCCGCGTCGAGCTCTCCTGTGCCGGTTCTTCGGAAGCGTCTTCGCTCGCAGAGGCTTCGGTGGCCTCGCCCGACGAGATCGACGCTTCGCTCGCCGCGGCTTCGGTGGCCTCGCCCGACGAGATCGACTCTTCGCTCGCCGCGGCTTCGGTGGCCTCGCCCGACGAGATCGGCGCTTCGCTCGCCGGGGCTTCGACGTCGCCCGACGAGACCGGCGCTTCGCTCGCCGAGGCTTCGGCAGCCTCGTCCGATGAGACCGGCGCCTCCCTCGCCGCAGGCTCGTCGGTCTCGCTGGATGCAGCCGCCTGCACCGGCATCGCGAGAGCTGTCGTCAGACTGTGCGTCGCCCCATCGACAGCGCTCTCTGGCGCGATGGTGTTCGGCGAGAAGGTCGTCGGGCTCTCTTCGTTCACTTGCTCGGGCGTCATGTACCTTCCTTATCAGGCGCTCGCGACCGCCAACGGAATTCGTTGAGCGGCAGCACGGTCCCGACCTTCCTGCCGGCCGCCGGGATCGCCCGCGCATTCTGCCCAATTCCTCGACGGGCGCATCCCTATGCGCCCCTACCAGCCTGCTTCCGATCGCTGGGGTTGCGAGCGGTGCCCGGGCTGTCTTACCTGCGCATCCGCGCCGGCCGGGTCGCGGCTGCGAGCGGATGGGCGGCCACCTCGGCGACGGCCTCGGCGAAGGCGCGGGCGGCCGCTTCGACCGCGTTGAGCTCGCCGGTCAGATACGCCCCGGCGAAGTTGGTCTCGGTCGGCGGCCCGAAGAACTTCGCGAGGCGCACCTCGGCGTTCTTCAGCGCGTGGTCGAGCGCCACCGTCGCCTCGATCGGCGGCGCGACGAGGTAGGCCATCGGCTGGCCGGGCAGCAGGCCTGCCTGCTGCGACAGGTAGCGCCCCAGGCTCGAGATGACGTGGGGGAAGAAGGCCGGCATCCCTTCGCCGGGCGGCGTGTAGAAGCAGATCTCCTCGGCCAGCGCCTGGCGCAGCGCGAGCAAGCCCTCGGCGACGTGGTCGGGATCGGCGCCGCCGATGACCCCGAGGATCTCGCCCGACAGCGGCCCGGAGGCGTGCGTGGAGCCCGCGTAGAACGAGCGCGCATAGATGACGTCGACTGGCGCGAACTTGGTCGCGTGGTCGAGCGCCGCGTAGAGCGAGTCGTCCTGGTCGCAGGTGACGAGCCCGAGCGAGGTGTGGCACTTCGGGTCGCAGCCGAAGGCGTTGGCGAGCGCGGGCTCGACATGCGGGATGAGGCGGCAGGAGAGGAGCTTGGGGCGAAGCGGGACGAGGTTCATGCGGCGATCCCTCCGCGGCCGGCGGCGAAGGCGCGGCGCAGGATGGCGCAGGTCTCGCGCGCGGCCTCGGCCGGACGGATGCCGAGCGCGCGCACGTTGGAGATGCAGTTCTTCTCGGCGTTGTCCTGGTCGAGCTTCGGTCCGTAGGCGATGTAGACCGACAGCGAGTCGCCGCTGCCGAGCCCGGGCCGCTCGCCGAGCAGGATCACGGTGGCCTTGGCTCCGGTGAGCACGCCGATGTGGTCCTGCACCCCGACCCGCGCGAAGCGCACGAAGAGCGGCCGGCCTGTCGAGAAGCCCGCGCTCGCGAGCTCCTGCTGCAGCAGCGGCAGCAGCTCCGGCGCGTTGCGCTCGGCATCCCAGGCCGACAGCCC